>JAEEGJ010011971.1_pt1 | contig 21705 bp, 20 predicted proteins | sample 8958761 | NCBI WGS metagenome assembly JAEEGJ01 (sample SAMN16246546, study PRJNA631951) | gut metagenome | biome: gut microbiome; feature: rumen; material: RS-attached | host: Bos | place: Iran: Karaj | collected 2018-10
CAATCACCGATGCTCCTATCAGCGGCTCACCGTTGCGTGCGTCTTTGATGTGACCCGTTATCAACCCTTGCGCAAGCGCATAAAGGGGGCTGATTGCAACGAGTGTTGCAATAAACAATCTCTTTACCATAAGAATTATCCTTTCCTTACCTTTTAACCTAAAAACAATCTTACTTCTGTGCTGTCAATGTGTTCTGTACCTTATCAATCTGGACACTCGTCTCTTTTTTGTCGAGATTCAGCAAACCATATTCGTGATTATATTTTGTGCCATTCACAAGCACCCATTGCATGAAGCGGTTGACTACTTCGTCAGCATCATTGAATGTGATGCCAACCTTTTCGATGGTCACCTCAGCCGGTTTGCCGTTCTCTAAAATGTTGAGCACATCGTCGAGTGTGCCATTGTCACTGAAACTGCTTTCGAGCTCTTTCTTCAGGTCGAGACCTACCAGTGAGAGGTCACTCTTCAGGTGACGGCTCTGCAGATCGAAAATATTGGAAAGCGTGTTGAACGTCACACCGAGGGGATCTTTCACAATGGCTGTGTTCAGGAAGAGGTCATCGCCAGCAATACGCTTGCCTCTGAAACTACTACTTTCTTCGCCGAAGTTGTGGGCAAATGATGATGCCACTGATGAAGCATTGCTGCCACTGTAGATAATAATGTTTTCGAAAGCCTTGATCTTCTTCACATCCTCATCAAAGTCGTCGTTCAGGAAGAAGAGCTGCTTCAGTTTTTTCGCATTCAGGTGCTTACCCTCCAGTAGCCGTGCTGCCTCAGAACTGCGGGCAGTGATAGGCAGCACGGCTGTCTCTCCGAAATAAACTATATGGCTAAAGGCTTTTGTGTCTTTTTTATCCTGATTGTCAAATTCGACATTCAGATCGATGTTTTCCTGATTTCCCGAACCCTTCACAATCTGGAATTCCACGCCAGGCTCGGTTTTGGCGTATTCCTCAATCCATTTTTCGACCAGCGGACGTGCAAAGCGTGGGGCCTTTATCGTGCGTACATTATTATGAGTATTATTTTCCTCTGCCCAGATACTGCTCAGTCCGAGGCTCAAAAACAATGCTATTGTAAATGCTATCCTTTTCATCTTTTTACGTTTTATTTGTTTGACGGTGCAAAGGTACGGCGATTCCTGTGCTCCTACAATCCCACTTATGGGGCATTCCATATACCACGTGTATGGTATTTAGGCATTTTTACGTCATTTTTGGTGTGTTTTTGGGGTAAAAGCAGTATCTTTGCACACGAAAAAAGAATAATAATGGCAATAGATAGTGCAATATTCAGACGCTCAGAACTGCTTTTAGGTAATGAGGCGATGGAGAAGATTGCCCAGAAGCGGGTGATAATCTTTGGTGTGGGTGGCGTAGGATCATGGTGCGCTGAGAGTTTGGTGCGTAGTGGCATCAGGCTGTTGACAATTGTTGATAGTGATCGTGTATGTATCACCAATATCAACCGTCAGCTGATGGCAACAAGCAAGACTGTGGGACAAGTGAAGGTAGAGGCTCTCAAAGAGCGTCTGCTTACCATAAACCCCAAAGCTGAGATTACGGCACTTCAGCAGATTTTCAATGAAGAGACTGCTGAGAGTTTCAATCTCGACAGCTACGACTACATCATCGACGCCATTGACTCGCTGAAGGATAAGGCACTGCTGATTCTAATGGCCTGTCGTACAAAAGCAAAGTTGTTTTCCTCGATGGGTGCTGCGCTGAAACTCGACCCCACACGCATCAAGGTGACGGAGTTCTGGAAAGTTCAGGGCGATCCGTTGGCACGAGCTCTGAGAAAGAAATTCAAGTCGCAGAAACAATTCCCAAAGCGTAAATTTCAATGTGTCTATAGTGACGAACTCTTGGAAAACAAAGGACATAATGCTACTTGTGGAACGGAGCAATGTATGTGTCCTAAAGCAAAAAATGGTCCAGGCGACCCCAGTCTCCTGAACCATGAATGGTGTTCTGCAAAAGCCCAAATCAACGGTACTCTCGCCCACATCACCGCTATTTTCGGCTTCATGCTCGCAGGGTTGGTGATTCAAGATGCTACAACCTCAATCTCAACCAATGCTCCTTTCGGTAAAGTCTTGACAGCCACGGCTGAGCGTGCGGGATAAGGCTCTGCGAAGAACTCGGCATAGACGGCGTTCATATCCGCAAAGTCGTTCATGTCGGCCATGAACACCGTAGTCTTTACCACATTAGCCATAGTCAGCCCGGCTGCTTCGAGAATTGCCTGAACATTGGTCAGGGCTTGGCGGGTCTGTTCTTTGATGCCGCCCTCAACAAAACTGCCAGTGGCGGGGTCAATGGGAATCTGCCCAGAGGTATAAACGAGATTTCCCACTTTGATGGCCTGACTATAGGGGCCGATGGCTGCAGGAGCCTTTGTTGTACTTATCACTTTCTTCATAATCTATCCTATTTTTCGTTGCAAAGATACGAATAAGTGAGCGAAATGCCAAATAAAAACAGTTAAAGATGTATTTCCTTATCCACAACTTCGCCGTTCAGGATCTTGAAGGAGTTGAGGTGAACGCCCTCGTGAAGGGAGAGGATGGCATAACGGATGGTGGGGTCATTGGCCAGGCGGAGGTCCTCCTGAGAAGGACGCGAAGGCGAGGCTGGATGACTGTGCCAATTGGCAAGAATCTTCAGACCATTCTGACGAGCGTATTTCAATGCCGCAAACTGATCTTTCGGGGCGAAAGAGAAATGTTCAGGGGAGTGGTCGATATTCTCCATCCAGTAGTTCTCCGTCACTACGTCGCCATCCTCGCCACTAATACCCAGCAGGTAACCGCACGTCTCATTCGGTGCGTCCTGCCGGGCTTGGCTAATCAATTCATTTATAACATTCTGTGGAATCTTCATCACTTAGTGGTTTTTGAGGTCGCAAGCGGCCTGTTCGTAATCTATCAGATGGTCGATAGTTGGATTCGAGCCACAAATGGCGCATGAGTCACGATGCTTCACGGGAACCGTGCGGAACAGCATTGTCTTGGCATCAAAGGTGAGCAGACGATTTGTTAATAGTTCGCCAATACCTGTGAAATACTTCAAAGTCTCAGCGGCCTGAATGGTGCCGAGCATACCTGCGATAGCACCCAGTACGCCAGCCTGCGAACAGGTGGGAACGGCTCCTACGGGAGGCGGTTCCTTGAACAAACAACGATAGCAGGCTGTGCCAGGCAGATGGGTAAACGTCTGGCCGTTAAAGCGCAGGATGCCTCCGTGCGAGAACGGTTTGCCCGCCATCACACAGGCATCGTTGATGAGGAACTTCACGGGGAAGTTGTCCGTACCGTCGACGATAAAGTCGTACTCCTTGATAATATCGAGTGCGTTCGATGAGTCGAGGAACTCGTAGTAGGTATCCACCTTTACACCGGGATTGATGGCCTTGATTTTCTCCTCGGCACTCTTTACTTTCGGCACACCCACGTCCTTGGTAAAGTGAATCACCTGACGCTGGAGGTTGCTCAAGTCGACGACATCAGCATCGACGATTCCGATGGTGCCGATACCTGCCGCAGCGAGGTAGAGCGATACGGGAGCCCCCAGTCCACCAGCACCCACCACGAGCACACGTGCGTTCATTATCTTCTCTTGTCCTTCCACACCAACATCCTGCAATAGGATGTGTCGCGAGTATCGCTGTATCTGTTCTTCTGTAAAGTCAATCATAATCTTCAATTTTCAATCTTCAATCTTAAGCATCCTCCTCCCATAAAATACAGGAAATCGACCTTGTCGCCTTCCTTGAGTTGGATACTCTCCCAGTCCTCACGCTCGGCAAACTCCTCGTTCACCTGCACGCTGACCATCTCGGGCTGTTGCACATCGTTCTGCTGAATCAGTTCACTTACATTGAGCGGCAGGCTCACTTCCTGCGCGTCTCCATTTACATAAATCTTTGCCATAATCATTTGAGTTTGAATTCGAGTGCAAAGGTACGGCGATTTTCACGATGCTACAATCCCACAGGGATGGTAAATCGCATACCATATCAAGGGTATGCAGAATGCCAAGAACGTGCGATTGTAGGAGTGCCAAAACCGCCGTACCTTTGCACCCGAACTCAAACGTTATTTTTATGGCAGAAAACAAGAAACTAAGCATCATCGCCTTCAGTGGCGATTTTGACAAACTGACAGCAGTATTTACATTAGGTACGGGCGCGGCAGCAGTGGGGTACGAAGTGAACATCTTCTTCACCTTCTGGGGGCTCGACGCCATCAAACAAAAGCAGGGCCGAAGCTTTACCGGCGGCAACTGGCTGACAAAGATCTTTGGCTTTATGATGGGTGGTCTGAAAGTCACTCCTACCAGCCGCTTCAACTTCCTCGGTGCCGGTCCGAAAATCTTCCGCTACCTGATGCGGAAGAACAACGTGGCGACGCTCGAAGAACTGGTCGAGGCGGCGAAGGCACTGGGCATTAACCTCTATGCCTGCGAGATGGCGATGCACGTGCTCGGTCTGAAGAAGGAGGACTTCATCCCTGAGGTGAAGGATGTGCTCGGCGTGGCGTCGTTTCTGAATCTCTCAGAAGGCGGACAAACACTGTTTATTTAGTTTATAGTTGAAAGTTTATAGTTTATAGATTATGGCAACAAAAGTATTAGACATCACGAAGGAGCACTGCCCGATGACCTTCGTCAAGACAAAGATTGAGCTGTCGAAACTACAGCCGGGCGACACACTCGAAGTATTGCTCTCTGAGGGCGAACCGCTCGACAACGTGCCCCGCAACGCCCGCGAGCAGGGCTATAACGTGCTCTCCGTAGAGCATGTAGAAGGCACTACACACAAAGTAACAATCAAAAAGTAAAAAAGGTAAAATAAGTATAACATTAAAAACTCAAACGATTATGGCAGATTCTAATTTACAGCGCAGTGTGACCACTGCTACCGCCAGAAGACTGGCGACCACCACCAAGACCGCCCCGCAGATGGGTTCCATCACTCCGAGATTACTCTTGAAGCTTTTACCTTGGGTACAAGTCAGCGGCGGCACGTTCCGCGTGAACCGCACGAAGGTTGAACTTCGCAAAAACGACCGCCTGCCCATCCAATACGTCAACGGCGTACCATCTTTTACAGCGAAGAACCTCAAAGCTATTCCTCTGTTCTCCGAGTTCGACGACGAGATACTGAACCGCCTAGTCAGTTCTTTTGAAGCTAAGGAGGTGGACGTCGATAAACTCTTCGTAGAAGAAGGCAAGGACAAGCAGCGCTTCTTCATCGTGGCCAGCGGTCAGGCTGAGGTCATCAGCAAAGGCCCTCACGGCGAGGACTTGCGGATCGCTCTGCTGGGTGACGGCGAATATTTCGGTGAGGCCGATCTGCTCGACGAGCAGGAATCGACCGTCAGCGTCCGTGCCATCACACCCACCGTATTCCTGGGGCTGAAACTCAAAGAGCTGATTAAGTTCATCAAAGAGGTGCCCGACTTCCGCGAAACCTTCACTAAGGCGGTTGATAAACAGCTGCGCCTGAAGGCATCGGTCAACGACAACGGCGAGAAACACATTGACCTTGTCAGCGGTCACGAGGAGGACAACATCATCCCCGAGACCTACATCGACTACGAGGAGAATCCAACGGAGTATTCACTGAACACACTGCAGACGGTGGTTCGTGTGCATACACGTGTGAGCGATCTTTATAATAATCCCTACAACCAGTTGGAGGAACAACTTCGCCTCTCTATCGAAAGCATCAAGGAGCGTCAGGAGTGGGAACTCATCAACAACAAACAGTTCGGTCTATTGGCTGCTGCCAACCCCGCCTACCGCATTACCACACGCTATGGTTCGCCCACGCCCGACGACCTCGACGAGTTGCTGTCATTAGTCTGGAAGGAGCCCGCATTCTTTATCGCTCATCCGAGAGCCATCGCAGCCTTCGAACGTGAGTGCACCTGGCGTGGTGTTCCGCCTGTGACGACCGACCTTTTCGGTACTCGCGTGGTTCTGTGGCGTGGTGTACCCCTGATTCCTTCAGACAAGGTAGAGGTAGAAGGTCAGTATCTGACAGGCCGTGGTGTTGGTACCACAAAGATTATCCTCGTGCGTGTTGGCGAAAAGAACCAGGGCGTCATCGGTCTGCACCAGAGTGGCATACCCGGCGAGATTGCCCCGTCGCTGAGTGCCCGTCTGATGGGTCTCGATAAGTTTGGCGTGGCCTCTTATCTGCTCACAAAATACTTCTCGCTGGCCGCCCTCACCGACGATGCCATCGCCGTGTTGGAGAACGTTGAGGTAGGCTATTATCACGACTATCAGCATAGGAATAAAGTAGAGAAATAATGATTGATATTCAGAATATTAACGGATACGGTATACAGGATCCTGGGTTCGAACTACTGAGGCAGGTGGCGCAGAAGTACTGTCCCGAGGAGCTTCAGGCAGAGCGTCAGGAGGTTATTCCTGACGAGGCGCTGAATCTCACGGAACTGGAGACAGCTTTCAATGCGCTGCTGGCAGGCGGTAGTGGTTATGGCGAGTTACCCTACATCGGTGACGTGGACGCCCATACCTCTTCGCTGCCCAAGGACGACGGCTTCGGCATCGGCATCCCTGAAACGCAGAAACTGCGCGACCTGCACTACGAGGAGGCTGACACGCTGAACTCCGAGCAGATCAAGCGCGACTTCCCCGTGCTCAATCAGAAGGTGAACGGCCACGACCTCGTCTGGCTCGACAACGGTGCCACGACGCAGAAGCCGAACCAGGTCATCGACAAGATCTCGGACTATTACCGTAATTATAATTCGAACATCCATCGCGGGGCGCACACCCTTGCTGCCCGTGCGACGGATGCCTATGAGGAGGCGCGCGAAAAGGTGCAACGGTTTATCAACGCCGCCACCAGCGAGGAGATCATCTTCGTGCGTGGCACCACCGAGGGCATCAACCTCGTGGCGCAGACCTACGGCCGACAGTTTATCACACCAGGCGACGACATCATTGTCAGCGAGTTGGATCATCACGCCAATATTGTACCTTGGCAACGCGTTGCTCAGGAGAAAGGCGCCACCCTTCGCGCCATCCCCACGGATCAGAATGGCGACCTCATCCTCTCGGAGTTCGAACGCATCATCACGCCCCGCACGCGGTTCGTCAGCGTCGGCCACGTGAACAACACCTTCGGCACCATCAATGACGTGCAACGCATCATCGAGATTGCTCATGCGCACAACATCCCCGTGCTGATTGACGGTGCTCAGAGTATTGCTCACACGCCTGTCGATGTGCAGGCCCTCGGAGCCGACTTCTTCGTGTTCAGCGGTCATAAGATTTACGGCCCCAATGGCATCGGTGTAGTCTATGGACGCAAGGAACTCTTGGATAAGATGCAGCCCTGGCAAGGTGGTGGCAACATGATTAAGGACGTCACCATCGAGCGTACGGAGTACAACGTGCCGCCTGCCCGCTTCGAGGCTGGTACGCCCAATGTGGCCGACGCCATCGGACTGGGTGCCGCCCTCGACTACGTAAGCCACATCGGCATCCGTAACATCGAGCACCACGAGCATCAGCTGACGGAGTATGCCCGCGAGCAACTCGCCCAGATTCCTGGTCTAACGCTCATTGGCAATCCCAAGAACCGCGTCTCTGTCGTGTCGTTCGTCCTCGACGGCATTCCCGTACCTGAGGTTGGTACCCTGCTCGACAAAGAAGGTATCGCCGTGCGTGCAGGTCACCACTGTGCCCAACCCGCCTTGCGCGCTTTGGGTTACGAAATGAGTGTACGTCCCACCTTCGCCCTCTACAATACGCGCGAAGACGTGGACAAACTCGTGATTGCAGTACGAAAGATTATTGGACAGAGATAATATGCAGTACGAAACGAAAATATTGACGACGAAGTATCAGAAACCTGATGCATACGGGGCACTGTCGATGCCCGTCTACTATACGGCGGCGTTTGAGTTTGAGTCTGCCAAGGCCATGGGCGACGCGTTTTGCGGTCGCTCTATGGCCCCGTCGTATGCCCGCATCGCCAATCCTACAGTGACCTATCTCGAGGAACGCGTGCGACAGCTGACGGGGGCAACAAGCGTGACAGCACTCAACACAGGTATGGCCGCCATCCATTATGCTCTGACGGCTGTCAGCGCAGCAGGACTCAACATCGTGGCCTCGAAGCATCTGTTTGGCAATAGTGTCTCGTTGCTTCGCGACACCCTTGGTACCTTTGGTGTGGAAGTCCGTTTTGCAGACTTCACCAACACCGACGAGGTGGTAGCGCTCATCGACTCCAAGACCTGTGCACTATTCTTCGAGATCATCACCAATCCGCAGCTGTTCGTGGCCGACATCCGACAGTTGTCGGAACTGGCTCATGCAAAGGGCGTGCCCCTGATAGCCGATACGACCATTGTGCCATTCCCCGCTTTTCATGCCGTCGATTTCGGTGTGGACATCGAGGTGGTCAGCAGTACGAAGTATATCTCGGGCGGCGGTACAGGTTTAGGGGGCTTGCTCATTGACTACGGCAAGTTCGACTGGAGTCGGTCGTCATCGCCAGCTCTACAGCATCGTACAAAGAGGGTAGGTAATACGCTGGCATTTACTGCGCGTGTAAAGACCGAACTGGTGACCAACCTCGGTGCGCTGATGACGCCGCAGGTGGCGTATATGGAGACCCTTGGCCTCGACACGCTCGACATCCGCTTCCGTCGGCAGGCCGAGACCACATTCTGGCTCGCCCGCCAGTGCCAGCAGTTGCCGGAAATCAAGCGCGTCAACTATACGGGCCTTGAGGATAACCCTTTCCACGAACTCTCAGAACGGCAGTTCGGCCCCTTGCCAGGCGCCGTCTTTACCATCGACCTCGCATCGAAGGAAGCCGCATGGGCGTTCATCGACAGGTTGCAGATTATCCGTCGCGCCACCAATCTCTTCGACCGCAAGTCGCTGGCCATCCATCCCGCCTCTACCATCTTCGGCCTCTTTACGCCAGAGCAATGCGCCGCGATGTCCGTCCCCGACACGACGGTACGCCTCAGCATCGGCCTCGAAGCCGGCGAGGATCTGCTGGAAGATATTAAGCAGGCCGTGAAATACTAATTACTCCGAAAGTAATTCTCGTTACTGCGGCAGTAATTCTCGTTACTGCGGTAGTATTTTTCTTTAATGCGGAGGTGCTGTTATTTTGTCTTCAGTGAAGCGATATATTTCGAGGGCAGGAGGCCTGCATGCTTCTTGAAGAAACGGGTGAAGTGCTGGGGATATTCGAAACCGAGGGTGTCGGAGGCTTGGGTGGCGGTGAGACCGCTGACCAGCAGGCTCTTGGCACGGGCGATAAGGAAACGCTGGATAACCTGTGTGGGACTCTCGCCAGAAACACTTCGCACCACATCGCCGAAATAGCTGGGCGACAGGCAGAGTTCGGAGGCGCAATATTTCACGTTGGGCAGGCCGTGCTGCCGCTGCAAGCCCCGCTCGAAATAGTCAGCAAGTACCCGTTGGAAGCGCGACAGTAGGTCGTTCTGACTGTGGGCTGCATCCTGAAACTGTCGCTGATAGAACAGTCGAGCATAGTCGCACACCAGCAGAATATAGTCCTGCAGGATGCGTTCGGTCTGTGGCGACGGCTCGCGGTGCTGTATGAATCGACGTATCATCCACATCAACTGCCACATCAACTGCTTCTCGCCCTCAGTCGTGTGCAGCGCTTCGTTCACGTTATACGAAAAATAGTGATAGTCGTGCAACCGTTGCTCGAATGCCGTGCCGCGCATGAACTCCGCCTCGAAGTGCAGCGTCCACCCGTGATACACCTCGCGTGTACCGTCGTCAGCTTTGCCGATAATCTGTCCGGGCGAGACGGCAACCAACGACCCCTTTGATGTGTCGTAGTTGCCCATGCCGTATTTCCCGTCTTCAGGGAAATTGTCCTGTACGAAGAAGGCATAGACGTCGCCCATTTTGTTTAGCGTGTGGGCAATCGGGCCCAGTTCGTCGAAGTGTACAACGCTCACCATCGGGTGATACGTCTCGGCTTCTACACTCTGTGCGAAGTCGTTAGCGTGGTTGAGGCAGAGATAATGCAGTGTTGTCATGCCGCAAAGTTACTACTTTTTACCCAAATTGTTGCACCAAAGGCGAAAAAAGATAAAATTGGTAAGTAATTCGTCGATTCGGATAACCGTTGGAAGCGTATTTTGCCGTAACTTTGCACCCATGAAACAGATATTATTATTACTGGCAGCGATGCTGCTGACATGCTGTTCGAAGGACAGCGACGTAACGGCACAGACTATGACACAGAGATTGTATATCACCATCGATGGCAAGACGCTCCCCGTTGTGCTGGTCGATAATGCCGCCACGCAGACACTGGTGGCGGCTCTGAAAGAGGGCGATATTACCTACGAAGCTCATGACTATGGCGGTTTCGAGAAGGTGGGCGCACTGGGACGCTCGCTGCCTACGAGCGACACGCAGACCACTACGCAGGCGGGCGACGTCATCCTTTACAGCGGCAACCAGATAGTGCTCTTCTACGGCTCGAACTCGTGGAGTTACACCCGTTTGGGACGTATGGAATATTCGTCGCAGACGGAACTGCAGTCCTTCCTCAAGGCTGGACAGGGAAATGTTACGGTGAAACTCTCGCTGACGTCGGGTACAACGGCTGTCAATAGCGTCCGAAGCGCAGATGCTGACGATGGCGACTACTATTCGCTCAGTGGTCAGCGCATCGCGAATCCAACGCATGGTATTTATATAAATAAAGGTAAAAAGGTGTTATTATGAAGAAAGTATTAGCCGCAGTGCTGATGGGCTTGACGCTCACGGCTTGCAACGAGAACAAACAAACTTCAAACGGGAATATGGAACAAACAACATTACAATTAACGCAGGAATGGGACAAAACGTTCCCTAAGAGTGACAAGGTTGACCACAAGAAGGTCACATTCAAGAACCGTTACGGCATCGAGCTTGCTGCCGATATGTACACACCTAAGAACGCCGAGGGAAAGCTGCCGGCTATTGCCGTGACCGGCCCGTTTGGAGCCGTGAAGGAGCAGTCGAGCGGACTCTATGCCCAGCACATGGCCGAGCGTGGTTTCCTGACTATCGCCTTCGACCCCTCGTTCACAGGCGAGAGCGGTGGCGAACCCCGCCGCATGGCTTCGCCCGACATCAATACCGAGGACTTCCTCGCTGCCGTCGATTTCCTCTCAGTGCAGGATAACGTTGATTCTGAGCGTATCGGCATTATCGGCATCTGCGGCTTTGGCGGTATGGCTGTCAACGCTGCCGCCCTCGACCCCCGCATAAAAGCTACCGCCGCTTCGACCATGTACGACATGACGAAGGTGAACCGCGAGGGCTACTTCATGAGCAGTGACTCGAAAGAACAGCGCATGGAGGCACGTAAGGCGATGGCTGCCCAGCGTACTGAGGACTTCAAGAACGGCTCGTACAAACGCGCTGGCGGTGTCATTGACCCACTGCCAGAGGCTGCTCCCTGGTTTGTGAAAGATTACCACTCTTATTATAAGACCGAGCGCGGTTACCACGAGCGCAGCGGCAACTCCACCGACGGCTGGAATGCAACGGGCTGCCAGTCGTTCCTCAACCAGCCCATCCTCGACTACGCCAACGAGATAGAGTCGCCCGTACTGCTCATCCACGGCGAGAAGGCCCATTCGCGCTACTTCTCTGAGTATGCCTTTGAGAAGATGACAGGCAAGAAACCTTTTGCCTCCTCGGTGGCTGAGTGTGCCAAGGCTAACGAGATTCCCACTGGCAAATACGCAGGCAGCTATAAAGAGGGTAATAAGGAACTGCTCATCATCTCTGGAGCCTCGCACGTTGATCTCTACGACGACGTGGCAGGCGTCATCCCCTATGACAAGATGGAAGCGTTCTTCAAGGATGCGTTATATATAAAATTCTGATGGGTCTATCAGTCCGGCACGGAGAGCGTATTTCACGGCTTCGTGGGCTGTGTTGATGCCCAGTTTGCGGAAGATATTCTTGCGGTGGGTAGTGACGGTGTGGATGCTGGAGAAGCGTTCGGCAGCAATCTCCTTGGTGGTCTTACCTTGAGCAATAGCTTTCACGATTTCGGTCTCTGTAGTCGTCAGGATGCTGGGTGCCTCGTCGTCCTGCTGCTGTGTGATAACGGTTTCGAGGGCGCGCTGGCTGAGATAGCGCGTATGGCGTTCAACGCTATTCAGAGCTTCGCGTACCTCGCTGAGCGGACCGTCCTTGAAAACGACGCTGAACTGATGGGACGAAAACACAACGCGACGAATGAACTGGGGGGTCAGTTCGTCGCTAATAAGAATCCAGTCGGACAGGTTGAAACGCTCGGAAATGATGAGTAGCTGGTCTTCGTCGGTAAAGTCGAACAGTGTGTAGTCCAGTAGTACGACGGCACTCTCGTGTTCCTTGAGTAGGGCTACGAGTCCGGCTTTGTCGAAGGCACGATAAATGTTGGCTGCCTCGTTCTTTTCAAGCAGGCTCTCAAGTGCAAAGCGTGTCAGTTCCTGGTTGTCGGCAATGATAAAATTTCTCATCTCTATGTTGGTTTTGGGTGCGAAATTACAAAATTCAAAGCAATCTGCCAAATCTTTTAGGGGATTTGGCAGATTAATCAACGAAAGTGGTTTTATTTTTAAATCTTATCGAGTGCCTGGGTAAGGTCTTCGATGATGTCGTCGATATGCTCGGTACCAATGCTTAGACGAACGGTAGCAGGCGTGATGTGCTGCTCGGCCAGTTCCTGTTCCGACAACTGTGAATGCGTGGTAGTGTAGGGGTGGATGACCAGACTCTTCACGTCGGCCACGTTAGCCAGCAGCGAGAATATCTGCAGGGCATCGATGAAACGCCAAGCCTCTTCCTGACCGCCCTTTACCTCGAAGGTGAAGATCGAGGCACCACCATTAGGATAGTATTTCTTGTAGAGGGCATGGTCGTGATGACTCTCAAGAGCCGGGTGATGTACGGCAGCTACCTTCGGGTGCTTGCTCAGGAAATCGACTACCTTCAGGGCGTTCTCTACATGGCGCTCTACACGCAGGCTCAGGGTCTCGACACCTTGCAACAGGATGAAGGCATTGAAGGGCGAGATGGCAGCACCGGTATCACGCAGGATGACGGCACGGATGCGGGTGACGTAAGCGGCTGCGCCTACAGCGTCGGCAAATACGATGCCATGATACGAGGGATCGGGCTTGCTGAGTGTGGGGAACTTGTCGTTCTGCTTCCAGTCGAACTTGCCACCATCGACGATGACACCACCCAGAGAGGTTCCGTGACCACCTAAGAACTTCGTTGCCGAGTGAACCACGATGTCGGCACCATGCTCCAATGGACGGATGAGGTAAGGTGTGCCGAAGGTGTTGTCGACGATGAAGGGAATACCATGCTTGTGGGCTACAGCGGCCACACCTTCCAGGTCGAGCACGTCGCTGTTGGGGTTGCCGAATGTCTCGGCATATACTACTTTTGTGTTGGGCTTGATAGCGGCTTCCAGGGCTTCGAGGTCGTTGACATTAATAATGGTATTCGAGATACCCTGAGTTGCCAGCGTGTGGGTAATGAGGTTATAGGAACCACCATAGAGGTTGTCGGCAGCAACGATGTGGTCGCCATTCTGCGCGATATTTTGTAATGCGTAGGTGATAGCGGCAGCACCAGAGGCTACGGCCAATCCTGCCACACCGCCCTCGAGGGCAGCCACACGATCTTCGAACACACCCTGCGTAGAGTTGGTCAGACGACCATAGATGTTGCCGGCATCGCGCAGACCGAAACGGTCGGCCGCATGCTGTGAGTTACGGAACACGTACGAAGTGGTTTGGTAGATGGGCACGGCGCGTGCGTCGGTTGCGGGGTCAGCCTGTTCTTGGCCTACGTGGAGTTGCAGTGTCTCAAAACGGTAATTCTTCTTTGTACTCATAATCTTATCCTTTCTGATGTTTTATTTGTTAATACTATTTGTTTCTTTTTTACGCTGCAAAGTTACGAACTTTGGAAATATTCTCCAAATTTCTTGTGGAATTCAGAAATAATCACTAAATTTGCAGTGCTGAAAGAAAAAAGTTCCAAGAATGGGCTTCTGACGGTACTCTAACAGAATAAAACTCTAAATGGAAAGATAAAAGGCAAGAAAAATGGCTGAAATATTAGACGAAACCGACCTGCAGATACTGAAAACGCTGCAAAAAAATGCGAAATTGACCACAAAAGAGCTGGCCGATGCCGTACATCTGACACCAACGCCCGTTTTTGAGCGTCAGAAACGGTTGGAGAGGAAGGGCTATATCAAGAAGTATGTGGCTGTCCTTGACCCAGAAAAGTTAGGACAGGGTTTACAGGTGTTTTGCAAGGTCAAACTGACGCAGATTAACCACGAGATTGCCGATGCCTTCGTGCGACGCATCCAGCGTATTCCTGAGGTGACAGAATGCTATAATACCTCGGGTGCGTATGACTATTTATTAAAAGTTCGCGCACGCGATATGAAGCAATATCAAGAGTTCGTATTGACTAAACTCGGCGATATTGATCACGTTGGTGCAATTGAGAGCACGTTCGTAATGAGCGAGGTGAAGCAGAACTACGGCATCAATATCTGATGATGCCGGCGCGGCGCTTGATGTCGTCACTGACTTGCGGACCATTGTTCTCCCAGACGTTGCCAGGTCCATTGGCATTCTGCAGGAACTTGTCGCCGGGCGTCCAGTTATCGCGCAAAGTGATGTTGCTGGAACCTTCGTCAGTATAGAGATAAAACCAATGGTTAGGGTCGTGGACGTAGGACGGCTTGGCTATATCGCGAACAACGTTCTCTGATATGATGGTGCCGGGCTGGTTGCCAAGCGTATAGATGCCTGCGCAGTCGTACATGTGCTGTGCATAGTTATATATAAGGTTCGCATGTACCTTATTATCTTTCATGCATACCAAGTCGCGATTCCAGCCCCAACCGAGCGAGATACCCGTGTATGAGACGTCGTGGATGGTGTTGTGCTCGATGTTGATGTTACTGACGTAGCCGGCGGCAATAGCCACACAGCCCCAGTCTTCGTTGCTGATGTCGGAGAATTCGCAATTGCTAATCTCCTGTCGGGTGCAAACCTCGCGGAAGTCGGTAGGATTATAGGGTAGGTGAGTCTCGAGACCTTCGGGTGAAAAACTGCCACAGACGTAGCCGTTCATAGCGATATCCGCAAAGGTACAGTGTGTCACGGTTCCGCCACGACAGCCAATAACATAGTCGAGACCTGAGCCGCCCAAATGTTCGAAACGGCAAGCGTCGAAGCTGACGTTCTCAGCGTATCTTACCTCGATGGCAGCATCGGCACGACCTAACCATCCCTGATTGTCCAACTTATGATTGTTTGGACGGTCAATCTGCGGACGGAGTTTATAGGCTTCGGTCAGATACATGCCAGCCTGCAAGGGTACGTGTCCTTTCTCGGAAGGACGCATCCAAGTAGTATGGCTGAAAGTGATGCCCTTGAAGGTAATGTTTCGTACGGGATGTTCGGCAGTGCCCACAACCTCGAAAAGGGTGGGGATGACAGGGTAGACAGCAATGAAAGCTTCACGCCCTACGCCTTCGCGGTCACGTGGATAATAGTACAGTTTGTGCGTGAGGATGTCGTGATACCACTCGCCTGGCCAATCCACCAATTCTTTGGAATTAGTGAGATAGAAGGGGGAAGGATGGCCCGTGTTGGGTGTCATTGGTGAGGGCCAAGGGTGCTCAAACTGGAGTTTGGACTCTGGGTCGTGGAAAGTCACAGCGACGCTGTCGCCATGTACCGAACAGGACTTGATGCGGAGGTTTGAGGTGCACCACATCTGATGTAGGACCATTTCAAGATATGGGGATTTCAGACTATTCTTCTTCAGCACTTTTGCCACTGCGGATTTGGGAATCCACAGTATTTTATTCTGCTTGTCGTAGGTCATGATGCGAGGCATATTCTCCCAATCCTCGTTGACGTTGTTAGCACGGATAGCTTTCTCCTGATTGACCCATAGCTGGCGGAAATCGACAGGACGACCATTGAAGTCAGGAATATCAGCGACATAGAGTTGTCCCTGCGTCTTCCAAACATTGACACTCACACCACCGCTGATGATGGCCCCATTGCCCTCGATGGTCAGACCACTGTCCTCTGGACGGAGCATGATGGCTTCGGTGATGTGATGAATACCCGATTCCAAACGGATCGTAACGCTTGTAGCTTCGCCCTTACGAACCATTTCGCGAGCCTGACGCACGGCATCGCTGATGCTTTGGCCTAAGGCTACGTAGATGTCTGACGCCTGGATGTTCAGGCCATATAGTAGGGCAAATATCAGGAATAACTGCTTCATATCGTGTTATTGTTTGAACTTGATGGCTAACATGGTGAGGTCATCGCTCTGCTCGGCTTCACCTACAAAGCTCTGGACGGCTTGCGTCATAACGTCGATAAGCTGTTTGGGCGTTGCAGGATGCTGCTCGGCAACCTTTATGATGCGCTCGTCGCCAAACTGCTGGTGGGTCACGTCTTCAGCCTCGGTAAGACCGTCGGTATAAAGGAAGATGGTCGTTCCTGCATAGATGTCAGCCTCTTGTTCGCTGAACTTCCAGTCACCGATAATGCCTATGGGCAAATTGGGATCACAGGGCAGCAGGCCTATGCCCTGACCAATGAGCAGTGGGGCGTCGTGGCCTGCATTACAATACCGCAGATGACCGCTGTTCAGATTGAGTGCACCAACGAATAGCGTGGCAAACATGTTGGAGTCGTTATTCTCGGTCTGGCTGGCATTGAGTTGCATCACAATATTGGCAGGCGATGATTCGTGGGCTGAAACCGTGCGGAACATGGCCTGTGTGACAGCCATGACGAGGGCTGCTGGCACACCCTTGCCGCTGACATCGCCGATGCAGAAGAACAACGTCTCGTCGCGTACATAGTAGTCGAACAGGTCGCCACCGACGGCCTTGGCGGGTTTCAGTTGTCCGTATACTGGCACGTCGTCATGACCCTGGATGGGCACAAACTCTTTAGGCAGCATGGACATCTGAATGTCGGTTGCCACGTGGAGCTCGCTCTCGATAGCAGCCTTCGACGCGGTAGTCTCTTGTAGCTGTTCAATATATTCAGATAGAGAAATCTGCATATTCTCGAACGAGTCGCGCAATTCGCGAATCTCATCCTGCGTATCAATCTTAGGCAGTACGGCCTTGAAGTCGCCCTTGGCCACTTCGGCTGTCGACGATGCCAATGCCTTGAGGGGCAGAAGCTGGCTATGAATGATTTGCCGCATGATGATAGCAATAACCACCAACACGATGATGAGCATGATAATCATGTTCATACGAAGACGGTTGGGCTGCTCCATGACTTTGGCTTCGGGAATGGTGAAGCAGATGGACCACTGTACGCGTTCAACAGGTGCAAAATACATGATAACGGGACCACCAGGTTCCTGATATGGCAGGAGTGAGTGAATCTCCTCCATCGTGTCAATTCCGCGTTCCCAATGCAACATGTGTTCTATCAACAGTTTTTCCTCGTTGCTCTGGCTTCGCTTGACTTTATCGGCGGCATTGATGGTCTGTACCCACGCTTCGTCAGGATGGCACACGTATTGCGAGTCGCGCCCCAGAATAAATACCTGCGAGTATTCATACGGTTTGGCACCCTCGACGATGTTTTTCACCCATTTAAGGTCAACGTCGGCACAAAGTATGGCATAGACGTCACCGCTCTTGTCGTGTAGTGGCACAGAGTAGGACACCATAGCGCGCTTGGTAGACATGGAGTCGACGTAAGGGAGGCACCAGTAGCCTGTGTCCAATTTATTGGTATAAATCCAGTTACTATCTGTTTCGAGGTAGCAAAAGTCGTTTTCTGGGCCGCCAATCTCGTCGGGTTCTAAATGGCCGCTTACGGGGTCGCGAGAGATGGTTGGCGCATAGTAGCGTCCCTCCTTGGGGAAGTAGTCTGCACGATACATTAACGTTGCTGCAGCAATATCTTCGTTGGCGACGATGAGGCGTCTCAGCAATGTGTCGGCCATGGCTTTATCGGTGGCAAAACGATATGCAAAACTTGCTGCCGTATTGACAGCCGTCTCAACCTTTGCGATACGGTTGTCAATCACCTTAATAGCGCCATCCATCGAATGGTTTGCCTGTCGCTGTGTCTCTATTGCTACCTGCTTGCGAATGTACCTTATTTGGATAACCCCTGCCGTCACCATGATAAGAGTCATGATGGCGAGCACGAACCATGTAGTGCGCGTTGCAACAGACTTATTTAGTACACTTGGCAGTCTCATAATCACTTTTCACTCTTCACTTTTCACTTTTCACTCTTCACTTTTAACTCAGCATACGCTTCTCCCATCAGCAGAAGGTCGCCGTGGTGCAGCAGACTGACGTCAACGCCCTGCTGGAATATCATGATGACGTCGGAGCCGCCGAACATGAAGTAGCCCATGTCATCGCCACGCTTCAGTTCTTGGTCGACTTGCAGTGTGGGCAACCAGTTGACGCTGCATATCTGCGACATGCCGACAGGCAACATGGCGACGAGGCCGTATTGTTCGGTTTGGATAATGGCACAGGCACGGGTCTCAACCATCTGGAATCCCATGTCGTTGACGTAATAGTACAGTTTGCTCTCATCGTCCCAAAGCGTATAGCCGCCACCAGCCGCTACACCTGGGATGGTACGCAACTCTACGAGGCGTCCGTCAACGGGTGCATGGTAATGGTGATAGCAATTGACGTCAAGGAAGGTATGCGTCAGCGTGCCGCCAGCGAAGGCGTCCTTATATTGCGAGTCCTGACCAATGAGCTGGGCGATGTCGCTGAGTTTGGCAGTCTTGATTTGAACGTCGTCAGGGTACACCAGTTGAGAGTTATTGTCAATTTTCCATGTGCCTTTGGGCCATGAGTCGGCAGGTGCTACGACGGCAGATGTCGCAATGGGACGTACGTCTGGCGATACGAGGCTACGCGCAAAGAATTCGTTGAATGTACGCCACTGGTTGCCCTCGCCATACCATCCTTTCGTAAGTCCCCAGTCAGGATCGTTGGCCACCATCTGATAGTAGCTGTCGTTCCAACTTTCCTCCGTGTCCAGGAAGTCACCCCACGACTGGCTGTACGTTGTCAACCACGATGCGAAAGGCTCAACAAATTCGACGGTAGGGTAGAAGAATCCGCGATCGCGCAGTTCGTCGAGTGGTTGGTCAACCACGAACCAGAAATAGCCAATGCCCTGATCTACGCGTCCATATAATGACTGACCGTATTCCGTCGGACTGGGATTCAGCATCACGTCCCACGGCAGGCAGCGTACATTGCGGTCGACGAAAGCGTAGAACTCGTCGAGTGTCTGTGCCGGATTATACCGCCTGTCAGGATTAATTTCTGCAGCCTGGCTGATGGCGTGTTGCAACAGTCCGCGAACCTCGCTGTTTGTATTACAGATTTCTATCAGTTCCTTAACAGCCTTTGTATGTTCAGGCTGTGGTTGCGGCGCAGGGGTATCATCCACCGTACATGCCGTGTACAGCAGTGTGACGAATAGGACAATGAGGTAATATCGTTGGCGTATCTTATTCATTCTATCATATATAACGGAAATACAGTCAAAGAATTGTCTCTACCTGGTGTTTTATTTACTGACTGGCAGCCACAGACTCATGTCGTCGATACCGCGGTTGTCCCAGGCATAGTAGGGAATCAGGCGGATTCTGACCTTCTGCTTCGCAATGGGCTTCATCGTGCGATAGAGTGTTTGATTATCCCATGCGCGGTTGTTGGTGACGATGGCATCACCCTCAAGAGCAATCATCTCGTGGCCTGCTAATGTTATCTTTTTCTCAGTCAGGCGAATGTCGGCAGGAATAGCTATATCGTTGATTCTGGCTTTTGGCTGTTTACCATTAGCTGTTGGCTCAATATCCTGCCCCTCCAAGCAATAGACGATAGGTCCGCGCATGACAGCTACTTGATTCTTGGCCTCTTCTACCAACGGATTAGCCTCGACCAAACGTGGCGTCATGGACAATACGAGCTCAATCCTGTCACCCTTCTTCCATTTCCGCGTTATTTTTGTGTTGTCAACCTGTTCGCCATTGACATGGAGTGTGTAGCTTTCGGCCCACGAGGGGATGTGCAGAACAACAGTCCCCAGACGTTTGACCTTCTTGATGTCGATAGAGATTCTGCCGTCCCACGGATAATCAGTGGTCTGTTCTATGACGAGATCCTTTGTCACCAGCGCATTCTGGCCGTAGAGGTTGACGTAGAGCGTATCCTTACTCATGCTGTAGGCATACTCCTGAGCTTCGCACAGTGTGCGTAGCGTGTTGGGTGGACAGCAGAAGCAGGAGATGTAGCGCTGGCGGTGCTTGGGCCATCGCATGGTGTAGGGGAACTCCTTGGTACGTCGCAGGGCTTCGGTATAGAAGAAGTCCTTGCCGTCCAACGAAATGCCGCTGAGAATGCCGTTGTACAGTTCGTTTTCGATGTTGTCCAGATACTTGCCGTCGGCTGTGGCCTGGTACATTCGCCACGAGAAAAGCAGCATGCCAATCTGTGCACATATCTCGTTGTGGGCGGCCTCCTGAGGCAACTGGAACTGGCGTCCGTAAGCCTGGTGTATTTGCTGGATGCTGGGCTGGTCGTACGTCGTTCCGTCAGGGCTGACACCGTCGTAGAGAGCGCCGCATCCGCCCATGATATAGATTTTATGATTCACGATGTCGTCCCAAATGGCTGAGAGGTTGCGCATGAGTTGTGTCTCGCCCGTCTCGGCATAGAGGTCAGCTACACCAGCGTAGAGGTAGTTAGCGCGGACTGCATGACCCATAGCCTCGTACTGGTCGCGGAACTTATGACGGTCTTGATTGTGGTCTTCGCCGTTAGTCACGCTGTCGCGAATGGCAATCAGACCTTTTGCCAACTCCAAATACTTTGCTTCGCCCGTTTCGCGGTACATCTCGGCAGCGCCCATGTAGTGGCTGGGACAGATGGCATTACGTGACAACTCAGCAGCGTCGTTGGTCAGGAAATTGTAGAGGAAGTCGGCGGCCTTCCTGCCACAGTCGAAGAGGGTGGTCTTGCCTGTGGCACGCTTGTGGATAATGCCTGCGGTCATGAGGTGACCGAGGTTGTAGGTCTCGAAGTTCAAGCGCGAGGCGAAAGCCTTCTTCTGGTCGGCACCAATCGCAATACCTATGACGGTGTTGTCGCCTGCGTGACTGTCGATGCCAGCGTTACGTTCAGAGATGACAACAGGTGTATGGATATATCCGTCGGCACGCTGGGCCAGCGCCACCTGCTCAATGAACTTGTCCATCAGTGCATCTAACTTCGGGTCCTTTGTGACGGCATATACTGCTGCACACGCTTCCAACCATTTGTACATGTCGCCATCGTGGAATGGGGGGCCATGATGTTTGCCTTTGACAGTGCCAGCGGCCACTTCGAAATTGCGGAAACCGTGTGAGCCGTGTTTACCTTCGGCATCAACAGTCTCCCAAGGCGTATTCCACGTGTTCCACATCGACCAAATACCAGTTGTTGATAGTATTTGGAAACGGTCGCCCCAGAAACCACCCGTCCAGCGCACGGCACCCATTGGTGTGTTTTGCATCACGGCCTGCTTAGTGCGGCTCATGTCGGTC
>JAEEGJ010011972.1_pt1 | contig 21705 bp, 14 predicted proteins | sample 8958761 | NCBI WGS metagenome assembly JAEEGJ01 (sample SAMN16246546, study PRJNA631951) | gut metagenome | biome: gut microbiome; feature: rumen; material: RS-attached | host: Bos | place: Iran: Karaj | collected 2018-10
CAAGTACAAGAAGTTCTTCGAGAAGAAGGAAGCCAAGTAAGTTGAACCATATCAAAAGAATGAAGCTCTTGCCAGTCGCGAGGGCTTTTTTTTTGCCTTGGCATTATTATTGTCGTATCTTTGCGCCGCATATATAATAAGGTGTGAAACGGCGGCGGACTGACATTTTGTCGCCCATATGAATCGATTTTAATGAGGAGATTAATTACATTATAGACACGAGACAATTTGGACTATGACTTGTGACAATGACTATGACAACTTTTACATAAGCTATAAATCATCAATCTTAGTGGAAGATGTCATAGTCATTGGTCATTGTCAAAAAAGTCCAAAGTCTCGCACCAAATTGTAGTAGTTTGATCTTGAATTTAAGCTATATGAGTATAAAGTTAGATACTGAATTGTTTTCAGATATGATGGACTCCAATCCCGAGTTCATCCCCGTGTTGACCATTGAGGAAGGACGCCTTTCTCAGGAAGAGGAAGTGCCAGAGGAGCTACCCATTTTGCCTTTGCGCAACTCGGTGCTTTATCCTGGCGTTGTCATCCCCATAACTGTGGGGCGCGACAAGTCTATCCAGCTGGTGAAGGAATACAACCGCAAACGCAAGTCCATCGGCGTCATCGCTCAGAAGGACGCGAATGTGGAAGAGCCGATGCTCGATGACTTGTATAAGGTGGGCACCTCTGCGCAAATCCTTAAGACCTTTGAGATGCCTGACGGTAATGTCACGGTCATCATTCAGGGCAAACGTCGTTTTGAAGTGGTGGAACCGACACAGCTCGAGCCCTACATTAAAGCTACAGTGATTCCATACGCGGCTTCAGTGGATATTCCTAACTCACGTAAGTTCAATGCTTTGATACAATCCGTGAGGGAGTTGGCCATTCAAGTCATCGCTCGCTCGCGTAACCTGTCGCAAGAGGCAGGATTTGCCATCAAGAACATCGACGACCCTATTTTCCTGCTGAACTTCGTGGCCAGCAATGTGGAGGCCGATATGCCTGTCCGTCAAGGACTCTTGGAGGCTCGTAACCTCAACCAGATGGCTTCCGACCTGTTGGCCGTGCTGACCGACGAGCAGCAGATGCTGGAACTGAAGCAACAGATCCAAAGCAAGGTGCGCGTCGACATGGACAAGCAACAGCGTGAGTATTACCTCAACCAACAGCTTCGTACGATTCAAGAGGAATTGGGCGGTAGTCCCAACGAGCAGGATGTCAAGGAGTTGACGGAGAAGGCGGCGAAGAAGAAATGGTCGAAGGAAGTGGCTGAGGTCTTCGATAGGGAATTGAAGAAGTTGGAGCGAACCCATCCGCAGGCGGCGGAATACGGCATCCAATTGAATTATTTGCAATACCTCGTTGACCTGCCGTGGGAGGAGTATACCAAGGATAACTTCGACCTGAAACGCGCCCAACGCATCCTCGATGCCGACCACTATGGTTTGGACAAGGTGAAAGATCGCATCGTGGAGCATCTCGCTGTGCTGAAGTTGCGCAATGACATGAAATCACCTATTTTGTGTCTTGTCGGACCTCCTGGTGTGGGTAAGACCTCGTTGGGCAAGTCCATCGCGAGGGCATTGAACCGCAAATATGTCAGAATGTCATTGGGCGGTGTGCGCGACGAATCCGAATTGCGTGGTCACCGTAAAACCTATATCGGTGCCATGCCTGGCCGTATCATCCAGAATTTGCGTAAAGTGAAGTCGAGTAATCCTGTTTTCGTTCTTGACGAAATAGATAAGGTGAGCGGCAACAACATCAACGGCGATCCGCAGGCTGCCTTGCTCGAAATACTCGACCCCGAGCAGAATAATGCCTTCTACGACAACTTCATCGAGTTGGATTACGACCTCTCGAAGATTCTCTTCATCGCCACGGCCAACAACCTCGCGACCATCCATCCCGCCTTGCGCGACCGTATGGAAATCATCGACCTGAGCGGTTACCTTCGCGAGGAGAAATACGAAATCGCCAAACGTCACCTCATCCCCAAGCAGATGAAAGAACACGGCCTCGACAATAAGCAAATCACCTTCCCGAAGGACATCGTGATGCACATCATCGACGACTACACCCGTGAGGCGGGCGTGCGTAACCTGGAGCGCCGCATAGGCGACATGATGCGTCACCGCGCCAAACAGGTGGTCAGCGAAGAAGCCTTTGACAAAAAGATTACCATAGAGGATTTGCGCAAGGTGCTCGGTGTGCCCATGCACCACGACGAAGACGAGGTGAAACACACCATGCCGGGTGTGGCCACAGGCTTGGCTTGGACGCAAGTGGGTGGCGAGATACTGTCCATCGAGGTTAGCTTGAGCCGTGGTGGCGGACATCTCTCACTGACGGGTAACCTCGGTGAGGTGATGAAGGAATCCGCAACCATTGCATACGAGTTCATCAAGGCACATGCTTCGCAACTCAACATCAACCCCGATGTGTTTGAGGCTTGGAATGTGCACGTCCATATCCCCGAAGGCGCCACGCCTAAGGACGGTCCCTCGGCAGGTATCACCATGCTCACCGCTTTGACCTCTGCTTTCACGCAACGTAAGGTGAAAAGCCTGTTGGCCATGACGGGTGAAATCACACTGCGTGGCAGAGTGTTGCCCGTGGGCGGTGTGAAGGAGAAGATGCTGGCCGCCAAGCGCAATGGCGTCACCGACCTCATCCTTTCCATCGATAATGAGCACGATATCAAGGACATCAAGGAAGACTACATCGAAGGATTGAACTTCCACTATGTGGAGAACATGATGGAGGTGCTCGACTTGGCCTTGGAAAAGGAACAGGACAAGAATGACTTGGATTACAACAAGTATCTGAATAACTTGCATCCCGAGGTAATCGGTTTTAAGGTGAAGTGAAAATGAGAAGAGGGTTGCTGGGATTGGTTTTGTTGCTTGTGCTTGCTGCAGGATGCGGTCGGCGACAAGGTGATGACGAAAACCTCGCCATCTTTAAGTACAACGAATCCGCCGGCATCCTCACCCTCGACCCGATTTATGCCAAGGACTTGCCACACATTTGGGCTTGCAACCAGCTGTTCAACAGCCTCGTGGCCTTCGATGACAAGATGAATCTGGTCCCGATGGTCGCTAAGTCATGGGACATCAGTGAGGATGGTTTGCGTTACACATTCCATCTACGTAACGATGTGCAGTTTCATGAGGATAAGTGCTTTGACGAGCTGACCGCCAAGTCTCGTTTCGTCACTGCTCATGACTTCGTCTATTCCTTCAACCGCGTGGTGGATAAAACCTTGAATTCGCCTGGGCTATGGATATTTTCGTCTGTCAAACATGATGATGACCATTATGCCTTCACAGCCTTGGATGACACCACTTTCCAAATCGAACTTTCCAAGCCTTTTCCACCGTTTTTAGGCATCCTTTCGATGACCTACGCTTCAGTGGTGCCTCAAGAAGCTGTCGAGTATTATGGCGACAACTTCCGCAGCCATCCTGTTGGGACAGGTCCGTTCCACTTCCAGTATTGGAAAGAAGGCGTGAAACTCGTCTTCCGCAAGAATCCCAACTACTTTGAGCGCGATGCGGCAGGGGAGAGACTGCCCTATATCGATGCCGTTTCCATCAGTTTCCTCATCGACAAACAGGTGGCTTTCTTGGAGTTCATCAAGGGCAAGTTCGACTTCATGTCGGGCATCGACGCGCGCTATAAGGATGAATTGCTGACCTACGACGGCAACCTGCGCAAAAAATATGAGAACAAAATCGAGTTGATTACTGAGCCTTACTTGAACACTGAGTATTTCTCCTTCTTCATCGACCCCAACGACCCACTGGGTCCCGACCGTTCGCGTGCCTTGCGACAGGCGGTCAGCCTATGTATTGACCGTGAGAAGATGATGAGATACCTGCGCAATGGTATCGGTGAGCCTGGAACAGGTGGCATGATTCCCGTGGGTTTGCCTGGACACAGCAACACAATTGGCTATAGTTACGATTTGAAGCGCGCACAGCGTTTGGTGGCCGACAACCATCTGCAAGGCCATCTTTTGCAACTCACCACGGTGGCCGACTATGCCGACATTGGAAAGTTCGTTCAGAGTCAGGTGGAGCAAATCGGTTTGCAGTGCAAGATGGAAGTGATGCCACCTGCAACGATGCGCAGTATGAGAAACAACGGCAGCTTGCCGTTCTTCCGATCCTCTTGGGTCGCCGATTATCCCGATGCTGAGAATTATCTTTCCTTATTTACTACTTCCAACTTTGCTCCGTCTGGGCCAAATTACACGCATTACACCAATCCCAAGTTCGACAAATTGTACGACAAAGCCTTGCTCTGCAACGACTTACAAGAACGCGCTAAATATTACACCGAGATGGACAGCCTGATGATGCAGGATGCACCTGTGGTGGTGCTGTTCTACGACGAGGTGCTGCGTTTCGTGAACAAGCGCGTGAAGGACATGGGCAGCAATCCTACGAATCTGTTGGATTTGCGGCGGGTGAGGATTGGAGAATAAATCCATTTCAATTGTATTAAGTGAATTGTTTTTGTATCTTTGTCCACACGCAAAGACAATGCTAAATCCTTAATACTATGAAAATCAAACACTTATTTCTTTCGATTCTGCTGTTAGGCTCAATTAGCTTAATTGCACAAGAGGAGGCCAAAATGTTGCGCTTCCCGACCATCCACGGCAACGACGTGGTGTTTAGTTATGGCGGAGATTTGTACTCTGTCGACATCAAAGGAGGTGTGGCCCACAAACTCACCAACGATGCCAACGGCTATGAGATGTTTGCGCGTTTCTCTCCCGATGGCAAGCATTTGGCCTTTACGGGACAATATGACGGAAACACAGAGGTTTACGTCATGCCATATCCCGAATGTGGCACACCCACGCGCTTGACCTACACGCCTACTTTGGGCCGTGACGACATCAGCGACCGCATGGGCCCGAACAACATTGTCATGGCGTGGAAGGACAACGAGAACATCGTCTTCCGTTCCCGCAAGGAGAGTTGGGACGACTTTGTAGGTCAACTTTTCATTGCCAACATCAATGGCGGTTTGGCCGAGCAACTTCCTCTGCCTGAAGGTGGCTGGATTTCGTATTCGCCTGATGGCAAGCAGATTGCCTACAACCGCGTGATGCGTGAGTTCCGTACTTGGAAATACTATCGTGGCGGCATGGCCGATGATGTGTGGATTTATGATTTCAAGTCGAAGAAGATTGAGAACATCACCAACAACAATGCGCAGGACATCTTCCCGATGTGGGTCGGCAACAAGGTGTATTTCTGCTCCGACCGCGACCGCACGATGAACCTGTTCTGCTACGACCGCAGCACGAAACAGACGACCAAGGTGACGGACTACACCTATTATGACATCAAGTGGCCTTCGCTAGGTGACAAGGACATTGTTTATGAAAATGGTGGTCAACTGTTCCGCTACAACCTCGCCGACGACAAAGTGTATCCCATCCCTGTGCAGATGGCTAACGACAACAAGTCGACGCGCACCAAGTATGTGGATGCCAGCCAGTTCATCAACTCGAGCACGATTTCTCCTGACGGCAAACGTGTGGCTTTTGGTGCACGTGGCGATGTGTGGACGGTGCCGGTCAAGTCGGGCATCACAAGGAATCTGACTCAAAGCGACAACGCTCACGACCGCAATGTGGCTTGGTCGCCCGATGGCAAATACATTGCTTATATCAGCGACCGTACGGGCGAGGACGAGATTTACATCCAAGCCCAAGACGGTAAGGAGGAAGCCATCCAGCTGACCTCAAAGTCTGATACCTATAAATATAGCCTACTTTGGTCGCCCGACAGCAAGAAGATTCTGTGGGACGACAAGATGAATCGCATCAACATGGTCGATGTGGCTTCCAAGAAGGTAACAGAGGTGGCACATAGTTTGGCTGGTGAGATGGACGACTTCTGCTGGTCGCCCGATAGCCGCTGGATTGCCTACGCCATGCCGAGCACCTTCTCTGTCAGCCAGATCCACATTTACAATGTCGAATCAGGGAAGGATGAGACGGTCACCGATGGTTGGTACAATTCCTCGTCACCAGCCTTCGACAAGAACGGCAAATACTTGTATTTCACCTCCGAACGCGATTTCCGACCGACCTACGGCTGGCTGGAGTGGAACCATGTCTATACCGATATGTCGAAGATCTATCTGATTACCTTGCAAAAAGATACACCATCGCCGTTCATGACTGAAAATGACGAGGTGAAGACGGAAATGACTAAGGAAGAGCCTAAAGATGGCCCGAAAGAAGGCAAGAAGGATGGGAAGAAAGGCCCTAAAGGCGGTAAGTCAGAGGGAAAACCCGAAGGCAAGAAAGAAGCCAAGGAAGTGAAGATTGACTTCGAGGGTATCAGCAATAGGGTGGTGGTACTCCCCGTCAACGCGGGTAGATATTGGAACCTGACTGGCGTTGAGGATGGCTTGTATTATGTGGCTGCTGGACGTAACGGCGGTGGCCTCGGCTATTTTGACGCCAAGTCGAAGAAATGCACCTCTATCGGTGGCTTTGGCTACGAACTATCAGCCGATGGCAGCAAGATGCTCATGCGTGAAGGCCGTGGCTATAAGGTAGTTAACGCACCTAAAGGCCCAATGCCTGGTGGAGGCAAACCTGGTGAAGGCGGCAAGGGCGATGATGCCATCGACCTCAGCAACATGAAGAAATGGGTGGAGCTACGTACCGAGTGGACACAAATCTACAACGAGGCTTGGCGCCAAATGCGCGACTTCTTCTATGCGCCCAATATGCATGGTGTGAATTGGCCTGCCATGAAGGAGAAATATGGTAAGCTGTTGCCCTATTGTGCCGACCGTAATGATGTGAACTACCTCATTGGTGAACTGATTGGCGAAATCAACATCGGTCACGCTTATGTGGGTGAAGGCGACCGCGTGAAGCCTGAGCGCATCCCTATGGGTATGCTGGGTTGCCGCATCCACCGCGACAAGTCGGGCTACTATCAGATTGACAAGATTTTGAAAGGCGAGAACTGGAACGAGAAAACCCGCTCGCCGTTGACTGAGGTCGGAGTGAATGCCAAGGAAGGTGACTATATCATTGCCATCGACGGACAAAGCACCAAAGGCATGAATGACATGTATGCCGCTCTTATTGGCAAAGCTGACAAGGCCGTTCTGCTTACCTTAAATAATAAGGCTTCGGAGAGTGGCGCCCGCGATGTGGTGGTGAAGCCTATTGCAGACGAAACAGGTTTGTATTACTACAACTGGGTGCAAGGCAATGTGGAGAAGGTGAGCAAGGCCACCAATGGTCAGGTGGGTTATATCCACATTCCCGACATGGGCGTGGAAGGCCTGAACGAGTTTGCCAAGTACTTTTATCCCCAACTCGACAAGAAAGCCCTCATCATCGACGACCGTGGCAACGGTGGCGGCAATGTCAGTCCGATGATTGTGGAGCGTTTGCGCCGCGAGCTTTCCATGTACGACGTGATGCGCAATGGTGAGCCTGAGACCAAGCCCACCAAGATGATGCTTGGGCCTAAAGTGCTGCTGTTCAACAAGTACTCCGCCTCCGACGGTGACCTGTTCCCGTATCAGTTCAAGAAGCATAAGATTGGCACGACCATCGGTATGCGTTCGTGGGGCGGTGTGGTCGGCATTCGTGGCAGCCTGCCATTCATCGATGGTGGCTCGCTGACCCGTCCCGAGTTCGCTCCCTTCGACGAGAAAGGCAATTGGGTCATAGAAGGCTACGGTGTCGATCCCGACATCGTCATCGACAACGACCCCGCCCGCGAGTTCGAGGGTATTGACGACCAACTCAACAAGGCCATCGAAGTCATCCTTGAGCAGATGAAGAGTTATCCTGACATTCCAGAAATTCCTGCATGGCCGGATAAGTCAAAATAAAGAACAGTAAGAATTGAAATAAGGCTGTTTCCAAAAGGAGACAGCCTTATTTCGCAAATGATAGAAGACAAACCTTATTCCTCCACCAATTCATAATTCGTACTACGTCCTCCTTCGTTGGAGCAACGAAGTATGCCTTTCTCGACAAGGTCTTGTATGTCGCGTAAGGCAGTGGCAGTGGAAGTCTTGGTCATCTTGGCCCACTTGCTTGTGTTGAGCTTGCCCTCAAAACCGTCCCAAAGGTGGTTAATGACCTTGATTTGTCTCTCGTTGAGGGCGACATTACAATGCTCTTGCCAAAACAAGGATTTACGCACCACCCGATGTGTTTTTTCAACGGCGGTGTCGATGGCGCTCTCCATGGTCTGTAAGAACCACAAAATCCACTGCGTGATGTCTAGGCCGTGTTTGCCCATGTATTCCAACACATCGTAGTAGTTCTTTCTATCGCGCAAGATGGCTGCCGACATACTGTAGAAGCGTTGGGGCGTGCCATCGGCACGCGCCAAGAGCATATCGGTGAGCGTGCGTGTCAAGCGTCCGTTGCCATCGTCAAACGGGTGGATGTTGACAAACCAAAGATGGGCTACGGCGGCTTTCAGCACAGGGTCGGTGGTAGGCTCACTGTTGAACCAATCCAAAAACAGTTGCATCTGATGGGGCACATCCTCCGAAGGCGGGGTTTCGTAATGTATCTTTTCCTTTCCCATGGCGCCACTTACCACTTGCATCGGTTCTGTGCCTTGTCGCCATGTAGCTACGGTGATGGGGACGATGCCGCTTCTTCCCAAGGGAAACAGAGCGGCATGCCAGTTGAACAGCCGCTGTTCTGTCAAGGGAGTGTCGGAATGTTGCACGGCATCCAACATCACCTGTACCACACCTTCGGTATAGTGGTCGGGCATAGGTAATCCTGCAGTGTCAAGGCCAAGATGACGAGCGACCGATGAACGCACATGATTGGGGTTAAGGAGCAAACCTTCGATTTCGCTATTGCGCAACACATCTTCTGTCATCACATCAAGCGATGAGGTGCTTTGCGTGTTAAGACCGAGACTGTTCATCAGTCCGAGAAGCCTTCCTTGCTTTTCGCGTACCCGTGCCAATGGGCCGATGACACTGTCGTTGCTCCAACAGAAATGCGGCCATCCAGCATATTGCCATATCCAAAATGGTGTCTTCATGAATTATTCAAATTGTGAAACAAATAATCTTGTTTTTCGCTGCAAAGGTACAAATTTTGTACAAATAAGTATCATTTGAGGTGAATAATCAAAGTATTCACATCAAATTTTGATTTGAATATAAGTTTTTCTCTCTAGCCGAAAAGAACCGACCTTATCAGAAAAAAATCGGATTCTTTCGGGTTCTTTCGGTTAGAGCTATACAAAGAAAAAGTCCGTCAGATAGCTCCAACGGACTCTTTCAAATTAGGTTATACCTCTCTTATTTCTTGGCTTTCTTAGTCGATGCCTTTTTAGCAGGTGCCTTCTTGGCTGCTGGAGCTTTTTTCTCAGCCGTTGCTTTCTTGGCTGGTGCCTTCTTCGCCTTAGGCGCTTCGCCTTTCGGCACGTTCTTCAGGATGTCGCACATGAAGTCCCAGAACATCTGGACGGTGGCGATTTCGCAACGCTCGTCGGGCGAGTGCACGCCGCGCAGGGTGGGACCGAAGCTGATCATGTCCATGCCCGGAATCTTGTCGCCAATGAGGCCACACTCCAGTCCGGCGTGGATGGCGCGTACTTTCGGGTCTTTCTTGAAACGTTCCTTATAGCACTTCACGGCGATGTCCAAAATGGCGCTGTTGGGGTTGGGTGCCCAGCCAGGATAACCGTCGGTGTGCTCCACATCGGCATCGGCGAGGCTCCAAACGGCTTCCACCATGTTGGCGATGTCTTGTTTCGATGATTCGATGGAGCTGCGTTGTGAGGTCTGGATGAAGAAATAGCCCTCTTTCTTCTTGCACGAGGCGAGGTTGGTCGAGGTCTCCACGAAGTTCGGGATGGTCTGCGACATGGCAATGACACCGTGCGGGCAGGCATAGAGACCGTTCAGCAGGTTGTACTGTGCCATTTCATCAATGACCACATCAGGCTGTACTTCAGCCACTTCAGCCGTGACTTTCAGTCCGGGTTCAGTTACTTGGTATTCCTTCTTGAAGTGACTCTCCATGTCCCTCACATAGTGCAGGAAGTCGTCGATGCAGTCGTTCGGGACGAAGACCACAGCGGTGGCTTCGCGGGCAATAGCATTGCGGAGGTTGCCGCCTTGGAAGTCGTAGAGGGCGAGGTCGAACCAGTTGGTGCCTTGCCACAAGATACGGGTCAATAGCTTGTTAGCGTTGGCGAGGTTCTTGTTGATGTCGTCGCCACTGTGACCACCTTTCAGGCCACTGACAGTGATGCGGTAAGCGGTGCTGTCCTCCGGAGCAGGCTCCAAATCGTACCACACCTTAATAATAGTGTCCATGCCACCGGCGCAGCCGATGAAGATTTCGCCTTCGTCCTCGCTGTCGAGGTTGAGGAGGATGCGGCCTGTGAAGTCCTTCGGGTCGAGCTTCATGGCACCTGTGAGGCCGGTTTCTTCGTCAACGGTGAAGATGCACTCGAGCGGACCGTGTTCCACTTTCGGGTCAGTGATGACGGCCAAAGCTGCAGCCACACCGATGCCATCGTCAGCACCGAGGGTGGTGCCGTTGGCATGCAGCCATTCGCCCTTGATGACGGGCTCGATGGGGTCTTTCTCGAAGTCATGCTTCTTGTCGCTGTTTTTCTCGCAAACCATGTCCATGTGGGCTTGCAGGATGACGGTCTGGCGGTTTTCCATGCCTTCGGTAGCGGGTACGCTCAGGATGATGTTGCCACACTCTTCCTTGACGTATTCTACATTATGTTCTTTTGCCCAGTTCTCAAGATAAGCCACCATTTTGGCTTCTTTCTTCGACGGACGCGGCACACCAAGGATGCCGTTGAACTCTTTCCAAATGCCTTCCGGCTTGAGTTTTAAGATGTTGTCGCTCATGTTTTAGTTGTTTAATTGTTTATTGTTGAACTGTTGAATTGTTTGTATTTTGGTATGTTTTGCTTTCAGCTCTCAGCAATCAGCTTTCAGCTAACTAAAACTGAGCTGATAGCTGACTGCTGATGGCTGATAGCTTATGCGTTTTTTAACTCCCTAATCACCTCCATCGGATTCTCCGACTTAAACACTGCATTCCCCGCCACCAGCACATCCGCACCAGCCTCAAACAAAGTCTTGGCGTTCTGTGTGTTGACGCCGCCGTCCACCTCAATGAGCGCAGTAGCGTTTTGTTCGGCAATCATTAAACGTAGCTTACGGATTTTTTCGTATGTGCGTTCGATGAATTGTTGTCCACCGAAGCCCGGGTTGACTGACATGAGGAGCACCAAGTCCAAGTCGCAGAGGATGTCCTCCAGCACCGCCACAGGCGTATGCGGGTTAAGCACCACGCCGGCCATCAGTCCTAAAGATTTGATTTGCTGCACAGCACGGTGGATATGGTTACATGCCTCATAATGGAAGGTGATGATGTCGGCGCCCGCCTTGGCGAAAGCCTCGAAGTATTTCTCAGGTTCCACAATCATCAGGTGAACATCGAGGGGCTTCTGGGCTTTCTTCTTAATGGCTTGGACGACAGGGATGCCATACGAAATGTTGGGTACGAAACGCCCGTCCATCACGTCGCAATGGAACCAGTCGGCCTCGCTTTGGTTGACCATCTCGATGTCGCGTTCCAGGTTGAGGAAGTCGGCTGACAGTAGGGAAGGGGCAATGAGTTTTTGCATTATGGTTGTTGTTTTGTGCTTGCAAAGATATTAAAATTGTGGCAATGTTCTCAAATTTGTGTATTTTTGCAATCACAAAAGCGAATTAAAATGTGTACTTATCCCATTTCATTAGACGAAAGTCTGGTCATGCAGGCTGAAAGCACCTTGCAAATCAATGAGTCGTTTCAAACATGGCTTCAACAGCATGTCGAGATGTGGCTTTTGGCACAAGTGAACGGCAAGAATCAATCTCGTTTCCGTCACAGCAAACTTACTGATGAAATGCTGGCTGAAAGACTGAAAGGCTATCCACCGCTCGAAGAAAGTGATTTTCCAAGTTTGGCAGCCGAGGATTACGGTACTTATCTCAAATCTCGCAGTGGTCAACTTCCTAAAGGTCTGGAGCAATGGCTGTAAACAATGTCTATCGACGTGAAATTGTAGAGGTACCTTTTGTGCTTCCCGATGGTAAGGTACTACCGCATCCGGCTTTGGTTATTTCATGTGACGATTTGCAAATAATGGAGTCTGGCCTTTTCTATGCAGTGCTTGTTTCCTCAAAGAACATCATTCCCGAGTTGACTATTCCGATTCAATCCGAATGGTTGTCGTCACCATTGCCTAAAGCATCATATTTTGTGACGCACATCGTCAATCCATTCAATGTCGCTGATGTGGTTTCAAGGCACAATTGTTTCTTGCGTCAGCCCTATTTTGATCAAGTGGTTGACAAAATCATTGCTAATATTGTTGACGGCGACTTTTAGTGCTCGTGAATAGTTGTGAAAGGAAAAAACCACATTAGAAGGAGACTTTTTTCTTTCAAAATCCCTCAACGAGTGCTGAAATTTCAAAAAATCTCCCTATATGAGGGATTTTTCTTGAATTTGGTCACGGCATCATCATCCCACTTTGGCATTTCGGCTTGACTTACTGAGATTTGTGCCATCAAAAAAGCCTCCCAAAATTTTGAGAGGCTTTTTCAAATTCTTAACCGAGATAACTCTTATGGATCTTGCTGCGGATGGTATGTTGGAGGAACTTTATGTTCTAACAATCTGTTAAAACCTCAACGTCAAGTTCCCCATAACATTAAATCCCGCCATCGGGATGAAGCCAATTTGGTAGTAGCGGTTGTCGTTGGGGTGACCGCCGCTCTCATAGATGGCTGAATAAACCCACCCGCTGGCGGCGTAGCGTTTGTTGAAGATGTTGTTGAAATTGACCTTGAAAACAGCCTCCTTGACGGCCTTTTTGAACTTGAGGGTGTAGCCGAGGCTAACGTTCGATGTGCTGTAGGCTGGCAGCGAGCGGTCGAGGTTCTCGGTGTTGTCGAGATACATCCTTGAGACATAATTGCTGTGCCAGACGGCCTCAAAGCCCTTATGGTGGAAGGTGATGAAACCGTTCAGAATTGCCGAAGGCGAGAAGGCAAGAGTCGAATTGTCGTAGTGAATGACGTTGTAACCATCACCATCGTAGGCATTGCCGTTGGCATCGGTGTTGCCTTCCCAATCGTCCCAATTTTCCACCACTTCGTCAAAGTCTAAAATCTTATTGCGGCTCAAAGCAGCATTGGCTTCGATGGTCAGCCATTTGGTGGCGTTTACGCCTGCTTGCAACTCCACGCCCATGCGGTATGAATCTTTGATGTTAGTGGTGAGAGCCTCACCGATGTCACTTACTGCGCCCGTCTGCACAAACTGGTTGGTGTAGTCCATATAATAGAGGTTGGCACCAGCTTGCCAGATGTTGCCGTTGTAGTTGTAACCTAACTCATAGTCGAGGAGTTGCTCGGGCTTCGGGAAAGGGTAGGAGCCGTTGTCGGTGAAGTTGTTGCGTTCTGGCTCACGATGACTCATGGCCACGGAAGCGTAGGCGTGATGGTTGTTCAGATTCCACGAAATACCGCCCTTTGGGTTGAAGAAGGGGTAGGTTTCAAAGATGTTGAGCGGTTGGTTGTAATAACCGCTCTCGTCGTCGTAGAACTTGTCATTGATACCTGTGGTTTTATAGGTCACATAACGAAATTGCAGATCTCCAAAAACAGTCCATTGTTCGCTGATGTTGAAAGCCGCTTTGACAAAGGCACTTCCATCCAGTTTGACGGCGTCGGAGTCATAGTATTTATAGTCACCATTGTATAAATACTTTTGGGCAACATCATTATTGGCAATATAGGTAAGGTATCCGAAATGGTTCCCCAAGAAACCTTGCATGGAAATGCCGCCGATGACATCCCATCGCTCGTTTTTGTAATTGGCATTCCAAATCATGCCAAAAGTGTGCTGCGTGAGGCCTTTCTTACGGACAAAATCCGTTCGTTTCACCTGACTTCCGTCTGGATAGTAATAGGTCAAGCCGAACTTCGAGAGTTTGTTGTTGGGACGGAACTCCTCATAATAGCCGTAGCCGTAGGTGTAATGTAAAGTGGCCGAGGTGTTCCAATGCTCGTTGATGTCCCAAGCGGCAGAGAGGATGTTGTGGTCTTGCCAGAAATTGTCGGTGGTGCGGTCCCAATTGCTGCCGTCATTCATTTGGTAGCGTTGGGTGAGATAGTTGCCGTTTTCGTCTTTGACGAAGTTACCATCCTCGTCGGTAACGAGATATTCGTAAAGTGAGTTATATTGTCCTAATCCAACCCTATACATATCGGCGTAGGTCTTGATGCCGGTATGGATGCCGTAGGTGCCGTCCATGAGGCTCATGTCGTTGCTGCCTGCCGTCACGCCATTCCAAGCCTGGCCAGTCTTCTCGAAATTGCCGATGTTCTTGTAGCGGAGTTGGAAATTGTTGTTGATATAAGTGATGCCACCGTAATAGCTGCCGCTACGGCCTTTGGTCCCGTGGATGAAACCGTCAGTGTGGGTCTCGTGGTAGGCACCGTCAATGATGAGATGGTTCCACAAAAGGCCAGTAGAGGCTTTTGCACCAAAATTAAGCGTGTTGAACGAGCCGTAAGAGCCAGTGATTTCGGCACTTGGCACAAAAGATGGCGTTGCCGACGACAAGGCCACCGTGCCACCGAAGGCGCCGTCGCCGTTGGTGGAAGTGCCCACGCCTCGTTGGATTTGCACCGAGCTCAGCAGCGAGCTGTAGCTGTTCATGTTGGCCCAAAATACACACTGGTCTTCGGGCGAGTTGAGCGACACACCGTCCAAGGTGACATTGATGCGCGAGTCGCCGGCACCACGGATGCGCATGTAGGATGTGCCAGTGCCTACGCCGTTCTCACTCCAAGCGATGATGCCGGGCGTTTTGGCAAACAGGAAGGGTAGTTCCTGACCCGATTTTGAGAAGTCGTTAAGTTCCGTCTTCTCGATGTTGGTGACAGCAAAAGGCGCATTCTTCTGTACACGCACCCCGCTGACTACCACTTCATTAAGCATTTCAAACCGTAATGTGTCGTTGTTTTGGGCATTTACACTGACTGCAATTAATAATGCAGCGATACCAAGAGAAAATCTTTTCATCTTTTCGATTCTTTAGTTTACCAAATGTGAAGGGGAAGTTTGAAAATATCCAATCCCTACGCCGGCATTGTCCGGATCAGGTTAGAGGGTATGATCTCAGCCGATTCACCCTGCCGTGGCAGGGAAGGCACCCCTTTGTTTTTCGGCGGCAAAAATACAGTTTTTTTCGAAATGACGAAAAAATATTCAGTATTAAAACTTCAGCCTCAATGAGACTTCCGTCAGTATGTCATGATGCTTGTAGTTGTCGGAAGGGACACGGCTGCGGTATTCGTAGGAGAACGCAAGGTCGAGATACAGCTTTCTCGTGAGTTTTGTCTGTAGTTTCGTCGTGCTATGGATGATGTAGTCGCCAAAATCGAGCACCGAAGGCTGATAAAAGGTGAGGTTCAATAGGGTCAGATTCTCGGTAAGCCTTTGCTTGATTTTGGGACGGATAGAAATGCGGAAGTTGTTGTTCGGAAGCACCGTGGCATCAGTGAAGTTGGTCCAGTCATATACAAAGGCGGCACTGATGGAATAATCACAAATAGATGGTTTTACGTAAATTCTGTACTTTAATCCGACAAGCCCGCTCATCTTGAGGTTGTATCCTTTGTACTTGTTAGTAAGCATTTCGCAAGCCAAAAACGGCGAAAATTTTCCATATTGCAGATAATCCACCTTCAGTCCACCGTTGATTTCGAAATTCGTCTCTTCCCATTGGTTTCCTGTGTTGTTCTTGTTTATGAGTGAACTGTAAAGGAACTTGTAATGGAAGTCGAAGGCAAGAAGGCTGTCGTTTCGGACAATCGAAGCGTAATTGTTGATGTTGCAATTGTTGACGTTGCCGGTGTTAAGCGATGAGCCTAAGCCAAAATCAAAGGCCCATTTGTTTTGCCCGAATAATTGTGTTGTACTGAAAATCAGTATGATGAACAGAAAAGATTGTAGTTTTTTGATGTTCATGATGTAATGTTTTAAAAGCCAATGAAATAACAAATATAACCAATGGTAGCCGCGACTATTGTGTTGACGATTTTTGCTTTCAGGAAGCTGCGTTTGCTCTCGGCGAGCAGCGGTAATGAAGCATGCCCATCCTGTGAAATGGAGCTGGCCAAAAGCACCGAAAATGGTACCGTGCTTGTGGCAAACAAAGTGACAAACAATAAATGCGGTCCCGATTCAGGGATGATGCCAACAAGGACGGCCAAGAGTATCATCCACGGAATATTGTTGCTGATAAGCGTCTCAATATCAAAATAGTGCAATCCGATTTGAATGACGAGTAGCGCACCAAAAGTCCAAAGGAAGATGCTCAGGAAGTGTTTGCGGATGATGTGTTCCCAAAGGTGTTCCTTCACGATGTGCTCGGGTGCCGTGGCGATGAACCACACCACAAACAAACTGATGGTGGCAAAGATGAGGTTCATCCAGTATTCGTCGAAGATATTGAGTTGAGTGTGAGCGACTTCTTCATGCTCATGTTCGAACATACCAAAAGCCAAAGCAACGATGAACAAAATCACCCCGAGCAGCAAGGCGATTCGTTCCGCGCTGGCATGGCGCATATTACCCAGGGTAGGTTTGTCGTCGTTTTCTTCCTTTTCATCCTCCTCGTGAATCTGATAGCCTTCTTCGCAGCCCTCTTTGTGCCTGACGTTTATGTCATTCCCTTGGGAATCTATGAAAGGCAGACGCAAAGAGAATCTATCCACAAGCCATCCGACCGCCACAGCGACCACAAACAAAATGCCCATCAGTAGCAGTGCCTTCTTGGGAATCATGGCAATCATGACGAAGGCTTCATCCCCCGACGAGGCAATCATCATGGCAATCAACGCGCCGAAACTCAGCAACTTATGTGAATACATCGAAACAGTAGCAAAACCGCCCATGCAGCCCGGAATGATGCCCAAACCAGCACCCAAAACGACTTGACCAAATCGGTTCTGGCGTAGTTTCGTAAACCATTTCCCATGCGAATGGATGTTGACATACTCAATCATCAGCATCATAATCATCACTAAACCAGTGATTAAGACGCTGTTTCTCAGTACATCCAAAAACAAATGCAAAAACTCGTGCATGGCATGAAATTGAGCAGCAAAAATAAAAAGTTTTATCTTTGCGGCAAAATCCGAGACAATGAAAAAAGAAGACTGTTTTTACTTGGGCAAGGTTGTCAAGACGCACGGCCTTAAAGGTGAGGTGACCCTCAAAGTGGAGGCCGACGACCCTTCGGTTTACCTCGAAATGAAGCATTTCTTTGTGGAAATCAACAAGGTACTAACACCGTTTTTCGTGGACAGAATCACCATGAGTGGCGACAAGTTCTTCATCGCCATTCAGGATGTGAAGACCATTGAGGCAGCGCAGCATTTGGTTGGGAAAGCGGTGTATCTGCCTTTGGAGATGCTGCCCAAATTGAGCGGAAAGCAGTTCTATTTCCATGAGATTGTGGGCTTTACGGTGGTTGACACGGAGAAAGGCGAACTGGGTCCCATCAGTCAAGTGCTGGAATATCCCACGCAAGCCATCCTGCAAGTGATGAAAGGCAAGAAAGAAATCCTGATTCCCATTTTGGACCAGGTGATTCAAAACATCGACCGCGACAAGAAAATCCTCACCATAACCGCTCCCGAAGGCTTGATAGACATGTATTTGCAATGACTGACGCGCGTCCTTTCCACTTCAAGCATTTCAGCCTCTATCATCACCGCTCGACGATGAAGGTGGGGACGGATGCTGTGTTGCTCGGTCGTTGGGTGGAGGTGAAGCCCACCGATGTGGTTTTGGACATTGGCACGGGTTGTGGAATCCTTCCCTTGATGTTGGCGCAAAAAGGTATTAGCCAAGTGGATGCCGTGGATTTGGATGCCGTCTCCATCAAAGAGGCTACGGTCAATTTCAAAGCTTCGCAGTGGCGTGACCAATTGCAGGCGTATTGCTCGGATATTGCAGATTTTCAGATGGATAAGAAATACGACCTCATCATTTCCAATCCTCCGTTTTTCATCCGTTCCTTCAAATGTGATGCCGACCGCAAGAACCGTGCACGTCACACGGACGTGACTTTGTCGTTCGATGCGCTATGCGAAGCTGTCTGCCGTTTGATGGAAGCAGGAGGCCGTTTCGCCGTGGTATTGCCTGTCAACGAGTCGGTGGATTTCCTGAAAGTTGCTGATTCATACGGACTTCATCTTTGCAAAAGAATGACCATCATCCCGATTGAAGGCAAAGAGCCGAATCGCGTCAATTTGGAATTGCGGTTTACGCAAAATGCTGCAATTCAAGAAGAAACATTTGTGATTCGCGGAACAGACAACCGCTTTACGAACCAATACGATGAATTTCTGAAAGAGTATTATTTAGGGCTGTGACAATGACCACTGACTAAGACAATGACCGCTTCAACGCATTGTAAAAGCGGTCATCGTCATTGTCACAAGTCATAGTCAGAAATTCATTGTCCCTTCTTCATAGCTTCCTTATTCGCCTTGCTCCGATGCTCGTTGAAGATATATACCACCCTCAACGTGATGGTGTTGTTATATTGCAGCCTGATCTGGTTGGCAAGGACGAGATTAACGTCATCGTAGAACATCCTCGTGCGGATGGGGCGCAGCGAATATTGGTAACGCAATTCGGCGTGGATGCCTTCCCAGATGCGGAAACGCAAGTCGGCGCAGATATTGAAATCATGGGCACGGTAACTGTTGGAATTGGCCACTACTGAGGAGATGTAGGTTGTGTCGGGGAATCCCGCCGAGTAGACGATTTCAGCCAGTTCATTGAGTTCGCTCACATGGCTGATGTCAGGAAGGTTCTCTTCGTTTTCTCTCCAGTGCAAGTGACCGTCACCCAAAGCGATACCTGTGGAAATGCCATCGTTTTTCTCGTCAAGGCCAACGATACGTCCGTATGAAACACCAAGGCCGATGCTGTATCTGTCTTTGTCGGTCAGATAAATCATGAGGGGAATCTCCGCATAGTTGAGTTTCAGGTTGTAAGCGTAAGGATAGGTGCTATTTGAGGTGATGGCATCGCGCTTGTAGGCACCTTTTTGGTTGAAAAGCACCTCAAGCCCGACATCCATAAAACTTGTGATGGGCACCAAGGCACCTGCGCCGGCATGAACACCAAATTTCTTGTAACCAAAACATTCATCGCCATCCACTTGGCAGAGGTTGCCGCCCAAAAACACCTCGCCTTTGATGATTTGGGCATGGAGTAGGGAAGGGGCAGCGACCAGAAAGGCCAATAAAAGGACAACTATTCTCAATCTCTTCATTTTTATCTCAATTTCTAGGATTAACTGATTTGTCGTGGATTTATTGCGAAACAGGATGCAAAATTACAATTTCATCGTCAAACTGATTCTATTTCTATTCACATCAACTTCCAAAACCTTCACGCGAACCTTTTGGTTCAAATGCACCACCTCGTTCGGGTCTTTGATGTAGTGGTCGGCCATCTGGCTGATGTGGACGAGTCCATCCTGATGCACGCCGATGTCGACAAAAGTGCCGAAGGCGGTGATATTAGTGACGATGCCGTTGAGTGTCATTCCAACACGCAAGTCATTGATGGTGCGGATGTTCTTGTCGAATTCAAAAGCTTCGAAGTTCTTGCGCGGGTCGCGGCCCGGCTTGTCGAGTTCGGTCAGGATGTCGTTGATGGTCTCCAAACCGAAATCTTGTTCCACGAAGTCGTTGGGCTTGATTTTAGCGATGAGTTCCTTGTTGCCGATGAGGTCTTTGACCTTTACATTCAGCGACTTGGCCATCTTCTCCACGATGTGGTAGCTCTCTGGGTGAACGGCACTTTGGTCCAGCGGGTTGTCACCGTTATGGATGCGCAGGAAGCCGGCACATTGCTCGAAGGCCTTGTCGCCGAGGCGCGACACCTCGTGGAGTTGCTTGCGGTTCTTGAAGCCGCCATGTTCCTCGCGGTATTGGATGATGTTGGAGGCCATACTTGGGCCAACGCCACTGACATACGATAGCAGTTGTTGGCTGGCGGTGTTCAATTCCACACCGACGGCGTTGACGCAACTTTCCACGGTCTGGTCGAGGCTCTCGCTGAGTTTCTTTTGGTCCACGTCATGCTGGTATTGACCCACGCCGATGCTCTTCGGGTCGATTTTTACCAGCTCGGCTAAGGGGTCCATCAGGCGGCGACCGATGCTGACCGCGCCGCGCACGGTGATGTCGTAATCGGGGAACTCGTCGCGGGCGATCTTCGAGGCGGAATACACCGAGGCACCGCTCTCGCTCACCATCACGGCCATCAGGTCGCGGTCGAACTTGATGCTTCTGATAAAGTCCTCGGTCTCGCGTCCTGCCGTACCGTTGCCGATGGCGATGACCTTGATCCGATAAGCGTCCACGAGGCTCTTGATTTTGCGTGTCGCGCCCACTATGTCCGACTTGGGCGGATGGGGATAGATGGTCTCGTTGTGCAATAAAGCGCCTGTTTCGCTCAAAACTACCACCTTGCAGCCCGTGCGGAAACCTGGGTCGATGGCGAGGACGCGTTTCTGTCCCATGGGGGCGGCGAGGAGCAGTTGTTTCAGGTTCTCGGCGAAGACGCGGATGGCGGTCTCGTCGGCCTTCTCCTTATAATAATTGCGGATCTCGGTTTCGATGCTCGGCTCCAAGAGGCGTTTCCACGAGTCGGCGATGGCTTCACGCACGAGTTCGGAAGAAGCATTGTCGTTTTTCAGGAAGATGCTTTCCAACGAGCCTAACACGAAGTCGTCGTCCACCTTGATTTTCAGTTTCACCATGCCTTCGTCCTCGGCACGGAACAAAGCCAAAAGCCTATGCGAGGGCGCCTGCGAGATCGGCTCGCGGAAGTCAAAATATTGTTGGTAGGTCTTGCCTTCCTCTTCTTTGCCCTTGACCAATGTGGAGCTGATGTCGCCCTGCATGTGGAAGATTTTGCGGATGCGGTTGCGCCCGTTGATGTTCTCCGATACCCACTCCGCCATGATGTCCTTCGCGCCTTGTAGGGCTTCCTCCACATCGTTGACGCCTTTGCCCGCATTGACATAGCGCGCAGCGAGGCGGTCCACAAAGTCCACATTCTGCGCCATGATTTGTGCTGCAAGGGGCTCAAGACCTTTCTCGCGAGCAATAGCGGCGCGAGTACGGCGTTTGGGTTTGTAGGGAAGGTACAAATCCTCAACTTCTTGCAAAGTTTTGGCATTCAGTATTTTCTGTTCCAGTTCGGGCGTAAGTTTCTCTTGCTCGCGGATGGAGGCGATGACGCTCTCTTTGCGTTTCTGCAGTTCGGTGAGTTGTTCGAGGCGTTTCTGCACGGCGGCCACGTTCTCTTCATTCATTGTGCCTGTCATTTCCTTGCGGTAGCGGGCGATGAAGGGGATGGTGGCGCCTTCATCCAAAAGCCGTATGACATTGCACACATGATGCACGGCCAAGTTGAGTTCTTGGGCTATTTGTGGGGCGAAATCTATTTTTTCCATTATGCTCAAAATTCGATGCCACAAAAATACGCTTTTCTTTGTAAAACAAGGCCATTTTTGCATTTCCATATTTGAA
>JAEEGJ010011974.1_pt1 | contig 21701 bp, 19 predicted proteins | sample 8958761 | NCBI WGS metagenome assembly JAEEGJ01 (sample SAMN16246546, study PRJNA631951) | gut metagenome | biome: gut microbiome; feature: rumen; material: RS-attached | host: Bos | place: Iran: Karaj | collected 2018-10
CGAGATAGAAGAAGTGGTGGAGGTCAATCCCAGGACCACGATTCCCTTTAGCGTGGTGGTCGCTACCGATATGACGAAAGTCTCGTATGCTGACGCGAAATATGCCTTCAAGACAGGTGACTCGTTTGTTGTCGAGAGCGGTTCGTCGGAGCGTGATGACATTGAAGGTAAATTGGCATTCGACGGCACAAACAAATTGAAGGGAGATATTTCATTCGAGACCGCAAAAGGACTGGATAACGGCACCCCGTTGAAGATCACGTTGATCAACGCAGATAATTCCGATAAAGACAGTTATGCGAAAGGCATTGCTACTACTTTGCAGGATGCTGTCGAAAAATACAGTCTATTTACAACCACTTTAACGTTCACTGCAACAACGGAAAGCACTCCTCAAAGCGTTTCCTTCGCTCAGCAAGCCGCTTTCCTGCAGGGAACGGTAAACTTCACGAACATGCTCAATTCGACCATGCCGACGGGAGAGACACCGGTCGAAATCATCGCATCCGATGGTACGGTAATCTCTACCGGGAAGGGTCTCATCTATGAGGACGGTGAGAACAGTTACAAAGCTGTCTTCGTGGCGGCCGTCCCGGGCGGCACCGAAATGAAGGGGTCTAAGCTTTCGGTTTGTGAGCGTGAGGTAGAAATCCTTGCTGACAGCAAGATCGTCGAAAGGAACAAGAAATATACGCTAAATCCCCGTAGCGTCGATTTCGGCCCTAAATTGGGCGACCCTTTCTGGAGTGACGGATCCTACGGTCGAATCTCCCATCCGGCAGGCGTTTCTGTTATCGGTATCATCGTCTATGTCAATGATGGTTCTGACATCGGCAATGCGCTCACGGAAAAGAGCGGAGACAACTACGGCCATGCCCTCGTCATGTCTATGTACAATGTCTTCTCGGAAGGAAAGGCCTGGGATAGCAACGTTCAACTTGACGAAGATAATAAACCTTACGGCGGAACCCTCTACACGGAGAATACTATAACGAAACCTGCCCAGACCATGGAGGGAAGTCGTCTCAGCGGGTTGGCGAATACAAATAAGATCAATGCTTCTGGCCGTACGGACATGCCCGCCTACTTTGCTTCGCAGTATCGTTCTGGTGAATCCGATGTCATTTCTAACACGACGGGCTGGTTCCTTCCGTCCATCGGGCAATGGATTTATACCATCAGCAAGGATGGTTTTGGCGGAGCCAATTCATCGAGCGAATGGATGCGTAATGACGGTAATGGAACGCTTTGGCTCTCAAATAAGGGAACACTTTCAGACCTGGTCCTTGTGATGCCCGCCACGACTGCCAATGCCTTGACGGAATCGCTGAATGCCAGGATGAAAGTGCTGGACGATGACTTTTCCTGCGGGTATGATTCCTTTGGAATGACTTCGGGTTCCGACTTCAGCGACAACTACTGGACCAGCTCCGAAAAGGATGCGAATTATGCCCTGCGAATGAATTTCGGCAGCGTGGAAACCTACAATGGTAACAGCTATTCCACCATCAAGGCGAATCCGGTTTTAAAAAACCAGACCTTTGCCTGGAAGAAACCCTTCATCATGAAGATCCGCCCCTTCCTGGCGTTTTAGCATATAGTGGTATCTCATGTGCAGCATCGAAGCGGCGGCGACACAGATGTCGCCGCCGCTTCGTTTGTGTCGCCGCTTCAAGAGAAAAACGATTACAGGCCCAAGAGCAGCGTCGGGGCGATGCCGAGTACGGAGCATAGCATGCGGGCCACTTTCAAGCTGGGTTCTGCGCGGCCGGAAACGTAATCATTGATTCTGGAAGGGCTGACGCCGATCCGTTTTGCCAATTCCTTCTGTGTCATGTTGTTTTCTTCCAGCGATAGCTGAATCAACTGAGCGACGGTCGGTTTGGCGAGAGGGAAATGCTCCTTCTCATACGCAATCACGTAATCCGACATGATGGCCAATTCCATAGCCAGGGGATCATTCGCGGGCATATCTTCCCCAACTTGTGGAAGAAGATCCTCCACACGTCTAAGCGCATACTCGTATCGCATCTGGTCTAATCGTTGCGCATTCATATCGTAGTTGCATTTATTCTAACGTACTCTTCGTGTGTGCCGACAAATCGGATGAACACATAGCCCATCATAAACTTGACTACCACAACCAGCCTGTAGCGATTCCCCCGGATATTGAATACATAATGCTGATTCCCGACCGCATCCACACTGCCAAAGTCCGCCTTCATGTCGGCAAAAGAAGTCCATTGTGCGGCTTCCGTCAACTCATACCAACGCTCCAGAGCAACCGCCGCGTCTTCCCTTCCAGGCGTCATATAGAAGTCCTTCAGCTTTTTATGCGATACGATTCTCATCCGCCAAATCACCTTACACAGGCAAAAGTAACACAAAAATATTGTATTTCAAAACAAATCGAGACAAATCTCCCGAATTTCGAAATTCATGCTTTTTGCTTTGCAAAACCTGTATCCACCGTCGGATAGACGAAATAGCGGCAAAGTCAGTTAACGAACGGTCGCCCATCAAAAAAGAGCCGTCTACAAATAATCATGAATAAATAGCATAAGTTATTGTTACATAGCGAAATATAAATTGCTTTTTTGCAAGCCGGTTTTCGCTATATTTCCTTTACTTTGCAAACACAAAAATGTCTACTCTATTTGCAAATCATAGAATTTTGGTTACTTTTGTGGAGGCGTTTTTAAGGAGGTTTGCGCTATGAAGATGAAGGTGAAGCAGGTAATCGACCTCCTGGAAGCAAACGGCTGGCTTTACATCGGGACCAGAGGAGACCATCATAAGTTTTACAAGTCCGGCGCTCGCCGTCCTATCATCATTGCCGGTAAAAGGAATGATGATCTAGCCGAAGGGACGCTACTGTCCATCTTGCGTGAAGCCGGGTTGAAGGAACAAAGAAAACAAAACGAATTAAACGAGGACAATCATGCACACATTGACAGCAATCATTGAAAGTCTTGAGAATAACTACTCTGCATATATAGAGGGTATCGACGGCGTCGTTGCTACAGGCTCTACGATTGCGGAAATCAAGCAAAATCTTCTTGATGCGATTCAAGACTATATGGATAGCTGCAGGGAATTGGAATGCGTTCTTCCTGAAGCACTTCAAGGGGAGTATCAAATTGTATTCTCAATGGATGTAAAAAGTCTCCTAACGTTGTATCAAAGCATCTTCACAAAATCCGGACTCGAGAGGTTGACGGGAATCAACCAGAAACAGCTTTGGCATTATGCGAATGGTATTTCCGTGCCTCGCAGGGCTCAAGCCCTCAAAATCGAAAAGGCTCTTCACCGACTGGGGCATGAGTTGCTAGCCATACAGTTATAGAGAGAAACCCATACAGAGTCTCCCTTGCGGCGTTTGGGTTGCGGCGACACAGATGTGGGCGCCGCTTAGTTTGTGTAGCGGCAGCTTTTCGGCAGAAATCGGAGGTTTGCCTGCAGCGACACAGACGAGATGGATGAATGGTGTGTGTCGCCGCCGGGAAATGGGATTAAAGGAAGTGAAACTGCAGCACTCATCGTCAACGTTAACAGTCCGAAAATCGATTATTTCAGCCCGTAACGTTTAAGCATATATGGTTTAATCTTTGGAGAGGCGATAGCGTGTGCGATACATTCGCGTATGTCGTGTTCATGCAGACGGCCTAGATACTCAGCGGAAGACAATACTCTCTCCGTGTTAAACTCCCGGATTAGATAACCATCCACAAAGCTATCGTGATCCAGGAAGTCATACTGTTTTGAAGAAATCAAATGCTGATACGGCCCGATTTCGATAAAACGCTTTTCGTTGATTTGTGAGTTGATCAATAGAGCGGCAACAACGGTATTGTCATGTTTTCCAATGATGACAAATCGTTTTTCTTTGCTTATTTTGCCTTTCTTGGGACGAACGCTATCCTCAGGGAACATTTCCATTCGGAGGACTTGTCCAATCTCCAGCACTCTTCTCCGCATTTCCTCCGGGAATACTTCCAACTCCATCATCTCAAAGCATGCTCTAATTCATAATACTCCTTCAAATACTCAAGAATCTCCGGACTGGCACCACCTTCTTTGGCAATGTTAAGGTTATTCATGACCTTCTTTCGGCTTTTGCCATTAAAGACGCGAGCCCATTCATCACTGTGCGTATCATTTACGATGTCTTCGAATTGCATGGCATCGATTCGCTGGATGGCCTGGTCAAGGGCATGAACGTCTGCAACGGAAAGATAATCCATGTCGGGCTTTTCTTTCGCAAAGAATCTTTCTGCATCAAAGCCAACAGCTGAAGCAATATCCAGCAAACCATCGTGTATATGAAACTCAATTGAGCTCTGATCGCCGCGTGCTATCTTCAAGATATCATAAATGTCCGAAGGAACCGGACCGAACGGAAGCGCACAAATCTCGTCTTTGAAGAGCGGTATACCTGATTGGGAAAACTGAATCTGCTGCGCATAGAAAGCCGTTTTGACGATGCTGTACACATCACGATGTTTCATCGAACTATGTTCAATGATGTATAGCACAACCGCTTTCAGCGTCAGTATATCGTCTTCAGTCCTCATACGCTTTGCAAAGTTAATCATGAATTTCCAAAAGCCACCCGCAAAAAAGCAATTTTTGCAAGATGCTTTTGCGCTAACACAACCAACTGCGCGCTGCGGCGTCAGGGCGGCGGCGACACAGATGTGGGCGCCGCTTCGTTTGTGTCGCGGCAGCTTTTCGGCAGAAATCGGGGGTTTGCCTGCAGCGACACAGACGAGATGGATAAATGGTTTGTGTCGCGGCCGAAAAATGGGATCAAAGGAGGGCCTGTTGCTGCCGGTATTATTTAATTATGAATAATTGAGATTTAAATAATCACTACTCTATTACGGGCCGTATCGATTCTCCACCGCAACGAGCCGGGAAACCATAATCTACAAAATCCGAAGCAAAAACCAAATCATATGAATCATCCGAATAGGTGGAACTACGGGACGAAGACCAATAGCCGCCAAACTCACCCTGGGTTCTCTTTTCGTTGTCAAATCTGAAGCCGGCTGCAGGAAGAAAAATGCTATTCCCATTAATATTACTCACAACTTTATAACCGTTCACGCCATTTAACTTTGTCCAAATCCAAGTACACTTTTTTCTCAATTCGTCCTGCTCTTTTTTTGTAGGAATACGCCATTTGCCACCCCAACTCACATGGGCAGCATCATCGGATGGTTCAAGATAGATAATCACATCTTCATGAGAAGCATCACTTTTATATTTTGTAATACCGTCTTGTGTCCCATCGCACCATTTGTATGTTTTCCAGCTATACTCATTCTTGACATGCGTCTCACCCCAGGCATAATAATCACCGAATTCTTCAGGACGAGAAGCACCCAAATTACACGTCGCCCATTTTACGGACAGGCCAAGATCCACATACTCATGACCTTTGGCGTTCTGAGTCGAAGTTGTTCCTGAGGCGGAAACATTTTTATCTGATACCGGGCGGATGCTGTGGTATTTTCTTCGGGGTTCTCTGCCAACAGATTGGCTGTAGCTACTAATGAGAAGAGCATAAACAAAGGCTGGGTCAGACGGATAGAGGGAAGACGTCCATAATTCGCCAAGAAAAAGCGTTAAGGTATTCCCATTAGGACCTGTTACCCAATACCCTTTTTTGGATCCAAGTTCCCACTTCTTCCATTTACATTTTGTGATTAACTCTTCACACTCCGCTTTTGTCGGCATTCTCCAAGAACCTCCCCATTTCTTTCTAGCGGCGTCATCTGATAACTCTAATGTAGTCAAATTATCCACTGTACCATTCTCGGACTTTGTGACATATTTGGAAAAGTGTTTTCCCTCATCATCAATAAAATACTTGATTTCGCTAAATTTGAATGTACGACGAGCCGGCTTGGTATCCCCCCAATAATAACTTACCCCAGGATCACTAGGCTTATCTGCACCAATATTGCAAGTCGCCCACAAGACACTTAAACCCAGATCCACATACTCATGACCGTTGATACTCTGCGCATTTGCAGAGAAAAGGGAAAGAAGTACATTCGATACTACTGTAATGATAAGAAACCGTTTCATGACTCAATAATAAACAACACTGCTATGCGGTAATAATTATTGTATTTGGAGGTGATTTTTACGTGCATAATCATAGATACCCATAACAATATTCTCGCAAACCTTTTCACAGTGAGTGGAGAATAATAGTCCCAGAACCCCATCAATATCATACCAAATGGCCACCCTATATCCATTACGGGCAGGGATGTAGTCAACGTTATAATGGATCGTGTATGACAACCCTATATTTTCGATAATAGCAAAACCCTCGTGTTTTTTTGCTCCTTTTGGCAAAAGATCTTCAATGATGTTTATCACTGTATCTCTATCTGACAAGTACGACAAGTCCGATTCAGAATCAGAATAGGAAGCGAGATAAAACACGTCAGCGTTCTTAACATGTCGATACCGGTCACTCATAGGTAAATAATATTTCTAGTGGGTCTCGCGTTCGTACTCTTTCTCAAATAGTTCCTTAGCTTCCAGAAGATCCTTGCTCACGAGTTTCTCGCCGCCTTCGATTCCGACCCCTTTCATTTCATCCCCTATCCGTTCGAACTCCTTGAAACAATCGAGTATGGAACGAAGATAATGTACTCGCTGCGAATGCGACAGTTCTTTGACGTCACCCTGAACATCAAGATTGCTCATGACCTCATACTTCTCCATAAGCGCCTTCAATTGGAGGGTGTCTGCAGCTTCCCGAATGTGTAGTTCTGCCAAGTCCCCAACCAGCCGGTCAAAAAGTTCAATAAACGTCTCGAAATCGACATCTTCTTGCGGAAAAGACTCAGTCTCGGCGACGGCAGCGGAATCGTTTGTCGCAGTTGATTCTGGTTGCTGTTCCGTGTTTTTTCCTCCGCAGGAAAACACTAGCAGTCCCAGGAGGCCAATTGCCAAAAGTTTGATTAATGGTAGCGTTCCAATTAGTGTGTCCAGATCGGACTCTGCAATTTAAAGAACGTACAAATTTACATTTTTCCAGCCAATCAGGCAACTGATGAAAAACTTCCCGGGGGTCTGCCTCAGCGGCAGGGGCCTGGAAGCCCCTGAGAGCTTAACCGTTCGGGAAGAGAACCTTTTCCTCTCTCATTCTGGGGATAACCCTTCTGTAAGACTCCTTGTCCATCGCTGTTTTGCCCATCAATACGATGACTGAGAGTTCGTCCGGCATCGCTCCGCGCATCCGTGTGACCCGCCGGAAGTCCTTCTGCAGCCGCTCAATTCCAGTTCGTCGTATAAATCATCGCCTTTATATGAGGCGCATAGTTCAAGTACGTGAAGTGAAAACCGATGTCTTCATCTTCGGCCAGGTTCCGGATGGAGCGGTAGTCCTTGCCCCACTTTAGGCACATCTCCCGCCATGCGGCTACGCCCTGCTGCACAGTGTAGTTCTTGTCTCCCGTACGGAACACCTCCCGCATATCATCAGCCAACGCCTTTTTGTCGCCGTGGCGTACTCGGGCCAGCATATTGCGCTTAAGATGCGTCGTGCAACGCTGGAACGCCGTACCAGGGAACTTCTCGCCGATGACCTTGTCAAGCCCAGAAAGGCCGTCGGCGACCATCAGGCCGATGCGCTCCACGCCCCGATCCCGAAGGTCATCGAACATGTTGCTCCAGCCGGAAGCGCTCTCTATGGGACTGTTATATAGACCCAACACTTCACGTGTGGCATCCTCATTCACTCCGAGGATAACATAAAAGGCTTCCGTCGCTGCACGCTTCTTACGGAACACCTTGATATGGACACAGTCCACGAATACGATCGGATAGTACTTATCCAAGCCTCTCTCGAGCCACTCCGCAACGTCGCGACGCACATACTCTATCATCCTCGATATGCTTGTCTTGCTATAATGTTCTCCATATATCTCATCGAACACCTGACCAACCTGCGACAGGGTCAATCCTTTGGTATACAGGCTTCCGGCAAGCCGCTCGCATTCCTCTTCCTGATCCTTCAGAATGGCCAAAATCTTCGGATGAAAGTTGCCGAAACGGTCTCTCGGTATCCTGAACTCCAGCTTCCGGCCGTGGACATATGTATGCCCCAGACGATAGCCGTTCCCTTTGTTCCTGTCCGCCTGCTCCTGCAAAAACTCGCCACGCTCCGCTACCATCAAACTCTCCAACATGATCTCGAGAAGATCGTTTACCCCATTTTCTTTCTCGGCATGCTTGCACATTACCTCAGAAAGTTGTTCCTTTGTAATTGTAATCATAAGTCTGTCGTTTTAAAGATCCAATTTTTGTCGTGATTAATTGTTCTTTAAAATTACAGACTTTTTTCTTTCTACCTACTCAGACACATTTTTTGGTACACTATCCCCGCCCTGCATTTGAATGGAATTCGTTTCTTGCATATTGCTATCTGCTTCTTCCATTTATACCTGACGGGGACAGGATTCTTTCATAGATCCTATCAGACCTTGTTGACTGTTCCGTAATGTTATCTCGCTAGTTGTTCAGTCTGATAACCTTGCCCTGCATCGGAAGGTAGATAAGGCAGGCCTTCACAAAGAGTCCGCCTCTGGTGAGAGCGTCACTGTATGCCCTCTGCTGGGGAGCGTAGTGACCGAGGAAACTTTTGTCCGCAGGGTCAAGGACGTTCCTTCCGGCGTTAGGGATATTCTTGAAGTCCACCAGCACGCATTCGTCCGAAGCCGTGTACCATACGAGGTCAATGGAACCAATGGTCATCTGCCCGTTGCGAAGTTCGCGGAAGGGGAGCTCATGATCGATTTTTACAGCCTTGCCATAACTCTTCGCGAGAAACTTGCATAGAGTTTCAATGGAAGAGATGATTGCATCCGGGCTTGTGAGGACTGCTTTGAAGCCATGTCTCTCGATGGTATCAGCAGCCATCCGAACCATTTCCGTTCTCGGGGATTCAGGGTCGAACGACGCGAATATATTGTGGATACAGGTTCCTATTTCGTTATCCTTAGCTGGGGCCGCCTTTGTGATTAGCTGGGGGAAGGGGTGGCCATCGTCATTCAAGCAGGTGGTCGTGGTATTTTTTACCAGCAAGTCATCGGATATGGAGCTCGGATAGACAGTCTTAGCCTCTGTTACGGTGCTCTCAGGCTTAGTTTTGAGAAAATTGTATGTGGGAGCAGCAGGAGCATTGGGAGCATCCTCGCCCGCAATCTCCTTATAGAAGAACTTGGGCGTTCCAGGGCCCCATATTTCTTGAAATGTGCCATCGGCCCAGCTCTTGTCGGTTTTCGCCTCCCATCCCTGTCCGGGATAGATGCCGCAGAGAACGTTAGTCAGGAGCGTGCAAGCCTTCCCGTGCTGGCCCACCTCCACGAGGATATCGCGGGCGCGGGTAACTCCAACATACAGAAGGCGTCTACCTTCCTTTATCTGGGCATCCATGTAATCCGTATAGTTACCTATGCCTGAGAGTCCGTTGATGCCATCCTTTATGTCCTGGGGAAGTTTGGAACTATAATGATTGGTGAGCTTCGGAACGTATGTAATGTAGTATCCCGGATAAAGATTGTTGGCGGTGGGCGTTCCCTTTCTAACAGCTTGGACATTCCAGAGGAAACCCTTTGCTACCTGAATGTCTGAGAATGAGTCACTGTTTTTCTCCTATATAGCAATGGGGCCATTCTTTATGGTAATCTTCTACATCAACTCCAAATATTAATAACTCCTCATCGGTTAGTCGTCTTCCGCATCCACACTCTTTGAATACGGAATTTGCCAGTTCGATGGCTTCTTCAATAGAATTAGTGGCATATATCGCGGATCGTACAGCCAAAGCAAAAAGGTCACATTCCCCATATGTTGAAAAACGCACAATTGGGACATCCATATTAGGCTCTAATTGTTCAAGATGGATGCTCCATAATTCGGGAATATACTCACAAGATGTTTCATGAAAATTGAAGTACTGATCGATTGCTTGAATCGCGGAAATATCTGCCGAACAAATACTTAATCGGGAGGCGTAATCTTTTTCCCGGAATTCCTTGAGTTTTAGAATAAATGCCTCATCCTGAGGGGAAAGGACTTCTTCAGCGTCAAGTTCGTATATCTCAAGTTCAAATAGTTCTCGTACCTTCCCGCTTGGAATATGTTTCTTACGGATGATACAGTATTTCATATCCTGAGAGAAAGAGAGGTCTATCCCATCAAGAACAGTGTCTTGTTTAAATAAATCCCAGTCAATGAAATCGAATCTGTAATGAAATAGGGTTCCAGTTTGCTCTGTGTCTGAGAGGGCGTCTTTATTGTTCTCCCATTCGTAAATGACATCCTCAATGCTTTTTCCGAATAGTGCTTTCGCAAATGGACGCTTAGGCCCACTATTAGTATAAAGAACGGATTGATAATGTCGAAGAATCATGGCGATAATAATATAACGTGAAAAAACTATTTAGTAATGAATGACCGGGAACGGAGTCATATTGTCGATGTTTAAGTGTAATAGGCTTTACAAAGATACTAAAATAATCTGTTCATCCGTTGCACAGACGACTGGTATAATGTTTGCATAATATTTCGTCGCAGCCAGACTCATGGGTTGTTGTTCTTTTCAGGTTTGTTTTTGTACTCTACGACATTATTCATTTTTTTTCGACCGCATTTTGCTACGGCCACTTTTCGACGGAGTATAAACCAAAACAGCATACTATGAAAACGAACAACAGCACTAGCTTGAAAACCTATGAGTATCCGAAGAAAAATGCCATCCGTACTGGTGATGGCAGATACACTACGGTAGAGGATGCACAAGTATTCTTGTCTTCTCTCCTTGAAGCTGCTTAGGGGTAACAAGTGCACTTGTCACCCCTTTTTTGATTCTCCCTAAATCTTGAACTGTCGCTTTACGTAATCCGTGATCTCTTTCCGCAGCACATCGGCATCTTCGGTTTCGAGGATTTCGATTTTGTCGGCGAGTCCGAGGTAGAAGCGACGGATGGCGCCGAGGCCCTGAAGCTGGGTGTCCAGAATCCATTTGTTTGGAGACTCTTCGTAGAACTCGTTTTTGGGGAGGTTCTTTGCGTCGGAGTATTCCTCCAGGAGATAGTTCTTGGCCATGACGTCCATCCGGAGTTTGATGTGATAGGATTTGTCGCCGATCCATCGGAATACGTCCGCCTTCCTGGGTTTCATTTGCTCGAGGGTGAAAGTGGCGTCTTCAGTGATTTCGTCGATGGATCCAATCCTGGCGAGCCGGAATTGCTTGTATTCCCGGGCATCGAGGTCATAGGCATAGACGTTCTCATCGTTGTAGAAGACATTGACAGGTACTACGTGACGGTCTCTGACCACACCGCTGTTGCCACTGGCATAGTTGCGGAAGATCAGCTTTCGGTGTTGTTCTATTGCCTCTTGTATGGTAACAAGGAATGACATCTCTTTCGTGATTTGTTTGAACGACATCATTCGCAGCTCTTTCTGACGTTTCGTCATCGGCATCGTGCGGCCTCCGTCGCGGACATAAGCAACGCCATCAGAGCGAGACAGGTCTGAATATAAATAGGCGATCTCGTATTGGGAAGGCTTGACGCGCATCCGTATCGCATCGCCATCATCCGAGGCCTCGATGGTAATCAGTCCCTGGACGGTGTCTTTGAAGTAAAGCGATTTTTCGGCGTTGAGAAACAGGACCATATGGTCGATCGAATCGGCTTTGGGTACGGAATGTCCAAGCTGATGCCGCCGCTGCTTGTTGATGGAAGTGTAGTTTTCCGTCAACCATTTGATATCGGCATTGAGACCATAATCTTCCGCCAGGATCGGGTCGCCCGAATCGGTTACACCCAAATACAAGGTCCCGCCATCCGCGTTCAGAAAACCGCACACGGCTTCAAACACTTGTCCTTTGCCTTGATAAACCAGATCAGCACCCCGGCCGTCGTTTCTCATCACGTAAGAGGACTTAAATTCTACGCATTGGTTTTCGATGCTTCCATATTTTCCGGTTATTCGCGCTTGCTGTTGCCGAAAGGCGCTGTCTACGTGTAGTAACTTGCAGATTTTCTTGCGAATCGTATCGTCATCTGTGTGTATCTCGTCAACAAAGCGGCGCGAAATGGCTCGGGCCAGTAAAAGAGAAGCAATCTGTCCGCATAGGGTATCCGGGGCATCGAGATATCCCGAAAGTTTCCAATGCTCACCGGGTGCCTCTGCCTGCAACAAGCAGGAAAGCACATCCTTCTCTTCGGGTTCCAGCTGAAACCGATTATCAGGCTCAATATAGCCGCGCTGGGCATAAGACAGGATCTGGACAAGATAGTATGCTTTCCTACGGGTTTCGTCTGCAAGAGCGCGTTCTCCCGTAAGTTCGAACAGTAGGAGGGCGGCCAGCCTGCGTTTGAGCGCAACGATGGAAAGGTGTTCTTTGTCCAAATCTACTGTGTTGTCCAGAATCCGGCCAAGGGAAAGAGCCAGATGCCGTATTTCTTCGTCGCCCATGTCTTTTTGTTGGGACTCCGGTTGTTCCTGGCTCACGAAGTCTTCCAGAACGCCATCTTCGTTGAAGGTAAGATCTGCATCTCTGTCGGTTTGGGCCGAAAGAGCGACATTGATGAAAATGTCGTTATTGTTCTGCTTGACATTCAATACGGTGAGCCGTCGTTTGTCTCCGGCGGTAACATCCGGAATGAGGAAGGAGTTCGCCCCGCAACCATCGGCTGTCAGCCAGTTGATTCTGTTAATGCCGTTCTGGCACCTTAATGCCATAGCCTCGACTACAACATCGTGGTTCTGGTCGTACTTCGCCTGTGCGATTGCATAATCTACATATGCTTCCCGGATGGAGAAAGTATAATGATCCTCTTCTTCCAGAAACTCGGCTCCTTTGACCACATCATCTTCAAAGAAGTAGGGGAGCAGGTCTTTGGTGAACAGTCCTTTGACAAGCTCTTCATCCTCAAGTGTGCCTGAAATGCCTTCGTTCCCGATAACTGTGAATACGGGTTCTTCTCCCGGATTCGCGCGGATGCATCGGATGTCGACCCAGTCACCATGGGTGAGTCGCCGAGTCTCCCTGGGAGGCGTGTAATTCCTCTGTTGCTCTATGATTCGTTGCAAAAAGGACCAGAGTGCGCCGGCTTCCTCGCTTTCGGAAGCTTTCAGCCTTTCGTCCCGGACGTTTCGTGTCATTAATTCGAATCTGCCAAGCACCAGTTCAAGCGAACAGGCGCCGGTATCAATCGCCTCGGATGCGCTGATTCGCAGGACTCCGTCTCTGCAATGCAACTTCCCGAATTGTTCAAAAGAGAACTGAAATGGCGTGTTACGCTGGAAACGAGTGTTGTTTTGAAAATTGACGACGAGAAGGTCGAGCGCCTCGGCATCCCGGATGTTGTCCCAGGTAAAACCGATGGCGTCGATGGGGTAGCAGAGCACATCCAGAGCCATCTGTTCGAACGCGTGCCGTTGCGAAGAAATCGACGAAGCGATCTCAAGAAACTGTAAGGCTTTATCACGTAAAAGATCCTTTGACGCGATAATAATCATCATTTGCGCTGCGATCAGTTTTCCCTTGACAACCGGCTCCAGTACGACGCCTTTCATCCCCTGGTCCATCACATCCATCACCGCTTTCGGAGAATAGTTGTTCTCCGTTCGAATCTCTTTGAAAGCACGATAAATAGCTTCAACTCGTTCCGAGATGTTTTCCGGCGTCACAGTGGCGCACGCCTCCTCGATTTCTTTCAATGTCATAGCAAATCTTCTCTATACCTTGTTTCCTACAAAGATAACGATACAAACGGGAAATCTTGCAGACAATGAAACTGTTTTCTGCAAGAAACGCGAAAACAGTGAGTATAATTTGGTAAATTTGGAAATGATAGAATGTTTGAATGAATCCAACAGAAACTGGAGAATACTCTGAATGCTTCCGAACAGTAGATTACTAATAATTCCTGATGTCCACGGTCGAGCTTTTTGGCGGGATGCTGTTGAAAAGGCTGGTGAAATGCCCGTGGTATTCCTTGGAGACTATCTTGATCCATATCCGGATGAGGCAATTAGCCGGGAAGAAGCCTGGGATGGTTTCGTGGAGATTGTCGCATTGAAAAAGGATCAGCCTGACCGGGTGACGCTCCTGTTGGGAAACCACGACCTGGCCTATGTGAATTCTGCTATAGCCGGAAGCCGGTTCGATAGGCGGAACGCAAAGCGAAACCGCGCTTTTTTCTTTGAGAATATGGCCTTGTTCGACCTGACTTGTTCGATTGAGACGCAGGAAAGACGATACCTCCTCAGCCACGCCGGCATTCTGCGGGGGTGGGTAGGGGCTCACGAGAAGATGCTGGGCACAAGCGATGATATCGGTAACAGCCTGAATGAATTATTACACGATAATAGCTACCGTTTCCCCTTAATGATGGCCATGGCTGATGTCTCTTCTTACCGAGGAGGCCTTGACTTATATGGCAGCCCTATCTGGGCAGATGTCTCGGAACATGCAACCGACCACTTTGAATGGGACGGCATCTATCAGATCTTCGGGCATACCTGGATGCCGGAAGAGATTATTACCCCATATTGGGCCTGCCTGGACTGCGGCCGTGCCTTTGTTCTCGATATAGAAAACAACAGGTTTATATGATTATCAATCGGGCATGACCGATGCCAGCATCTTTTCCAATTCGGTATAGTTTATCTTCCGGGTGATATTCTTGATTGCCTCGCGCTGGTGGCGGGTGTGGGTTGAATGGAGTTTCTGCGAGATGCGTCTGAGCTTATACTGTTTAAATGTATCTTCTGTATGGAACTCGGGCATTTCAATGTTGTTTCCGAAGATGGTAATCTCGTTGCCCAGGCTCTGGATGTCGAGGCTGATGTCGAGGGCGCGATCCATCTTTTTTCTTAGTGCCGCAATAGCACGGTTGCATTTTACCTGAATCACATTGCGTCTCCTGGGAGAGTCCTCCCAACCAAGCTGCTCCAATGCCATATCTGTGTACTCTGATTTGGGATAGGTCATAAAGCAACTGAGAATCACCTGATAAACGCCATCAAGCGTTTTCATGCAAGAGATCATCTCCTTGATCAGTTCCTCTTTCTCCACATATTTGTATTCTTGTTCGATATCTACGAGAAGATCCTTGAGATCCTTGAGCTGCTTGTAATCGGAAATCTCCGGATCTCTTTGCTTTACGCCAACGGCAGCAGCATTTGTGCGCAACTCATTGCATACGCAGTTGCGCACCAGAATATAAAGGTAGGAATGAATCCCGCCCTCTCCCTCTCGCTCCGCATCATAGGTTTCGTATGCCTTTTCCAGTGCTTCATAGACAGCCGTATCTTTAATAAGTGTCTGATCGATATACGGACTCATCGGACCGTTCTTTGCGACCATCTTGGCCATTACTTTACCTGCCATCCGGCAGGCGTAGGGATAATACTGATTGCAGAAAGTGGAAAAGTCAACTTCGATAGACATGATGCGTTTTTTAAGGTTTGTCGCTTAGTGATACGAAAAAAGATGAAAAAAGTTCATCGCCGGGTGAAAGAAATTGAAAAAACTGCCGTATATGTAAGCGAACAAGACGAAAAACAGAACATGAAGCAGAATTCCATGTTAGGTAAGGACGGTCTTACCATTACTAGTGCAAATCACTTGGCGAATATAGCCAAGGAAATGTACGAAGCGCTCCAGAGTAAGTTGGAGTCGTTGAAACTCTATTCAAGAGACTATATGCTGGCCGTAAAAGGCAATAAGTTTCGTGTGGAGAACGAATCGGAGCAGTCTGAACTGGAAGGTTTGTTCTCTGGTTTAAAGGAGATTGGATCGCTCAAGTCGCTCATTGCGTATCTGAGGGAAGCGATCAAGGCAAAGCAGGAGCTCACTGCTGACGATTCTTTCAATGAGCATGTGGAAGAGCTGATCAAAAATGGTCGTGAGGACCTTAAGAAGCCTGAGGCCAAAAAGGAGGTCTCATTTGAAGATGAGCTTGCCAAACTGAGTGCCGAACAGAAGGCAAGGTATTATGCACTGGAAGCCAGATGTGCCACGATTGGTGCATTCATTCACCCCGATGGGGCGTTTGCAAAAGCTAGGAAAGATTTCTTTGAACACAAGAAAGATCCTGTCAAGGTGGCAGGCAAAGGCCAGGAGGCCGAAATCAATACGTATTCCAGCGGTTTTACCGCAGAGCAAGTGGATGCACAGTTCTTTGCCTTGCAGAAGGAGTATCGAGCCGTTCAGGCAGAGTTCAATAAGCTGAAAGGTGAAGTGGACGAAAAAGTGGCTGAAGCCAATAAGGAAAAAGCAGGTGGTATGCTTTGTGCTATGCAAATCTGGCTTGAAAACCGAAAGGTGGAGAGAGCTAAATATGACGAAGCGGTGAAGGCACTCAAAGTGGTTATCCCTCAGAATCTGAGGGAAGTGTATGAAAGAGTTAATGCTGTGGCAAGCGCGCGCTAGCGCTTGCCTTCACCAGAAAGCACAAAAAAATGAGAAAGACATTTGATCCGGAAATCGCGCGGCGCAAGGCGCTCAACGCGCAAATCTTCAGAGGAACAACTTCCATTATTCAGCACGGATGGTATACGGCGCCATCGGGGCGACGCGTGGACCTGGACATAACGTCTATGGACAAAGGATCTGTCTGCTACAAAGAGGAGATTCCTCCGGTAGCGGCCAAGATGGTTGAGGGCGGGACGGTCATCCTGGTGGAACGAAACGACTGCCTGGCTGCAGCTCAGCGGCTGGTGGAGGAGGGGTATAACCCCGCACTGCTCAATTTCGCCAGCGCCGGCCATCCCGGCGGCGGTGTCGAGAACGGCGCACGCGCGCAGGAGGAGACCATCTGCCGGCGCAGCACACTGACGCGTTCCATCTATTCCTTCGATGCGACGTATGCCGCCCGGTATGGTTATCCGCATCGCGCCGGGAACAATTATCCGCTGGACAAGCTGGACTTCAGCGCTGTTTATTCTCCGGCTGTCACCGTCTTCCGCGAAGGTCGGGAGTGTGACCTGATGGAGGATCCTTTCAGCGTCGCTGTCATCACCTGTGCGGCCCTGAACCTGGGTGGCCGTTATAGCCTGCGGCTCACGCCCGAGGGCCATATGCCGGAGCGGGCCGTGTCCATCACGCGCAATAAGGTGCGAACCATCCTGCGCATCGGCCTGTTACACGGACACGATGCTCTGGTTCTCGGCGCCTTCGGCTGCGGGGCCTTTCATAATCCCCCCGAAGAGATGGCTGCCATCTTCCACGAGGTCCTCGAGGAACCCGAATTTAAGGACCGCTTCCGTCTGGTGACGTTTTCGATCATCGAAGACCATAATTCACATAGTGCCAATTATACGGCGTTCGCCCAGGAGTTTGGGCGCTAAGATACCGGGGTGGGCCCGGCAACGAAATAACGGCGTTCTGCCTAGCCGGCGTATTCCGACGGCGGCACGCCGAACTGCTTCTTGAAGGAAGTGGAGAAGTGGGACAGGGTGTTGAAGCCGGTCATCCAGGCGATTTCCGACATATTGTGCTTCCCTTCCTTCAGGAGGTCCGCTGCGCGGTTGAGTTTGTAGCGCTTGAAGAAGACGGAAGGATTCTCGCCGGTCAGTCCTTTGACCTTGTAATAGAACTTCGTCCGGGAAATATGCATCATCTCGGTGATGCGCGTGATATCGAGTTCCGTGTTGTCAAGTTCTTTCTCCATCACGGAGTAGAGCTCTTTCATAAAGGCGGCGTCCCGCGGGGAGAGGACTTCGGGCTCGATGTCTTCCGTCGTGGTGACCTCGCCTAACTGACGGCGCACTTTTTCGCGGTTTTCGAGCAGCGATTTGACCAGGGCGAGCAGATAGGCGGGCTGGAAGGGTTTGGTGACATAGGCGTCGGCTCCTTTGCCCAGGCCTTCCACCTGGCTCTCCACGGCCACTTTGGCCGTAACCAGAATGACGGGGATATGACTCAGCTGCAGGTCGTTCTTGATGGCTTCGCAGAGTTCGTAGCCGCTTCGGCCGGGCATTACCACGTCGCTGATGACCAGGTCGGGGGTCTCCTCGGCCATGCCGGACAGGGCGGTGTTCGCATCGAAATACACGTTCACGTGATAGGCGGGCTGCAGCAGGACCTTGACGTAGTTGGCCACGTCGATGTCGTCGTCCACTACGGCAATGAGCCGCTGGCCGGCTTCTTCTTCTGTTTCGTGGCTCTCCGGGACAACGGGAAGCGGCATGATTTCGGGCTGCCGTTCGGTGCGCTCATCCTCGGTATAGGAAGAGGCGCTGACAGGCAGGATGAAACGGAAGATGGCACCGCCTTCATCGCGGTTCCAGGCCTTGATGTAGCCGTGATGGAATGTGCACAAGGCGCGCGCGTAATACAATCCGATACCGGTCCCCTGCATTTTCTTGGTCCCGTCGGAGCGGTAGAAGCGGTCGAAGATCCTTTCCAATTCGTCCGCCGCGATGCCGCTTCCCGTGTCGGAAACGGCGATGCAGGCGTACTGGCTGTCGCTGTCCTTTTCCTGGAGCGGGAACCATCCGGAAACTTCTTCCCGCGGCAGCACATCGAACGACAGATCGACTTTTCCACCTGACGGTGTGTATTTGAGCGCGTTGGAAAGCAGGTTCATCACCACTTTCTGTACCTTGTCCACATCGGCCCACATGACGAACGACTCTTCCAGCCCGTGGGCAGACAGATCGATCTTCTTCGAAGCGGCGTTGAAGCCGAACAGTTCGACGACACCCCGCAAGGGTGCGACGATGTCGGTCTTGGCCACTTTCAGCTGGAGCTTGCTGTTGCCGATGCGGTTGAAGTCGAGCAGCTGGTTCACCAGCGAAAGCATCCAGGTAGCGTTGCGTTGGATGATGCCCACGAGTTTGCGGTCCCGTCCCTTCACGTCGGGGGAGGCCGAAAGTTCTGAAACTGGGCCGGCGATCATGGTAAGCGGAGTCCGGAATTCGTGCGCCACATTGGAGAAGTAGTTCATCTGGATCTTGTTGATTCGCTGCTCCTCTTCTTTCTCCAACCGCACTTTTTCGCGGGCAGCCTGTTCTTCACGGATATGGCGTGCGTGTTCCGCTTGTTCCCGCCGGATACGCCGATAGAGGAGTGCCAGCAGCAGCAGGAATCCCAGGCCCAGCAGCGAAAACAGGGAGATGGCCCACCAGGTCCGGTTCCAGGGAGGCAGAACCCTGACGGACAGGGACGATTCGACGGGCACGATACTCTGGTTGTTGTTGTCGATGCGGACGCAGAAACGGTATTTTCCGGCAGGCAGACTGGCATAGTAGGCTTCGTTGTTGTTGCCGGCATCGACCCAGTAACGGTCGAAGCCCTCCATCCGGTATTGATAGTGTGTCCGCTCCAGTTCGCTATAGTCCAGTGCTGCGAACGAAATGCTGAAGCCGTTCTGGTCGTGCCGGAGCAGGATGTCGGGGTGCTTGGAGAGACGCTTGTCGATGGGGGCGTCTGGTCCGGGCAGGACCAGCTGGTTGTGGACCTTCAGGTCCTCGAACACCAGCGGGACCGAGCGTTTCTGGGAGACATCGAGCGGATTGAACCAGGTAATGCCATGGGTGCCGCCGAAGACCAGCGTCCCGTCGGGAAGGACGCAGGAAGCTCGGTCGGAGAATTGATTGCCGCCGATTCCGTCGGCCGTATAATAGTTGAAGAACTGACCGGTCGTGCGGTCGAACCGACCCAGTCCATTCATCGTCGATACCCAGACATTGCCCTGTCGGTCTTCCTGGATGGAGCAGACATCCTGACAGGGAAGGCCGGTCACGGGGGCAGTACGGCCGTCTTTCTTGCTATGCAGGATAAGACCGTTGGCGATGGTCCCGAGCCAGAGGTCGCCGGCGCTGTCACGGAACAGGCAGTTGGGAATCAGGACGGACCGGCGGATGCAGGCAGCCCTTTCTTCCTCGGAGAGTTCCAGCGGCGTCACTTCATCCGAATAGGTGTTGATATGGAACAGCGGCAGGTTGAACGAGGCGGCGACCAGCGTCCCTGCCTGGGAGAGAAGCAGGTCGGTGGTAAAAGTCCAGCCAGATTCCGCGGTCAGCTGGATGGGAACGCTTTTGCGGGTCTTCTTGTCGTATTTGAGCAGGCTGTTCCCCACGCCTCCGATCCAGATCATGCCCTGGTCGTCCTGCGCGATGGAAATCGGAATCATGAAGAAGACGTTGTCGAGCGGTCGGAAACGCTTCCCGTCCCACTGGCAGCGGACCGCGAGATATTTGTCCGTAAACAACAGCCAATAGTCGCCCTCTGCGTCCCGGAACACCTTGGAGCAGCGGATGTAACCTACGTTCTTGTCCTGGACCAGACTGCTCACGTCGACCGGGAGGATGGTTCCCGCACGACGGTCGTAGAGGAAGAGCCCGTCGCGGAGGGTCGTGATCCAGAGCTTTCCGTCGGTGTCGGGGCAAAGCGAAGTTACGGTCTTATGGTTGAAATAGGCGGTGAGGAACTTGTTGCTGTTGAAATGGTTCTTGTATTGGTAGGAGACGCTGTAGCCCTGGTCGGTCGTACCGAACCAGAGATTGTGGCGGCTGTCCTGGAAAACGGTGCGGATGTCACCCTGGGGAATGTCGAAGGGGAAGTCGGGCTCTCCCTGGCGGAGGAGCCGCCCGCTGGAAGGAAAATGGCAGAAGACTCCTTTCCCAATGACATTCAGCAGGATACTCCCGTCGTCGAGGGCATACATCAGGTCGATGTCTCCACCGGTCAGGACGGAATTGTGCCGGATGGATTCCGGCAGTTCAGACCATGCCCCTTTGACAGCGTCATAGATTCGCAGCTGGCCCATGCCGGAGAGCCAGATTTTTCCGCCGCCCGCGTGGCAGATGTGGAAAGCTGTAAAGGGAAGCGGGACAACGGTTTCCTGCTTGAAGTCATGGCTGTCGTAACAGACAAGGGTATTTCCGCCCGTAATGACCCACAGGCGGTCTTCCACCCAGGTTTCCGCGGGAAATCCAAAAGAATTGTATTCCCGGACGGCCACTTGCAACTGGTCCTGGACAGGATCGTAGGCGAACAAAGATGTCGTGTTGCTCAGGAATATCCGTCCGTCGGGTGCTTCCAGGATACGGCTGATGTTCCGGTTGGAGCCCGGGATGCACACCCGCTGGAATTCTCCGGTTTCGGTCTGGCGGGCGAGGCCGTTGACCGTCGCTACCCAGAGTTGTCCGCTGCGGCTGCTGTGGACGTCGTTGATCTGGTTGTCGGGAAGGCCCAGCGTATCATCTGTACAGAAGTACTGATGGTACTCATGGACATTGTATTGGTTCAGTCCCCGGAAAGTGGCGATCCAGATGTGTCCGTCCGCGTCTTCGGTGAAAGCGTTCACTTTCTGGTTGGAAAGTGCGTCGGCAATCATCACGCTGCCTGTATCGCGGTTCTTGTCGTCATCCGGGCGGCCGCCCGGATGACAGGCGACCATGAATAGTAATACGGGGAGTAGGGCCCAAAAATGTTTCATAAGTCAAAAATACATATAAATCAGGAAAATAGGAAGGACATTTAAACAAATCGGAAGATTTTTAAACAAATCTGTCACCCGATCCGGACATTCAGGAAAGAACTTGTAATCCCGAGAAAGCCTTTTCAGAGGGACTTGACGAAATTTGCAAAGAGTTTTTGGAACGAACTATGAACAAACGGTTTTTTGTGGTGACGCTGCTTG
>JAEEGJ010011975.1_pt1 | contig 21701 bp, 23 predicted proteins | sample 8958761 | NCBI WGS metagenome assembly JAEEGJ01 (sample SAMN16246546, study PRJNA631951) | gut metagenome | biome: gut microbiome; feature: rumen; material: RS-attached | host: Bos | place: Iran: Karaj | collected 2018-10
TTCAATAAAGTAACTTTCATATCTACAATTTCTTGATTTTTTCTTGATTCAGATGTATTTCTGTTTTCGACTGCAAATATACAAAATTTTTTTGAATATTGCAAGTAGATTTCTAATATTTTTTTTATAATAATTCTTCTTAATTAGATTAGCTTTTGATTTAACTGCATTATTATAAGTGTATTATCCTTATTTTACTTTCCACTAACTTTCCACTAACCTTTCACTATCTTTCCACTTAGTTTCCACTAAATACCTTTTGCTCCATACCATCTCTACCCCAGGCTCGTTATGTATTCCCAACGTGGGAACACTTTATTCCCAACGTGGGAACACCTTATTCCCAACGTGGGAATATTTCATTCCCAAGCTGGGAACATTTACCGAACTACGAATAATCCAGGCTCGATAAATAACCCTATCTTCGCAACCAATAAGCACGGCTTATTAATCCTTAAAGCCATCTTATCAACAATTACTATCCACTTATTGTCGGACTGTTCCCGCATATTCATTCAAAACCGCCCTTAAACATTAGTGGAATGTTAGTGGAAACTTTGTGGAAATTTTGTGGAAACTTAGTGGAATGTATATATTATCTAACGCATTGATTATCATTAAAATAGCTAATTTGACTAATTTCTTATATTCTTTTTCATTTACTATTTATCTTTTTGCATGAACTTTTGCATAGGTTTTAACATTTATTCTGCCTTGTATTTTCCTAATTAAATTAGAAAACTATTTTTGACTTCCGCCATGTTAATGGGATTATTTTATTTAAATTCTGCTCATAAAATCTTTAACTTTGTAGCCTAAAAACATAGATAAATCAATGGCTAACAGAAACATAATTCTCCTACATCTCTTGGAGTCAGATACATACGAGTTTTATGGCTCGCCAGCCTCTCTTTATGATAGGCATGAGGCCAAAGAACTTCTAATCGCGCAGACCAGCCTGAACAATCATTTCAGCAAGATGGCAGCCCAAGGCAAGGAACTTTTATATCGAAATGATTATTGTGAAATCCGCAAAGGCAGTATTTACGTGAAACCTACAACAAGAGGAAGGAAAAAGGAAAGTTGAATATGGCTAAAACGATACATACAATATTATATGATGATGTGCTTGACGGCTCTAAAATCGTTACAATGGATAACTGCGTTTGTCAGCTCTATGACATCAAGCGCGATTATGACGCACTTATCCGTGATGAAAAAGACATCTTGTCGAAGCCTGCTTTGTATGTGCTCCTGAATAGAGAGAATCGCAAAGCCTACATTGGCGAAACAGATGATTTCCTTCAACGTATTGCCTCTCATAATGCCAAAAAAGGATTTTGGGACGAGGCTCTTGCTTTTATGGTTAACGACAATTCGCTGACTACTACCGAGGTTCGTTGTTTGGAGTCGTTATCATACAAGATTGCTAGAAATGCCAATTCATACGATTTGTCAGAGAATACCCAGATCCCCAAGAAACCTTTCGTGCAAAAGATCCAAGAATATAAAATTAAGGATTTCTTCAAGTATGTCGTGCTGCTTACAGAATTTGTTGGATGTGATTTGTTTGAAAAGAATCGCAATGCTCAGCAAGGATTTCAGCAAGTTCACAAGCCGATCAAATTGGATCTGGATGTTAGTGCTGATGATTTGAAGGGCAAAGTATCTATCCGTTTGAATGGTACCGAATACAAAACCAAAGGTGTGATGGGATATGCTATCGTCAAGGAGTACCTGAAAGCTCATCCTAAGTCTACCATCGAAGAATTGAAGGATACATTCCACAATGCTTTGTTGGGCAGATGGGGTGCATGGAACTTCATCGAAGATGACATCGAGGCAGCTCGTAATCTTAAGGAAGAAACTTCGATGTATAGACATCTGCTGAAAGAAGAGTATATCCTTACTAGCGGCGACGGTGTGAGATTTGTTGTCTCGAACCAATGGGAGAAGGCAAATGTCCTGAATCTATTGCAGATTGCAAAGAATGAGGGATGGAATTATGAGATAGTTAAAACATAATTGTATAAGGCTTACCGACAACAATATGAATTTCTTCATGGAGTCTTGTGGGTTTGCTACACAAATATACTTGAAATGACATAAAAAAATATAAGTTATGACAGAAGAACAAAAACTTCAAATTATAGAAAGTGGAAAAACATATTTCCGCGAAATAATAATACCCAACCATTTGAAGGGGTTACAAACCTTGAAATTAAAGGATTTCAAGATTAATCCTTTCTTAGTTAATTATCTTGCAGCATTCCTGTGTGGCAACACTGAGCCAGAATCTCTTGCTAAGGCTTTGGTATATCCGCGTATTTTAGGAACTAGTATTAACACAAGTTTTGGGCAAAATATTCAGATATTCATTTCCAGCCTTGCTCAGATTGCGGGAAATGCATCAGGTATTGATGGCATAGATATTGAATTCATTGATGCACTTGATAATAGAAAGAAGTACTGTCAGTGTAAGGCTGGACCACAGACTATTAACAAAGATGACGTGGCAACTATTTTAGGGCATTTTACACATCTACAGAACAAGGCAAGACTTGATAGGTTAGACATTGGTATTAACGATATGATAGTCGGTGTTTTGTATGGTGAAGCTAATGAATTATCTGGTAATTATAAGAATATAGACAAGACGTGCCCTGTCTATTGTGGCTCAGAATTCTGGGAGCACCTGACTGGTGACAAGCAATTCTACCATCGTCTTGCAAAGGCATTTGGTGAAGTCGTAGAAGAAGATAATATTGACGGCAGTCAGATGATTTTATCCAAAATTAACGAGATTGCAAAAGAAATCGAAGATAGAGGAGGTTTATAGACAATGCCAACATTTTTATCTGCAACAAACTTAGCCGATCTCACAGGAACCTCGTTATCTACTGCACAAAAGTGGGGTGAGAGCGGTTTATATCCATATCATAAGAACGAAAAGGGTAAAGAAGGCTTCTACATGGAGGAACTAACTGATGTAGAGCCTGTACGTATGATGCTTGATACCAATTGGGATGAAGAGTTTCATGTTGCCCCGCTTCGCGACTTTACTTCTGTAGAACTGTTTGCAGGTGCTGGAGGTCTAGCTCTGGGTATGCATTTGGCTGGTTTCCGTCATGTGCTATTGAACGAAATGGATGCAATGGCCTGCCAAACATTACGAAAAAACCATCCAGAATGGAATGTGCTGGAGGGTGACATTCATCAGGTGGACTTCTCTCCGCTTCACGGCAAAGTTGACTTCCTATCTGGTGGTTTCCCTTGCCAAGCTTTTTCATATGCTGGAAAGAAAGGTGGTCTTAATGACACGCGTGGTACATTGTTCTTTGAACTGGCTCGTGCCGTTAAGGAAATACAGCCTAAGGTGTTCATGGGCGAAAATGTGAAGGGTTTGCTTTCACATGATGACGGTAGGACGCTTGAAGTTATACGTAATGCAATCAAAGAACTTGGTTATACTCTTGTGGAACCTCGAGTGCTGAAAGCTATCATGTATCAGGTTCCCCAGAAACGAGAACGTCTTATACTTATAGCTATTCGTAACGACATCTATGAGCAGGGGTTCCGTTTCAAATGGCCTGATCCATATCGTCGAGTAATGACGCTACGCGATGCTTTCTATAGTGGCGAGCTGTTTGATAAAGATGTGCCAGAATCAGAAGGTCAATTATATCCAGCAAAGAAGGCTCGTGTGATGGCAATGGTTCCTGAGGGTGGTGATTGGCGCGACTTACCTGTAAAGGAACAGAAGGAATACATGGGTGGCAGTTTTTATTTGGGAGGTGGTAAAACCGGTATGGCTCGCCGTTTGTCAATGGATGAGCCTTCGCTAACGTTAACCTGCGCACCGGCTCAAAAACAAACGGAACGTTGTCACCCCACAGAGACGCGTCCTTTGACAGTTCGCGAGTATGCACGCATTCAAACCTTTCCAGACTATTGGGAGTTTGAAGGCAATATGGCTGACCAATATAAACAGATAGGTAACGCCGTGCCTGTAAATCTCGCATTCGCAATAGGTCGATCGTTGATACGTCTATTCAACGAGATTGATGCGCAGCATCCAGAAGATAGCCTATACGAAGAGGCAGATAAGGCTGGACACAGCATGTTACCTCCACATCTCTTCGAAATAGATATGTTCGATATGCATGAACAATATCCTCAGGATGTTGCAATTATTACTAATAACTTCAATCATAAGAGGAATATTGATAAAAGCGACTTAGATGACTCGAAAAACGTACTTGTTAGTCTTGTGCCTGACAAGTATATTGAACCTTACACAAATCAGCGAGCTAAGGCGTACTTCACGGGTAAGAAGTTTCCCTCGACAGTAAAACTCAACAAACTATACTATTTCATGCCTTACACCAAAGGCAAGGGAATACGCGATTTGTATCAGATAGAAGTTGCTCGTGTTGGCACTAAGCATGAATTTGTGGAAACGGCAGACGAGAACGACTTCCGTCTAATATTCGAGATCAAGTTTGTCAAGCAATTATTCGATGACTATAAACCCATAAAGTTGATGATTTGGCGAACATTTACTGATACAAACTTGAGGGCGATATTGGCGATGTAATATGATATAACGGAAAATCTATGTAGCAAATAATTGTCGCTAAGTTGAGGGAGGCAGGGCATGGTGTCTATGACTTCCAGAAAAGGACGAATAAGAATGAAACAAATAGAAGTTGTAGCAGCAATCATACATGATGACGAGGGGCGGATATTCGCCACTCAGCGGGGATATGGTGATTATAAGGATGGTTGGGAATTCCCAGGTGGGAAGATGGAACTAGGAGAGAGTCCTGAGGAGGCGCTGAAGCGTGAAATTTGGGAGGAATTGGAAACTAAGATTATCGTAGAACACTTGGTGCAAACTGTGGAATATGACTATCCCAAGTTTCACCTGAAGATGCATTGTTTCTGGTGCCACATCGAGAGTGGACAACTAGTATTGAAAGAACACGAGGCTGCGCGTTGGCTGAAGCCAGAAGACTTGGATAGCGTGGATTGGCTGCCTGCGGATAAGGTTGTTGTGGAGAAGTATCTTTGCACTGTTTGAAGCGTTGAAGTAATATGGATAAACTCTCTGCAGAACAACGGCACAAGAAGGCTGCGATTAAGCAAGAGCAGAGCGATGCCTGCATCAGCTCTGCCGAGCGTGAACAGGCTCGGCGATCAGCCAATATGGCGGCAATCCATTCGAAGGATACGAAGCCTGAGATGATTGTGCGCAAGGGGCTGTGGAAGAGGGGATTCCGCTATAGGCTGAACTCTCCAAAATTGCCTGGGCATCCTGACTTGGTGCTGAGGAAGTATAGGACATGCATCTTCGTGAATGGGTGCTTCTGGCATGGACACTATGTGGCGTTGCCAGAAGTGAATAGTGAAGAACGAATAGTGAATAGTTCGTGTTGCAAGATTCCGAATACGAATCGGGAGTTCTGGGTGGCGAAGATTCGAAGGAACAAGGAGCGGGATAAGGAGGAGCAGCGCAAGTTGGCTGAAATGGGGTGGCATTGTATCACGGTATGGGAGTGTGAGCTGAAACCGTCGAAGCGTGAGGAAACGCTGGAGTCGATTGCTTTTACGCTCAACCATATCTGGATGCAGGATCATCAGGTTGTCGCTAAGCCTTATCCTCAATTCGAAGAAGAGGAAGGCTTGCAGAAAGCAGCGGAGGAAGAAATATGAAACAAATAGAAGTAGTTGCAGCGATCATTCGCAAGGACGATCTGATATTCGCCACTCAACGGGGATATGGTGATTTCAAAGACTGGTGGGAGTTCCCTGGCGGAAAGATGGAGGTTGGGGAAACACCAGAAGAGGCATTGAAGCGAGAGATCCGTGAGGAACTGTCGACGGAGATTAACGTGGATGAGTTTCTCTGTACGGTGGAATATGATTATCCTGCTTTTCATTTAACTATGCATTGCTATCTTTGCTCGCTGCTGACGGAAGCGTTGCACCTGAATGAACACGAAGCTGCACGTTGGCTGAAGCCAGAAGACTTGGATAGCGTGGATTGGCTGCCTGCGGATAAGGTTATTGTGGAGAAGCTGCGGGGGCAAGAATGAAGTTTTCGACGTAAATATTTGGAGATAATGGATTATTTCCTTACTTTTGCATCTGGATTCTTAAAATATAGATTATGGATTGGTTACACATGAATGTGATGCCGCGGAGAGCTGATAATAAGTGGGATGATGACAAATAAAAAGTGGAAAGAAAATGGATAAGAAAACATTGGAATTTGTAACTTTCTGTATTGGAAAACTATCTGCGTTGCTGAAGTTGCCACAACAAGATGTTTATAGGCGGCTTAAAGACTCAGGTATATTGTATGGTTATATCATTCCATCGTATGATGTGCTACATACATTCAGTTCAAGATATTTAATGGAAGACCTCACCGATTATATGAGGGAGAAAGGAGTGCTTCCGTTATGAAACTGTATCATTCATCGTGACCAATTATGAGTGAAGATGGCAAGCAAGCAATGAGGAGCGCACAATGTGCACGAATCATTATATGTATTAGTGAGATGTATGGTGTTTCGCTTAATGAAGCAACGGACATCTATTACAATTCCGACACAGCTAATATGATAGAGGAAGGCATTGCCGACCTCCATTGTCGTAGTGACAGGTATCTGGCAGGAGAAGTTTGGAGAGAATATTTGGAAAGGTCTGATTCTCAAAAGTAAATTAAAATATAGATTATGGATTGGTTACACATTATTGCCGTAGTGGTATTGGTTATTATCGGAGTGGGGATTTACATGAGTAAGCGTAACGGATAAATGAGAGACTGGCGCTTGCTTTTTGTTGCCGCTATACTTCTGTCGTGTCATGGGCAGAAGGATAGCGATACTCCCAAGGATGATACCATCGAGGAGGTGGAGTTCGTGAAAAGGGTGGAGGAGAAGGCTAACAAGGAGGCACCCTCCATGTACGACGAACGCTATGGCACTCCCATTATTGAGAAGGAGGGCAAGCCCAAGGACGACCTGGTAAAGGATCCCAAGGAAGATGAGTTGCTGCCCTATGGTGACGGTTCCGATGCGTACTACGACAACGTGGGCGGCTATGATGACTATTGATTATTCCTTCTGACGGATGAACTCCATCTTCTTGGGCATCTTCTGCCATTTCCCTTTCTGCGACAGTTTCAGCTGACTGCCTTCCTCCTGACGGAAGATGTAGAGCGAATCGTTCTCACGTACCAGTGAGGCGATGAGGTCTTCGCTGCCGAATTCGTTGATCATCGTCAGTTTGGCACTCTTCTCTTTGACTTCTGCACTGGTGATGAGCCAAATGAAGTTGTTCACCTTCTTGCCCATATAGCCAGGCAATGAGCCGTAGAAGTCCTGATCGGGTATGGTGATGCTTTCATCGCAGAGGTCGATTTTGAGGAACACCCCATATTCTTTATTATAAAGGTACGCGCGAAAGTCATCGCATGGTGTCTGTGCCCACAGGGCATAGTCTGCTAACAGGAGAAATGCTATTGTAATTAACTTCTTCATATTCAATGCTTTTTCTTATTTGCTGACAAAGTTACTAATCTAAATCATTATTTCTTCAATCTGATTAAAAAAATTAGGGAAAAGGTTAGGGATTTTAGAAAAATTTAAGTATCTTTGCAGCCAATTATAATTGAAACGATGGCAAAAAAGCAGTTAATGCCAGACTACATCTTCGAGTCAAGTTGGGAAGTCTGCAACAAGGTAGGGGGAATCTATACAGTCCTTTCGACGCGTGCCAAGACCCTACAAGAGGCACTTCAGGATAAGATTGTTTTCATCGGTCCTGATTTCTGGAAAGAGCAAGAGAGCCCGTATTTCAAGGAGGATAAGACCCTCTTTGCCGAATGGCAGTGCGAAGCACAGGAGCAGGGGCTCAAGTTAAGAGTAGGTCGCTGGACTATTCCAGGTGAACCTCTCGCAATTCTGGTGGATTTTAATCCGTTCTTCGAAAAGAAGAATGAAATATACGGCTGGCTGTGGGAGCACTACAGCGTAGACTCGTTGCATGCCTATGGCGACTACGACGAGGCTTCGATGTTCTCGTATGCTGCCGCACTGGTGGTTGAGAGCTTTTATAATCATTATCTCAACAGCAGTCAGAAGGTGATCTACCATGCTAACGAGTGGATGTGCGGTCTAGGTGCTTTGTATATCAACAACAAGTTGCCGCAGATTGGTACTATCTTTACTACTCATGCCACGAGCATCGGTCGCTCGATAGCTGGTAACATGAAGCCTCTCTACGACTATCTCTTTGCCTATAATGGCGACCAGATGGCTGGCGAGCTCAATATGCAGTCGAAGCATTCCATCGAGAAGCAGACGGCCCACCATGTTGACTGTTTCACTACCGTGAGCGACATTACGGCCAAGGAGTGTGTGGAACTGCTCGACAAGCCTGTTGATGTCGTTCTGCCTAATGGCTTCGACAACAGCTTTGTGCCTAATGCCCAGACATTCGCCCGTAAGCGTAAGGCTGCCCGTCGGAAGATGCTGGATATTGCCAACGCCCTGTTGGGTGAGGATCTTGATGACGACACGCTGCTCATTTCGACTTCAGGCCGTTATGAGTTCCGCAATAAAGGTATCGATGTGTTTGTGGAAGCCATGAACCGTCTGCTCCGCGATCGCGAACTGAAGAAGAAGGTCGTAGCCTTCATCGAAGTCCCGGGTTGGGTAGGGGAGCCTCGCAAGGATCTGCAGGCCCGTCTGGAGGAAGGCAAGAAATACGACACGCCACTTGATGTGCCACAGGTGACTCATTGGCTTCACAACATGAGCCATGACAACGTGCTGGGCATGATGAAGTATTATGATATGCACAATCGTAAGGAGGACAAGGTGAAGGTGATCTTCCTGCCTTGCTACCTCGATGGCAAAGATGGTATTGTCAACCTGTCGTATTACGATATCGTGCTGGGCAATGATCTTTGCATCTATCCTTCATATTATGAGCCCTGGGGCTATACCCCGTTGGAGGCTGTTGCCTTCAAGGTGCCTTGTATCACCACCGATCTCGCAGGTTTCGGTCTTTGGGCCAATTCTGTGTTTGGTCATGATGGTGAGATTACTGATGGTGTGAAGGTGATCCATCGTACAGACTATAACTACTCAGAGGTAGCCGATATCATCAAGGACACTGTGGCCGACTTCTCTTCGATGAAACAGAAGGATGTCGACACTTGCCGCAAGCATGCTGATGCCCTCTCGAAGAAGGCTCTCTGGAGTGAGTTCATTAAATATTATTATGAGGCTTATGACATTGCCCTGAGCAAAGCCGAGGCCCGTAAGAAATCCCTGAAAGAAGACAAATCAGAAAATTCAAAATAATTATTTGATACATTATGAAAATTAAAGCAGATTACGCAAACGATCCCTCTTGGAAGGTTCTGACCGTCAGAGCTACCCTTCCTGAGGAACTGAAGTGTTTGGACGAGATTGCCCACAATATGTGGTGGGTGTGGAACTACGAGGCACGCGACTTGTTCCGTGAGCTCGATGTTGAAATCTATCACGACGTGAGACATAATCCCGTGATGCTGTTGGAGCGTCTCAGCTTCGAGCGCAAGGAGGCTATCTTGAAGGATAAGGCTCTGATGAAGCGCATCAAGGATGTCTATGGGAAGTTCCGTGAATATATGGACGTGAAGCCCGATCCAAAGCGCCCCTCTGTTGCCTACTTCTGTATGGAGTATGGTATGCACTCTGCCCTGAAGATCTACTCTGGTGGTCTGGGTATGCTGGCTGGTGACTATGTGAAGGAGGCTTCTGACTCTAATGTCGATATGTGTGCCGTTGGTTTCCTCTATCGTTTCGGCTATTTCACTCAGAGCCTGTCGATGGACGGACAGCAGATTGCCAACTATGAGACACAGAACTTCGGTTCGCTGCCTATCGAGCGTCAGCTCGACAAGGATGGTAATCCTCTGGTGATCGACGTACCTTACAACAACTATCAGGTTCACGCTTATGTATGGCGTGTAAACGTAGGTCGTGTGAAGCTGTATCTGCTTGATACAGACAATGATATGAACTCTGAGTTCGACAAACCCATTACCCACGCTCTCTATGGTGGTGACTGGGAGAACCGTCTGAAGCAGGAGATTCTGCTTGGTATCGGTGGTATGCTGTTGCTGAAGAAGCTTGGCATCAAGAAAGATATCTATCACTGTAACGAGGGTCACGCCGCACTTTGCAACCTGCAGCGTCTGTGCGATTATATCGACGAGGGTCTTACATTCAACCAGGCTATGGAGCTCGTTCGTGCTTCTTCGCTCTATACGGTTCACACACCTGTACCCGCTGGTCACGACTACTTCGACGAGGGTCTCTTCGGCAAGTATATGGGTGGCTATCCTCAGAAGCTGGGTATCTCTTGGGATGAGTTCATCGGCATGGGTCGTACTAACCCTGATGATCACGGTGAGAAGTTCTGCATGTCTACCTTCGCTTGCAACACTTGCCAGGAGGTTAACGGTGTGTCTATGCTCCATGGCTGGGTATCTCAGAAGATGTTCGCCCCCATTTGGAAGGGCTACTATCCTGAGGAGAACCACGTGGGCTATGTTACCAACGGTGTTCACTTCCCCACTTGGGTTGCAACAGGTTGGCTGACAAAGATTTATCAGAAGTATCTCGATCCTAAGTTTGTAACTGATCAGTCTAACGAGAAGCTCTGGGAGGGTATCTACAACTGTCCTGATGAGGAGCTTTGGTCTACTCGTCTTGATATGAAGCAGAACCTGATTTTCTATATTAAGAATCAGTTCCGCGATACATGGCTGAAGAATCAGGGTGATCCTTCTCGCGTAGTTTCTCTGCTCGAGTCGATGAATTCTAAGTGCCTGATGATTGGTTTCTGCCGTCGTTTCGCTACTTACAAGCGTGCTCACCTGCTGTTTACCGATCTTGATCGTCTTTCTAAGATCGTCAACAATCCTGAGCGTCCTGTGATGTTCCTTTTCGCTGGTAAGGCTCACCCCGCTGATGGTGCTGGTCAGGGACTTATCAAGAAGATCTATGAGATCAGTCAGCGTCCTGAGTTCCTGGGTAAGATTATCTTCCTCGAGGACTATGACTTCCTGCTGGCTCGTCGTCTTGTTTCTGGTGTTGATATCTGGATGAACACACCTACTCGTCCGCTTGAGGCTTCTGGTACATCAGGAGAGAAGGCCGAGATGAACGGTGTTGTCAACCTCTCAGTAAAGGACGGCTGGTGGCTTGAGGGCTATCGCGAGGGTGCTGGTTGGGCTTTGACCGAGAAGCGTACCTATCAGAACCAGGGCTACCAGGATCAGCTGGATGCAGCTACCATCTATGGTCTGCTCGAGAACGAGATCATTCCTCTCTACTATGATAAGGACAAGAAGGGCATCTCTAAGGGCTGGTGTAAGGTTATCAAGAACTCTATCGCCCAGATTGCTCCTCACTACACGATGAAACGTCAGCTTGATGACTATTACTCTAAGTTCTATGAGAAAGAGGCTAAGCGCTTCAAGGAGCTCTCAAAGAACGACAACCGTCTGGCTAAGGATATTGCCCAGTGGAAAGAGACTGTCGTTGAGCGTTGGGATGCCATCAATGTGGTATCAGCAGAGTGGAACTTCCCCTCAACTGGTGCCGAGGCTGGTCAGAAGTACACACTGAAGTATGTCATCAACGAGCAGGGTCTTGATGATGCCATCGCTCTGGAGAAGGTGAATGTGCTGCTCGACAAGAACGGCGAGGAGAAGGTATTCTCTGTAGAGCCTCTGAAGATGACTGCTCACGAAGGCAACAACTACACCTTCGAGGCAGAGCTGGCTCCCCGTCAGTTCGGTCAGTACAAGAGTGCCGTTCGTATGTATCCTAAGAACAAGAACCTGCCTCACCGTCAGGACTTCTGCTACGTGAAGTGGCTGGAGCTGCCTGCATTCCACGGTTAATCGCTGTGTGAGACAGATGCGATAAGCGAAGCGCCCGGGTTCATTTGAACTCGGGCGCTTTATAATTCTTTTCGATGTATTGTCCTAGCGGATTGTCTGCATTCCTTCGGGCGGTGTTCACGATGCAGTCTGACATCCTTCGGTGCAGACTGTCGATAGCCTGAAGTCTGGCTTGATGTGTCACCTCGTCAGCAGGCGTCTTTGCGGATACTACCAGATTGATGAGCTTCGTGCCCATGCGCTGTATCGAGTCATTTAACTGCTGCCACTGGTTATTCAGCTTCGTGCCCGAAGTCCTTGAAGGCTTTGGCGGCAGGTTCAGCTCCAGTGTGATGTTACCTGGCTCCAGCATGAAGTCCACGCTGCAATTTTTCATCCTGTTCAGATAGGCCTTGCAGAAGAGAATGGTGTCTGTATGGCCAGTCACACTGAACTTCCCGTCATTCACGATGGCCTTTCCGAGCATCCGTTCTGGTTCGTTCTCCAGCACGATACAGATGGTGTCATTCTGGTTTAACTGGCGCGCATAGCCCTGAATGTGATACGCATCTGACTGGCAGGAAAACAAAGAAACAAGAAGTGAAAAGCTAAAAATAGCTCTCCACATTCCACACTTAAATAATGTAGAGGTCACTGATGCTCTGATTGTCAATCACGCGGCGGATAGCCTCTGCAAACATATCAGCCACACTCAACTGCTTCACCTTGGCGCAGCGCTGGGTGTAGGGGATAGAGTCGGTGAAAATAATCTCCTCAAGTGCAGATTCCTGTACACGGTCACTGGCAGGTCCACTCATCACACAGTGCGATGCACAGGCACGCACGGTCTTGGCACCATTCTCCTTCATCAGGTCGGCAGCCTTTGTGATGGTACCAGCTGTGTCTACCATATCATCGACAATCACCACATTCTTGCCTTCCACCTCACCGATAATCTGCATCGAGGCCACTACGTTGGCTCTGGCTCTTGTCTTGTTGCAGAGCACGAGTGGACAGTTCAGATACTTGGCATACGTGTTGGCACGCTTCGAACCACCTACGTCAGGCGATGCAATCACGAGATCATCGAGGTGCAGACTCTGGAGGTAGGGGATGATCACGCCCGATGCATAGAGATGATCGACGGGTACATCGAAGAATCCCTGAATCTGGTCGGCATGGAGATCCATGGTGATGACACGGTTCACACCAGCCACGCTCAGCAGGTCGGCCACCAGTTTGGCACCGATGCTCACACGGGGCTTGTCCTTACGGTCCTGTCGTGCCCATCCGAAGTAGGGCATCACTGCATTGATGGTGCGGGCTGAAGCACGCTTGGCAGCATCGATCATCAGCAACAGCTCCATCAGGTTGTCACTACTGGGGAATGTGCTCTGTACGAGGAAGACGTCGCGCCCTCGGATACTCTCTTCATAGCTGACGGCAAACTCTCCGTCAGAGAACTTTGTGATGAGCAGCTGTCCCAGCGGGCAGCCCAGACTTTGGCAGATTTTCTCTGCGAGGTACTTTGTAGCAGTACCCGAAAATACCATGTAAGAGTTCTTTTCTGACATTATTTATTAATGTTTGATGTTTTATTCTTATTCGATTGATTTGCGCAACTTCTCGAAGTGTACCAGCAGCTCCTTGTAGTCGATCTCATTATGTATGTTGAATCGGTTCCACAGGTCGCCGCAGATCACGATACCTCCGAATCCCAGTGCTTTGGCCTCCTTCACATTGTCGAGGTTCATGCCGCCCAGGGCAAACACCTTCTTGTCGATCAGCCCCTGCTTGGCAGCTGCTTCAAGCTCTTCGCGTGTGAACGACTGCTTCTCGTCGGCATTGGTCTGACTGTCAAAGATTGAGTGCAGGAACACGTAATTCGAGTGGCGCTTGGCCTCCTTCAGTTCACTGATGGCATGACAGGTGCGCGTCACATTTCCCCGATAGCCTGCCGGGGGCTCTGTGAAGGCGTCGTCGATGTGTATGCCTTTCAGCCTGTACTCCTCTTTCAGATAGAAGTGGCCGTGAACGGTTATCTTGTGGTGATAGTCGTCGCCCAACAGTGTCAGCAGTCTTTCCGAGAACATTGGGGCTGCCCCTGGCTTATACAGGTGCAGATTCTCCAGACCTTCTTCGAAAAGGTTTGCCAGAATCTTGTCTTCTTCAACGAAGAAGGTGGGTTTGGTCATGACTATTAGTTTCATTTTCTCTGTGTCATCTCTGTTCTGTGGTGCAAACTTACTCATTTTTTTCGATATTCAGCCCTCTTTGGCTAAAAAAATGTCTTTCGAGGTGTGTTTTTCAGAAAAATGTCGTAATTTTGCACCCCGAAAGGATGGAAATAGGTAAATAAGGTAAAAAGATAAAAAGTAACAAATAAAAAAGAAAATCGAAATGAAAGCATTTGTATTTCCCGGACAGGGAGCTCAGTTTGTAGGAATGGGTAAGGATCTTTATGAAACCAATCCGATGGCAAAAGAACTTTTTGAGAAGGCTAATGAGATTCTCGGCTATCGCATCACCGACATCATGTTCGATGGTACCGATGAGGAGTTGAAGCAGACCAAGGTGACTCAGCCTGCCGTATTCCTTCACAGCGTCATCTCTGCCCTCTGTATGGGCGAGGCCTTCGATCCAAAGATGACTGCAGGTCACTCTCTGGGCGAATTCTCTGCTCTCACTGCTGCTGGCGCTCTCAGTTTTGAGGATGGTCTGAAACTGGTGTATGCCCGTGCTATGGCTATGCAGAAGGCTTGTGAGGCTCAGCCCTCAACGATGGCTGCTATCATCGCTCTGCCCGACGAGAAGGTAGAGGAGGTTTGTGCTGAGGTCAGCAAGCTGGGTAAGGGCGTGGTCGTTCCTGCCAACTATAACTGTCCTGGACAGCTCGTTATCTCTGGAAATGTTGAGGCTATCGAGGAAGCTTGCGAGCAGCTCAAGGCTGCAGGTGCCAAGCGTGCCCTCGTATTGAAGGTGGGTGGCGCTTTCCACTCTCCGCTGATGCAGCCGGCAAAGGATGAGCTCCAGGCTGCTATCGAGGCCACAGAGATCAAGACTCCTAAGTGCCCTGTTTACCAGAATGTAGATGCCAAGCCTCATACTGATCCCGCTGAGATCAAGGCTAACCTCATCGCTCAGCTCACCAGTTCAGTACGCTGGACTCAGAGTGTACAGAACATGATTGCCGATGGTGCTGATGACTTTACAGAGTGCGGACCTGGCAAGGCTCTCCAGGGTATGATTGTCAAGATCAACAAAGAAGTTTCTGCCCACGGGATCGAGTAGTTTATATGAAACAAAAGACTGTTGTTTATCAGGTTTTTACGCGGCTTTACGGCAATCGTAACGTCACTCGCAAGGAGAATGGTACGCTGGCCGAGAATGGCTGTGGCAAACTGAACGACTTCACGCCCACCGTCCTGAAACAGATCAGGCAGATGGGCGTGAGCCATATCTGGTATACGGGTGTCATTCGTCATGCCACTCAGACCGACTATTCTGCCTATGGTATTCCCCGGAACCACCCCGCAGTGGTGAAGGGTAGGGCAGGCTCTCCTTATGCGATCACCGACTACTATGATATCGACCCCGATCTCGCAGTCGATGTCAATCAACGTATGCAGGAGTTTGAAGCACTCGTCGAGCGCACGCACAAGGCTGGCATGAAGGTCATCATCGACTTTGTGCCCAACCATGTGGCTCGTCAGTATCACTCCATCTGCAAACCTGACGGTGTGAAGGATCTTGGTCAGGACGATGATCCCGCTCAGGGCTTCTCGCCACAGAATAATTTCTACTATTGCCCAGGTCAGCGCTTCACCCCTTATTTCGACCTCTATCACGGTGAGGCGGAACCCTATTTCGAAGAGCCTGCCAAGGCCACGGGCAATGACTGTTTCCACAATGCTCCGGGCATGAACGACTGGTACGAGACGGTGAAACTCAACTATGGTCTCGACTACTATGCTGGACGTGTGGGTCACTTTACTCCTATCCCCGATACCTGGGGCAAGATGACGGATATCCTGCTCTTCTGGGCTCGTAAGGGGGTCGATGGCTTCCGCTGTGATATGGCTGAGATGGTGCCTGCCGAGTTCTGGCACTGGGCTACGGATAAGGTGAAGTATGTCCACCCCGACATCATCTTCATTGGTGAGGTCTATAATCCCGCAGAATATCGTAACTATCTGTCAGCAGGCTTTGATTATCTCTATGACAAAGTGGGGATGTACGACACGGTGCGTGAGGTGATGCGTGGCTGTCAGTCTACGCATGCTATTACAGGTGCCTGGCAGCAGACGGATGATATCCGTGACCACATGCTCTATTTCCTCGAGAACCACGACGAGCAGCGCATTGCCAGCTCTTTCTTCGCAGCTAATGCCCGCAAGGGTGTGCCTGGTCTCGTGGTCTCTGCTCTTCTCCAGCAGAATCCTCTTATGATCTACGCAGGTCAGGAGTATGGGGAGCCGGGTATGGATTGTGAGGGCTTCAGTGGCCATGACGGTCGTACCACCATCTTCGATTACTGGAGTGTCGACACCCTCGTGCGTGCTGCCTCTCGCAAGCTCACGAAGGACGAGAAAGCACTTAAGGAGATGTATGACAAGATTATCGCGATAGCCACCACCGAGAAGGCTGTGGTTCAGGGTGTCTCGTTCGACCTCATGTATGTCAACGGCGATACTCACCAGCAGTATGCTTTCCTCCGCAAGGCAGGCTCAGAGGTTCTGCTCGTAGTAGCCAATTTCAGTGAGCAGCCCGCCACGATGGAAGTTACCATCCCTGCCCATGCCTTCGACTATCTGAAACTCAAGGAGAAGAAAGGCACAGCCTTTACCGACCTGCTCAGTGGCCGAGAGTTCAAACGTCCTCTACTGCGCGATGGGGCTGTTACTGTCGACCTCGATCCTCTGGGATCAGTAGTTCTGAAATTCAAAGCTTAGGAGTAATGGCTGACTATATCTTAAACGAGCACAATAAAGAGGAGTTCCCCCCAGCCCATACGGCGGAACATCTGCTCAATCAGACAATGATCCGACTCTTTGGCTGTGAGCGCTCTTACAATGCACACATCGAGCGTAAGAAGAGCAAGATGAGTTTCCACCTCGATCACAAACCCTCGCGCCAGGAAGAGAAGGAGATAGAGCGCCGTATGCAGGAACTGATTGATGAGGATCTGCCTGTCACCTTCGAGTTCGTGTCGCGCGACGAGCTACCTGAGGAGGTTGATCCCAGCCGTTTGCCTGAAGATGCTTCCGACACTATCCGCCTTGTACGTATCGGCGATTACGACGTCTGTCCGTGTATAGGCCGTCATGTCCGCAGCACTTCCCAAATAGGGCGCTTCGAGATGCTCGGAACCAACTGGGATGAGCATGAGCGCTCGTTCCGGGTTCGCTTCAAGATTGTCTGAAATGGTTTGAATCAACAATAAATCCCGCCGATTGGCGGGATTTATTATTCTTGCTTGTTGAGGGCGATCTTCATGAAGACCGGGTAGTGGTCTGAGTAGCTTAGCTCGCGCTTGTAGTAGGTAAGTCCCTCCATGCCCTTGTCATGGAAGATGTAGTCGATACGGACAGCCTTTTTGCCTCGGAAGGTGTACATGAAACCGCTGCCGCACTCCGTGAAGCCATCGACCTTGTCACCCAGCATGGTATTATAGACATACGAGTAGGGCACATCGTTGAAGTCACCGCATACAATGATAGGAGCCTCACACGCACGCATGTCCATTGCAAGGACATTGGCCTGTCCTGAACGGGCTATCATGCCTACAGTATAGTTGCCGTAGAGGGCACGAGTTAGGGCATTACCCTCGACCTCCAATCCACGCGCTTCAATTTTTGCAGCACGGTAAAGGGTACCGTTGATACCGGTAGTCTCAAGGTGGGCATTGTACACACGGATAATCTGGCCGTTCACATCAATTTCAGCCCACATGGCACTGTTGTTGGTCATTTCGAAATTGAGATTCTGGAAGTTCTTGATGGGGAAACGGCTGTAGATGACCATGTCGCTCTCACCAACGACCATATAGGGGAAATAGTCTTTATACGAATCAGAGTTCTTCTTATCGCCACTATGATCATTATACTCCTGGAAGCAGACGATGTCAACCTTCTGTTTCTTCATCTCTGAGAGGATGTCCTGAGCAATGAAGCCTGATGTCTCACGGCTGAACATGGCCACGTTGTAAGAGGCAATCTTAATGCCAGGCTGCTTTTCTGCTTCCTCATCGAGCGATCCAAACTGATAGAGGGTGCCGATGTAAGGTATACAGCAGAGCAGGGTGATTAAGGGAATGAGAGCCCAGTGCCAGCGCCGCATGATGAGCCAGTAGATGAGGAAGATGACATTGCCAATGATGAGCACTGGTAGTGCATAGACAAGCATGGCGCGGGCGGTGTTGCCTGCAGGTTGAACTTCACCACCGAAGAGACCTGTGAACGTGAAGATCATCAGGAGTACGGTGATAATGAGGATGGTGAACGAGAAGTATTTCTGTACAGCAAGTTTACCCATAATTCGTAAGTTTTATAAAGGGGGTTCGTTGATTATTCATCAAGATATTTCCGCACCATTTCGATGAGGTTTTCCACCTTGAATGGCTTGGCCATAAACTGATCACAGCCAGCATTCTTGGCATCACGGATGTTCTCCTCAAAAGCATAGGCGCTGAGAGCCACCACAGGCGTGTCGCACACCTCCTTGATGATGCGCGTTGCGTCGAGACCATTCATCTCGGGCATACGGATATCCATCAGGATGAGGTCGGGCTTCTCTTCTTCGTTGATGGTAACAGCCTCGATGCCGTTGTGGGCACGCAGCAGACGGTAGCGCTTCTGCAGCACGATCTTTACCAGTTCATAGTTGCTGTCCTCATCTTCGGCCACGAGGATGGTCTTCTTATCAGCCACATCAGGACGCCCGCTGACACGGATAGTGCGCACATTGGTAGTGGTAGTCTTGTTCTGATCGCGACCACCTATTGAACCTTCGAAGGGGAAGGTAAAGGTGAAGGTGGAACCCTTTCCGACAGTCGACTCTACAGCAATCTTTCCTCCGAGTTTCTCGACGATGATCTTACAAAGAGGTAGTCCCAGTCCGTAGCCATTGTTGGAGGTCTCTGCATCGCGCGACATATAGGTCTCGAAGATGTGCTCGAGATCGCCCGGGGCAATACCCGAGCCTGTATCAGTGACAAAGAACTCGATATTGGTACCGTCGTCTATCAGACGGTAGCCGTAGGTGATGCTGCCATTGGGCGTATGCTTGAGTGAATTGCTGATCAGATTAGAGAATACCTGTGTCAGACGGTTGGCGTCAGTATTGAAGACAACGGCCATCGTTGGTTTGTTCCAGATGAGCTTCAATGTATCTGGACAACGGAACTTGAAGATGTTCTTAATGCTGTCACAGAGTTCGTTAAGGTCGGTATGGCTCTTCTTCATCACAATCTCGCCCGACTCTACACGTGAGAGGTCGAGAATCTCATTGACCAGATTCATCAGGCGGTTGTTATTGCTCTCGATGATCTCGAAGAACTTCATACGGTCTTCCTGCGAGTCTGTCTCAACAATGACACGCGAAAAACCCTCGATGGCGTTGAGTGGTGTGCGTATTTCATGACTCATGTTGGCGAGGAAGAGAGACTTCATCTTGCTGGCTTTCTCAGCATTCTTAGCCTTCTCCTCGTATTCCTTCAGTTTCTTGTTGGCTATATCCAACTGCTCCTGTGCGAGCAACAGGCGCCGATTAGCGTCTGCAAATTTCTGAAGCAATATCTCTTTCTCGTCTTTTTCCATTATGATTCGTCAAAAACGCATATTTGTGGCAAAGGTACGAATAAAAAATAGAACAAAAGAATTTTTTAATGTTTTTTTTAACTTCTTCTTGCTTTTTCCCATGCTCCGCTCTTTCCATGGGTACGTAAATAGGCCATTCCACGGAACACGTTGATGTTCATGAATACAAAGTAGTAGGCCGTATAGAGCAACTTGTTCTTGTGTCCCTGACGGTCGAGCCACCACCCTGCAAATGCCATCAGATAGAACAATAGCTGCAGTATGAGCATGACAGTGTAGAATGCTTCTGCGCCAAGCAGAACCAATAATCCATTGACAACCAATAAGATAATCAATGCTATTGGAGTAATGCTCCAGCGGAGAACGCGATGACTGATATACTGGAAAGCCACGAGCGGTTGGTGCAGAGGATTGAGCATGCTGCGCAACCACCAGATGCTCTGCAGACCACCTGCAGCGATGCGGCGCTTACGCTTCGACTCCTCGAAAATGTTGGCTGAGCCGTATTCGAGGGCATAGGCATCAGGTGTATAGGCGATGCGCTTGCCAGCCTGTACAATATACATTGACATCATGAAATCATCAAGCAGCGCCTCGTCGGGCACTTCCTGCACAAGCGTAGGGTCGATGGCATAGAGCTCTCCAGCAGCCCCCATGGCGGAGTAAAGCTCGCTGTCCCATTTTTTCAAAGTGCTCTCATAGCGCCAGTAGAGGCCTTCGCCCTCAGCGGCCATCTCACCTTCTTTACGGGCTGCCACGCGTTTCTCACCTGACACACAGCCCACGGTTGGATCCATGAAAAGACGTGCAATTTCGCGCATGGCATCGGGATTGATCATCGTGTTGGCATCTGTAAAAGCCACGTAGCGGGTCTTCAGTTCCTGCAGACCGTGCTTGAGGGCTGCGGTCTTGCCTCTGCGCTCGGGCGAGAAGACGATATCAACCTCCGGATAGGCCTTCAACAGTTCGTTGGTGCGGTCGTTGCTGCCGTCGGTGACCCACATGATGCGGAACTTGTTGCGGGGATAGTCAAGAGCCAGTGTGTTTTCCATTTTATCTGCGACGACGTCTTCCTCATTATAGGCACAGATCATCAGTGTGATGGTGGGAAGATCCTCGTCAGCCGGGAGAACGGTCTTCTGGGGTTTCCCCTTGAAGAGCCGTTTCAACCGGATGATGAAGTACAACAGTATTCCGTAACCGATGTAGGTGTAGAACACGATGAGCAACATGGCCCAGAACAGGATTTTCAGTGTCAGCATAGTCTTTTTTCTGAGAGGTTACTTCGTTTCAATCTCTTCCTGCATGTCGATAAACTGCCTGTCGGCATCATAGAATTCGTATTGCAGAAAGGCTAATTTCTGCGAGGAGATGATACGCACACCGAGGCCGTACTTCATCTGCCACTGAAGCTTCAAGCTGAAGATTCCCTGGTTGATGTAGGCAGCGACATAGGGGTGTACGTGCAGGTAGAACTTGCGGATTCCGATCTTGTTGACGAGGGTGTCAATCTTACTCTCCAGAGTATCCGTAAAGAGGAAACTCGACTTGATGGTTCCTTTACCGAAACAGGTGGGGCAGGTCTCTTCGACATTAACGCTCATGGCTGGTCTGACGCGCTGACGGGTGATCTGCATCAGTCCGAACTTCGACAGCGGCAGGATATTGTGCTTGGCGCGGTCCTTCTGCATGTTCTTGCACATGCGCTCATAGAGCATCTGACGGTCTTCGGGCAGCTTCATATCGATGAAGTCTACGATGATGATGCCGCCCATGTCGCGAAGTCGCAACTGTCGGGCCAGCTCGTCGGCTGCTCCGAGGTTTGTCTCCAGAGCATTGGCTTCCTGACCGTTTTCCTTCTTGATTCGCGTACCGCTGTTCACGTCTACCACATGCATGGCTTCTGTCGTCTCGATAATGAGATAGGCCCC
>JAEEGJ010011984.1_pt1 | contig 21688 bp, 18 predicted proteins | sample 8958761 | NCBI WGS metagenome assembly JAEEGJ01 (sample SAMN16246546, study PRJNA631951) | gut metagenome | biome: gut microbiome; feature: rumen; material: RS-attached | host: Bos | place: Iran: Karaj | collected 2018-10
ACGGACATCATAATTTCGAAGTACCTCAAGGTCGTACTTCAAATTCTGCCCCACCTTAAGAATATTTGGGTCTTCATAGAGCGGTTTAAAGATATTAACAATTCGCAACGCTTCTTCACGATTGGCAGGAATGGGCACATAAAATGCTTTATGTTCCTCGACTGAGAAGCTCAAACCCACCAATTCTGCATCGATGGCAGAGGTTGAAGTGGTTTCCGTGTCTAGAACGAGAAAATCTTTTGTCCTAAAAAAGTCACATAGATTTCTTATATCTTCCTCTTTTTCAACGAGTTTGTATTCATGAGGCACTGTTTTTAGGCTCTCAAAACTCGAAAATTCAGGCTCGCTCGACCCTTCGGGCGCAAATTCTGCAAAGAGATCGAGTTGTTGATTAGCAGGTTTTTGTTTATTTTCAGTCTTTTTAAGAATCTTACTCGCCAGCGTCTTCAACTCCAATTCTTCGAAGAGTTTGGCCAGTTCACTCTCGTTGGGTTGCGAAACCTTCAACTCGTCCATATTGAGTTCGATGGGAACATCCGTCTTGATGGTAGCCAAGAATTTCGAAAGTTTGATATCATCGACATGTTCTTCTACTTTTTTCTGCAGGGCACCCTTGATTTCCGAGCTACGACTTATCAGACTTTCAACAGTTCCAAACTCATTAATCAGTTTGACGGCAGTCTTCTCTCCCACACCAGGACAACCAGGGAAATTATCAGCAGAGTCGCCCATCAATGCCAAGAGATCGATGACAGCTTCTGTCGATGGAATGGCATATTTAGCCTTCACTTCCTCAGGACCCATTACCTCATAGCCGCCTCCATGACGAGGACGGTAGATCTTCACATGGTCGCTTACTAACTGTCCATAGTCCTTATCTGGTGTCAACATGTATGTGTCGATACCTTGCTGGCCAGCTTTAGTAGCCAAGGTACCAATAACATCGTCTGCCTCAAAGCCTTGTGCCTCAAGAATAGGTATGTTCCAAGCCTTTAATATATTTTTGATGATAGGCACGCTCTGCTTGATATCCTCTGGCGTAGCCTCACGCTGAGCTTTATAGGCAGGGTAGGCCTCACTACGGAACGTGGGACCATGAGGATCGAAGGCCACACCAAGATGGGTGGGTTGCTCCTTGGTAAGCACTTCCTGAAGGGTATTCAGAAAGCCCATAATGGCCGATGTATTCAGGCCTTTTGAATTGATACGTGGATTCTTGATGAATGCGTAATACGAACGATAAATGAGCGCGTAGGCGTCTAAAAGGAATAGTTTTTCCATAACCATTTGTGAATTTTCGCGTAAAATTACTAAAAAATTGGCGACTATCCAATTATTTTCATTAATTTTGCAAGAAAATTGTATATGATATGGATTATTTAAGCATCATTAAGCAACCAATTCAGAAGGATTTGGACGATTTTATCGCTCTTTTCCAAAGTGCCTTGACTCACGACGATGGTATGTTGGGGTCTGCTTTAAGTCATATCCGTCAGCGTGGCGGAAAGCGGATGCGTCCTATCCTGATGATGTTGATGGCACGCAATTTTGGCGATATCTGTGCTGTTACCCAGCATTCTGCAGTTGGTCTTGAATTGTTGCATACAGCCTCATTGGTACATGACGATGTGGTCGATGAGAGTTGGGAACGCAGAGGACAGGCCTCTGTCAATGCTACTTATAATAATAAGGTAGCAGTGTTGGTGGGTGACTTTATCCTGTCTACAGCCTTGTTACATGTATCATATACAGGTCATCAGCGTATCATTGAATATCTCGCTGAATTGGGCAGAACTTTAGCTGCTGGCGAGATTCTTCAGTTGTCGAATATTCAGAATCAAGCTATTTCTGAGGAAGTCTATTACCAGGTTATCAAGCAGAAGACTGCAGCCTTGTTTGAGGCTTGTGCAGCTATTGGTGCTATGTCTGGTGGAGCTACTCAAGAAGAAATGCAAAAGGCTCGTCAGTTTGGTCAAAACCTGGGTATCATGTTCCAGATTCGTGATGATATCTTCGACTATTTCGACTCAAAGGAAATAGGTAAGCCTACTGGCAATGATATGACGGAGGGTAAACTGACTCTGCCTGTCATTTATGCTTTGAATACGACAGATTTTGAGTCTATGCTGACATTAGCAAAGAAAGTAAAAGCTGGCACAGTCAATCAGGATGAAATCGCTGTTTTGGTGGAATTCACCAAACAACAAGGAGGTATAGAGTATGCTGAACAAAAGATGGCTGAATTCAGTCAGGTTTGTAAGCAATATATCGATGAAAACGTAAAAGAAAAGGCTATCAAGGATTCCTTGACAGCCTATGTTGATTACGTTGTACAGCGTAATTACTAAATAGAAAAGCGACCCTTTGAGGTCGCCTTTTTTGTTTAGAAGTCATCGACCTCTGGTCGCTTTTGCTAATCAAAAGAACTTGACTTCCTTGCCAGCCAGATCGCTCAGCACAAGATTGGCCAGACGACTGGTTCCTAAACGGAAATAGTAGTTGTTCATCCATTCACCACCCAGAACTTCCTTGTAGATGGTGTAGTAAGTGAGGGCATCTGTCATGCTGTTGATACCACCAGCAGGCTTGAAACCAATGCGGATACCAGTTTTCTGGAAGTACTCCTTAATAGCTTGGCACATGACGTAGGCAGCCTCTGGTGTAGCACTCACTTTCTCTTTACCAGTAGAGGTCTTGATATAGTCAGCACCAGCATACATTGAGAGGATAGAAGCCTTCTTAATGTTAGCGCAAGAACCTAAATCGCCTGTTTCCAGAATAACCTTCATAGGTACCTTTCCACAAGTGGCTTTCTGTTCACGAATCTCGTCGCATACTGTCTCGTAGTCACCAGCCAGGAATTCTCCTACGTGCATCACGATATCTACATTCTTAGCACCGTCCTTGATAGCCAAAGCAGTCTCTGCTACCTTAATTTCCATCAAAGCCTGAGAAGATGGGAAAGCACCACTGACAACGGTAGGAATGACACCTTCAACCTCGCATGACTCTGCAACGAGTTTTGCGAAACGAGGATAGGTAACAATAGTAGCCACATGAGGCATATCAGGATACTCGTGAGCAAAGTTGTTAACCTTCTCTACCAGTTTCAGCACGCTCTCGTCAGAATCCTGCGTTGTCAGAGTGGTCAGCTCGATAGAGCCAAACATAAACTTCTTCACTTCTGGCGTGTTGTTCTCAGGCACCTTCTCAGCAATTATCTTCTGTACAGCCTCTTTTACATCCTCGTCCTTAATGTCGAAGTTGTAAAGGTTCAGAGCCTGCTGATACATGTCTTCAAAATGCTGTGCATCGTCGTGATGATGATGCTCGTGTCCGCAATTGCAATGTTCGCTCATAGTTTCTCAAATTTTTAGTTAATAATATGTTGTCTATACTTTAAGTTTCTCGTTGTTAATATGACGTTTAGCGTCACGTTTTGTCTTCTTTTCTATTGACTTTTTCAGCTCTTCTGTCAGGTCGACGCCTGTCTGATTTGCCAGACATAGTAGCACCCATAGTACGTCGGCCATCTCTTCTCCCAGGTTCTCTTTTTCGCCTTCCTTAAAGCTCTGATCGCCATATTTGCGAGCTATTACACGTGCCAGTTCGCCAACCTCCTCAGTGAGTACTGCCATATTGGTCAACTCAGAGAAGTAGCGTACTCCGTACGTCTTAATCCATTGGTCTACAGCCTGTTGTGCCTCCTTTATGGTCATAGTCTAAGAATCATTTGAGCAATGAGTATAATGATGGCTAAAAGCAGAATCATGATATTCTGACGATTTTCACGTTCGTACTCTTTCCAATGGAAGGCTTTATAGAGAAACGTGATAAGCCATAGAAATAGTCCTGTCAGACAGGGCCACATACCAAACGAACTACCCCAAATCCATGAGCATATAATGCCTATGATGACCAGTATTAGTCCTGAAACCTCCAGTTCCCTTAGATATCGTTTCATGTCTTTATTCCTTATTCTTTGTATCCATACAGATGGTAACAGGTCCATCATTCAACAATTCAACCTTCATGTCAGCCCCAAATTCTCCTGTGCCAACAGGTCTTGCCAGCTGGTCACTAAGTTGCTTACAAAACGCCTCATAGAGTGGGATAGAGTGCTCATGAGAACCTGCACGGAACCATGAGGGACGGTTTCCCTTTTTATAGCTGGCGAACAGTGTAAACTGACTGACTACCAAACAGTTACCATCAACATCGAGTATTGAGCGGTTCATGACATCGTTTTCGTCGCCGAATACACGCAAATTTGCTATCTTCTTGACCAGCCATTCTACATCCTCCATTGTATCCTCATCACATACACCCAACAGGATAAGGAAACCCTGCTGAATGCTGGCCTTCACCTTGCCTTCGATGGTGACGCTGGCGTGACTGACACGTTGAATAACTGCTCTCATGTCTGCAAAGTTACAAACAATTTTTCAATCTACCAAATGTTTTTGATGTCTTCTTTAGAGAAACGGCCTTTCTCAACTAGAGAAACGGCGTTTCTCTCACAGCGTTTGATAGTTTCTCTGGTACAGATACATTGTTTCTCTATTCACGGACGCATTTATCTATTGTTCTTCAGAATGAAAATACTGGTAAACAATATTGGCTTTAGACACCCCTATAATTTCTGCTAATTTCTCTTGTGATGCCTCCTTGATTTTCTTGACGGATTTTAGGGCATTTAGAAGCTCGTCACGCGTTTTTGGCCCTATGCCCTTGATATCATCCAGCTCGGAGTGTAAAGCATGCTTAGAACGCTTGTCTCGATGGAAAGTGATAGCAAAACGGTGAACTTCATCTTGCAATTGCGTCAGCACTCTGAAAAGTTCTGAAGTGTCCTTCATGCCTATAACTCTTGGTGGAAAACCATAGAGCAATTCGTTTGTTCTATGACGATCGTTTTTAGCTAATCCAGCTATAGGAATATCAAGGCCTAATTCGTCTTGGACAGCCTGACGAATGACCTCCATCTGTCCTTTTCCACCATCTGCCACAATAAGGTCTGGTAGGGGTTGTTCTTCGTCTAGTAAGCGTTTATATCGCCTGTAAACAACCTCTTTCATAGATGCATAATCGTCTGGTCCTACAACAGTTTTGATGTTGTATTTTCGATAATCTTGTTTCGAAGGTTTCATCTTCTTGAAGACTACGCAAGCGGCAACAGCATCTGAACCAGAGATATTTGAGTTGTCGAAACACTCTATCTGATATGGCATTTTTGATAAGTGTAACAGATCCTGTAACTCCTTCATCAGACGTACTTGTTTCTGTTCAGGATTCAGCTTTTCTGCTTGTTTCAGACGATCGAATTTGTACTGTTTTCCATTCATTAGCGACAGGTCGAGCAAGGTCTTTTTATCGCCTCGTTGGGGCACAGTGATGGTCACTCCGTCCAGGTTAATATCTATCTCCTGAGGCAGGATAATCTCTTTTGCTTTGCTTTTGAAGCGTTCACGCATCTCTACAATGGCCAACTGTAATAGTTCTGAATCCGTTTCTTCTAAGCGCTTCTTGTATTCAAAGGTAAAACTTTGATTGATTTGTCCGTTAGAGACATGAATATAATTGATGAAAGCCACCTTTTCGTCGTTAGTAATCGACAAGACGTCGACGTTATCTATCGTATGGCTAACCACCTCACTTTTGGCTACAAATTGCTCTATTAACAGGTATCTGCGCTTGATTTCTTCAGCCTCTTCGAAGCGTAAATTCTCTGCTAATCGCATCATTTCGTCCTTCATGTCCCGTAACACCTCACGCGTGTTGCCTTTTAGTATTTCGCGTGCTTGAGCTATGTTCTTTTGGTAGTCTTCTAATGACTGTTTTCCAATGCATGGACCAGCACAATTCTTGATGTGATATTCCAAACAAACTTGGTATTTTCCGCTTTCAACACCCTCTTTTAGTATAGGTTGTTTGCACGTTCGTGGATGATATAATTTCTTGATGAGTTCAAGTACTCCATGCATGGCGCCAACATGCGAATAAGGACCAAAATATGTGCCGTTTTTCTTGTTGATAGTGCGAGTTGGAAAGATGCGTGGTAGATATTCTTTTGTGATACAGATGCTGGGGTAGGTTTTACCGTCTTTTAATAGCACATTATAACGAGGATTATACTTCTTGATGAGTGCATTTTCCAGTAATAATGCATCCTCTTCCGTGTTCACGACCGTATAACTGATATCGTGAATCTTAGATACCAGTACTTTGGTTTTAAAACGGTCAACTTCAGTATGGAAGTAGGACGAAACACGTGCCTTCAGGTTCTTTGCCTTGCCTACATATATGATGGTTCCATCAGCATCGTAATACTGATAGCTACCAGGTTTATCAGGGAGGGTACTGACTATTGCCTTTAGTTTCTCTAACCGTGTCTCGTTCTCTTCTTTTGTCATCCTATTTGTTTCACGTGAAACATTAGACAACCATCAGCGTTGTTACATCAACGATGCCGTCAAACAAGTCGCGACCATGAAGACCCTCGTCTCTGATTTCAATGATAAAGTTCATATAGATTTGCTTGGGATTGAAATGCTTCACAAGTTTATAGGTAGCCTTAGCCGTTCCACCTGTAGCCAATAAATCGTCGTGTATTAAAACAACATCATTTTCGTCGATAGAGTCAAGGTGCATTTCCACAGTATCAACACCATACTCTTTGGAAAAAGATTCTTTGATTACAGTAGCAGGTAGTTTTCCTGGTTTACGTGCCAATACCACACCTGCTTTTAGCCTCCCTGCTAATGCTGCCGCCATTACAAATCCACGACTTTCAACGCCGACAATCTTGGTGATTCCTTTGTCTTTGTAAAGCTCGTACATTTCGTCAAGCATGATTTGCATACATTCTGCATTCTTGTACAGGGTGGTTACATCACGGAAGTTAATTCCTTTCTTTGGGAAATCAGGTATACAACGCAGATTTTCCATTAATGTCTTGTTGTTCATAATGTTTGGTTTTAGCGTTATAAATAGTGAGTTGTTACTTAAATTGTTTCACGTGGAACTTATCTTCCCATTAACACTAGCATGGCATTGATGTCGCTGGGCGATACGCCAGGGATTCTACTGGCTTGAGCTAATGTTTCGGGCTGAATCTTCTCCAACTTCTGTCGTGCCTCTGTAGAGATGGCAGTCAGAGTAGGATAGTCGAACTTGCCTTTTATCTTTATATTTTCCAAACGGTGCATTTTATCTGCTACCATTCGTTCACGTTCAATATAGCCCTTATACTTTATATGTATTTCTGCTGCTTCCGCTATTTCTTCTTTTCTGTTTGGAAGTTTGTCAATGAGTTCACGGAATTCAGGCACAATTGTTTGTAGTTTCTCAAAATTGAGTTCAGGACGTGCCACCAAATCTTCCAACTTACATCCATAGACGAGTGGTGTAGAGCCCATCGTTTCTAAGGCACCATTTACAATCTTTGGCTTAATGGCATAGGTTTGACAGAACGCTTCTATTCTTTCGATAGCTTCTTTCTTTTCTATCCACCAGTCATATCGATCTCGTTTGGCTATTCCTAATTCGTAGGCTTTCTCTGTTAGTCGGGCGTCAGCATCGTCTTGTCGTAACAAGATCCTGAATTCAGCACGTGATGTAAACATACGGTAAGGTTCATCAACACCTTTCGTAACTAAGTCGTCAATAAGTACGCCAATATACGCCTCATCGCGTTTCAGTTCAAACCTCGTAGTTGTAGCAACAGAACTGCTACATATACTACCAGCTTTTAGGGCTGCATTGATACCGGCCAGCGTACCTTGTCCACCAGCTTCTTCATAACCTGTGGTGCCGTTTACCTGACCAGCCATAAATAATCCTTCAATCACTTTTGATTCCAGTGTGTGTTTTAACTGTGTAGGATCGAAGAAATCGTACTCTATAGCATAGCCGGGTCTATATACTTTGAGGTCTCTCAGCGCAGGAATCTTCTTCAGCGCTTCTATCTGAACGTCCATAGGCAGGCTTGATGAGAAGCCATTTAGATACATTTCATTAGTGTCTTCCCCCTCTGGTTCCAAGAACAACAAGTGTTGCGGACGATCAGGAAAAGTAACGAGTTTCGTTTCTATCGATGGACAGTAACGTGGCCCTATTGACTTGATCTGTCCGTTATAGAGTGGGGAATCTTCCAATCCGCCTAATAGAGTTTGATGTACTTCCGGATTGGTGTAGCATACCCAACAGGGTAACTGTTGTAGTGGGCGAGGCTCTCCTAAATACGAGAATTTATAATATCCGTTCTCTCCATCTTGTCGTTCCATATCTTCGAAATGAACGCTTCGTTTATCGATACGAACGGGTGTACCAGTTTTCATGCGTGCAGAACGGATGCCATGACGAGTGATGCTCTCTGTGAAATGGGGTACAGCAGGTTCAGCGATACGTCCGCCAGGAACCATCTTTCGTCCGATATGCATCAAACCATTCAAGAAGGTGCCTGCAGTAATAATAACTGCTTTAGCTCTGATCTCTGCCCCCCAGATGGTCTTGACACCAATTGCCCGTTTTCCGATGGCTGAACCATCAGACCCAGTTTCCACCAACAGTTCGTCTGCTTGGTCTTGCCAAACGTCAAGGTTTGGCGTAGCGTCCAGCATAGAGCGCCATTTCCAGATAAACTTTCCTCTGTCACACTGAGCACGAGGACTCCATACGGCAGGTCCTTTCGAACGGTTCAACATACGGAACTGGATAGCCGTAGCATCAGTAACCAAGCCCATCTGACCACCCAGCGCATCAATCTCACGAACAATCTGTCCTTTTGCAATACCACCAACAGCAGGATTACACGACATTTGTGCAATCTTGTTCATATCCATTGTGACCAGTAGTGTCTTTGCACCCATATTGGCAGAAGCCGTTGCGGCTTCGCAACCAGCATGTCCACCACCAATCACAATCACGTCATACTTTAGAATCATGCTGCAAAGTTACACAATGTCGAGCACAAAACAAAGAAATGCAGTAAGAAAGTTATCAGAAGTCAGCGTAAAGATGGCAATTCTTGTATAAAAAAGAGACTCAAGAAGCCAAATATTCGAATGGATTTTGTATAAATAAAATATATTTTTACGGAAACGTTTGCGTGATTCATCTTTTTTTAGTACCTTTGTACCCTAAAATGTGCGCGTGTTACCTAATACATAGTATATTTAATTCAAATTATTAATAATTTAATTTCAATTTATGTGGTTAATTAATTCATCAATTGGTCGAAAGGTTGTAATGTCCGTTACGGGTATTGCGCTGATTCTGTTCTTGACCTTCCATGGTTGTATGAACGTTGTAGCGCTGTTCTCTGGCGAGGCTTACAACATGATTTGCGAATTGCTGGGTGCCAACTGGTATGCTGTTGTAGCAACGCTCGGTCTGGCTGCTCTGGCTGTGATTCACATTGTGTTTGCGTTCATCCTGACCGCACAGAACCGTACCGCTCGTGGTAACAGTCGTTACGATGTAGCTACGACGGTGAATGCTGGCAAGGTGGAGTGGGCATCTAAGAACATGCTCGTGCTGGGTATTATTATCTGCTTGGGCTTGTTGTTGCACCTGTTCAATTTCTGGTACAACATGATGTTTGCTGAGCTCGTTGGTATGGAGACGACTCTGAGTCCTTCTGATGGTTTTGGTTGGATTAAGGAGACTTTTGCCAATCCTCTGTTCGTAGTGCTTTATGTCATCTGGCTTGTTGCCATTTGGTTACACCTGACTCACGGCTTCTGGAGTGCTATGCAGACACTTGGTTGGAGTGGTAAGACTTGGCTCTGCCGTTGGAAGATGATAGGCTTCATCTATGTAACCCTGCTGATGCTGGCCTTCCTCGTTGTGGTGCTGGCTTTCGCATTCGGTTGCGCTCCTTCGCTCTGCTGTGATGGTGCTGCTGACTGCTGCAAAGAGGCTGCTGCCGCTTGCTGTCAGTAGTTTTTTATTTTTAATCTTTTAATTTTATAATTTAGGAAAAGATTATGGCAAAAGTAATTGATTCAAAGATTCCCGCAGGACCAGTGCCTGAGAAATGGAAGGAATATAAGGCTCACCAGCGTTTGGTTAACCCAAAGAACAAGCTGAAGCTCGACGTGATTGTGGTAGGTACCGGTCTGGCTGGTGCTTCTGCAGCCGCTTCACTTGGTGAGATGGGCTTCAACGTCATCAACCTGTGTATTCAGGACTCTCCACGTCGTGCTCACTCTATCGCTGCTCAGGGTGGTATCAACGCCGCTAAGTGCTATCAGAACGATGGTGACTCTATCTATCGTCTGTTCTACGATACCGTAAAGGGTGGTGACTACCGTGCTCGCGAGGCTAACGTTTATCGTCTGGCTGAGGTATCCAACAATATTATCGACCAGTGCGTGGCTCAGGGTGTTCCCTTTGCCCGTGAGTATGGTGGTATGCTGGCCAACCGTTCATTCGGTGGAGCTCAGGTAAGCCGTACATTCTACGCTAAGGGTCAGACTGGTCAGCAGCTGCTGCTGGGTGCCTATAGCTCACTGAGTTGTCAGGTCAATGCCGGTAAGGTAAAGCTCTACACCCGTTACGAGATGGAAGATGTGGTCATCGTTGACGGTCGTGCTCGTGGTATCATCGCCAAGAACCTTGTTACCGGTAAGCTGGAGCGTTTCAGCGCCAACGCCGTTGTCATTGCTACTGGTGGTTATGGTAACACCTACTTCCTCTCTACCAACGCTATGGGATGTAACTGTACAGCCGCTGTTCAGTGCTACCGTAAGGGTGCTTATTTTGCAAACCCTTCTTACGTTCAGATTCACCCCACTTGTATCCCCGTTCATGGCGACAAGCAGTCAAAGCTGACGCTGATGTCAGAGTCGCTGCGTAACGATGGTCGTATCTGGGTGCCTAAGAAGATTGAGGATGCTAAGGCTCTGCAGGCTGGTACCAAGCAGGGTTGGGAGATTCCCGAGGAGGATCGCGACTACTATCTGGAGCGCCGCTATCCTGCCTTCGGTAACCTCGTTCCTCGTGACGTTGCCTCTCGTGCCGCCAAGGAGCGTTGCGACAAGGGCTTCGGTGTGAACAACACCGGTCTGGCTGTGTTCCTCGACTTCTCTGAGTCTATCAACCGTCTGGGTATCGATGTCATCATGCAGCGTTATGGCAACCTCTTCGAGATGTACGAGGAGATTACCGACGTATTCCCTGGCGATGTAGCCAACGAGATCAATGGTGTGAAGTACTACAAGCCCATGATGATCTATCCCGCTATCCACTACACCATGGGTGGTATCTGGGTTGACTACGAGCTGCAGACCTCTATTCCTGGCCTGTTCGCCATCGGTGAGTGTAACTTCTCTGACCACGGTGCTAACCGTCTGGGTGCTTCTGCGCTGATGCAGGGTCTGGCCGATGGTTATTTCGTACTGCCTTACACTATCCAGAACTATCTGGCTGACCAGAGCATCTGGGGTAAGGTAAGCACAGATCGTCCTGAGTTCGACGAGGCTGAGAAAGCTGTCAATGCTGAACTTGATCGTCTGCTGAATATTAAGGGTAAGCGTTCTGTTGACTCTATCCACAAGGAACTCGGCCACATCATGTGGGAGTATGTTGGTATGGGTCGCACAGCTGAGGGCCTGAAGACTGGTCTGAAGAAGATGCACGAGCTCGAGAAGGAGTTCGACACCAACCTCTTCGTTCCTGGTTCTAAGGAAGGTCTGAACATCGAGCTCGACAAGGCTATCCATCTGCGCGACTTCTTTACCATGGGTCAGCTCGTAGCCTTCGACGCCCTCTCTCGTAACGAGTCTTGCGGTGGTCACTTCCGCGAGGAGTACCAGACCGAGGAAGGCGAGGCTAAGCGCGACGACGAGAACTACTTCTACGTAGGCTGCTGGGAGTACAAAGGCAAGGGCAACGAGCCTGAGCTCATCAAGGAGCCACTGGAGTACGAGGCAATCAAGGTACAGACACGTAACTATAAGAATTAATAAGGTATGGCAAAGAATATTTCATTTACAATAAAGTTCTGGCGCCAGAACGGCCCCAAGGACGAGGGACATTTCGACACCCACGAGATGCACGATATTCCCGACGACACCTCGTTCCTCGAGATGCTTGACATCCTGAACGAGGAACTGATTAATGAAGGCAAGGAGCCTTTCGTATTCGACCACGACTGCCGCGAGGGTATCTGCGGTATGTGCTCACTCTACATCAACGGTACGCCTCACGGCTTGACCGAGCGTGGTGCTACCACCTGTCAACTCTACATGCGTCGTTTCAACGATGGCGATGTTATCACCGTCGAGCCTTGGCGCTCAGCAGCCTTCCCTGTCATCAAGGACTGTATGGTTGACCGCAATGCCTTCGATAAGATCATCCAGGCAGGTGGCTATACCACTATTCGTACAGGCCAGGCTCAGGATGCCAACGCTATCCTGATTCCTAAGGAGGATGCCGACGAGGCTATGGATTGCGCCAGCTGCATCGGCTGTGGCGCTTGCGTCGCCGCTTGTAAAAACGGTTCAGCCATGCTGTTCGTTTCGTCTAAGGTATCTCAGCTCGCCCTGCTTCCCCAGGGCCGCGTAGAGGCTGCCCGTCGTGTGAAGAACATGATTGCCAAGATGGACGAGCTCGGCTTCGGTAACTGCACCAACACTCGTGCCTGCGAGGCCGTTTGTCCTAAGAACGAGACTATTGCCAACATCGCCCGTCTGAACCGCGAGATGATCAAGGCTAAGCTCGCTGATTAATGTCATTACACATTATTTATTATTATAAGCGCCGCAGCGAATAAACTGCGGCGCTTTTATAAGACGACAAAACGATAGCTGAATTAACCAGAATTTGTTTGCCAAATGATAACAACAGACGTGTTAATTGTCGGAGCAGGACCTGCGGGTAGTGTCTGTGGCAGTCTTGTGCACAAGAGTGGGATAGATTGCCTGCTGATAGACCGTGCCACTTTTCCACGCGACAAAATCTGTGGTGGTGGACTGACTTCAAAAGCGTGGCACCTTCTGGATAGACTGTTGCCAGGACTGGAGTATGAGTTTAATGCGGTGAGTAATGTCCGGCTTTATGTCAATGGTGGCAATAAATGTGAGTTTGACATTGACGACCCTATACGTATTGTCCGACGTGAGTTATTTGACCATACGCTCTTGCAATACTATCAAAAGCATGGTGGGCGCTTTTTGCAGGACAGTCTTAAGAACATCGTTGAGTGTGACGGACAAATTATCGTTACGCTTCAGTCTGGCGAACAAGTGCAATGCCGTTATTTAGTAGGAGCTGATGGTTCCAATAGTCGTGTGCGTCGTTATCTGAATCCTCATACCGAGAGGGGCATTTTGGCTATGGAGCAGTATGTTGAGAAAAACGGCGAAAACGTCATTGAGGTCGAAATCTCGCAGGCATACGATGTCGGCGGTTATTTCTTCCGTTTTCCTAATACAGGCTTCGACATTATTGGATTTGGTGACTATAGTACCACACCCGACAAATTTCGCAAAGTGCTTACTGAGAAAGGCATCAGCGTGACAAAATTGAAAGGAGCCTATGTCTATCTCTCAGACGACTATCCCTTACACGATAATATGATTCTTATTGGCGATGCTGGTGGTTTTGCCAATCGAACGACTTGCGAAGGTCTTTACGATGCTTTCAAGACTGCTGAGCATGCCGCTACCGCCATCATAGAGAAACGTCCTTTCCGCGAGGTCAATGCATCTGTATTTCGCAAGATGAAGAACGAACTCAGGGTACATCACTTCCTGTTCAGTTCCTTAGGTTTTTTCTTCGTCAAGCAGATGTGCCGTCATCCTAAAGCTGTCAAATGGCTTTTCGATACGAAGATGCGTCGTGAGAAGTGGATTTAATTATAAACGCTTTTGGGAACGTTAAGGAAATAACAATGGAAAAGTTGAAAGACAGATACAGTCGATTTCAGGATTGGAAACTCCAGCCCCACCAGGTGGCACCACTCTCAGAGCAGCAGCATGAGTGTGCAACCTGTGGTACACACTACGAGGGCAACTACTGTCCACGTTGTGGACAATCAGCCAAAATAGGCCGCTATTCTTTCAAGAATGCTTTTCTGTTGTATCTTGATGTCTGGGGTTTAGGCAATCGTGGTATGTTCCGTAGCATCCGCGACCTCCTGTTGCGCCCTGGCTACATGATTCGCGACTATCTCAGAGGTATGCAGATGGCCTACTTTCCACCCTTTAAGATGTATTTTCTGCTTACCGCTCTGTCGCTGTTGATAGATACGGGTTTGAACATTCAGGGCATCAACCGCGAGGAACAGCGGCAGAAGTCAGTTACGGAACGTAGGGATGTTGCTAAGACTGAGAGACAAGAGAAGAAGGCTCCGCTAACAACGAGCAAGGCACTTACCAAAGAGAAAAAGAAAGAGTTGATAAAAAAAGAGTCTGACCTGATCATGGATAAAAGCTTCGAATGGACTGAAAAGCACATTTCAGGGGTCATGCTTTTTAGCCTATTGCTCTTCTCCTGTCCGCTTTGGTTGCTGTTCCGTCATAGCCCAGCCATACCTGACATACGACTTTCAGAGTGCTTCGTGGCGATGGTGTATATCAGTAATATGCTCTTCATCTATAACATCATACCGTCATTGCTGTGCTTTAGTGAAAAGGCAGAATTCATATACGAACTACTATCCTTGTTACTAGTCATCATCCCCATCAAGCAGTTGTCGGGCTACAACTATTGGAGCACTACCTGGCGAGTAGTCTTAGCTGCTATGACCCTTATTGTTATAGTCTTATCGCTGTATATTGCTGGCATAATGATATATATATCAAATTATATCATAACGTGAGATGATGTCCCTATAGGTAAATACATGATGGCACGCTATTAAAATGCAGTCAAGATGGAACAGATAGAAAGAATCAAGCAAATGGAATTGCGGATGGAGCGCGCGGCTAAGGCTGTGATGGAACTATCGGCAGCGTTGGACAACTATGAGTCTGTGCATGAGGACATTGCAGAGCTTGATAATTATTACGGTAGCGAAATGTGGAAACAAGACTATGCCGACGATGAAGCTGGCCGACTGCCTGCCGATTTGAAGCGTGGAGTGCTGTCAGAAGACGGTATCTGGATTCTGCTGTCTGACGCGCGTGAGCTGAGCGATAGGCTTAAAACGTATTAATGGCGCAAAGCAATATTGGGTATAATATGAGGTATTATAGATTTATTGTTAAAGGGAACGATAAAGTTGGCGGAGTGTTGTATTCCCCCAAAAATTGGCCTTATCCGATAGCAAGAGATGCGGAAGAGGTAAAGAACTGGCAGTCGCTCGTTGTTGAACTAAAACATGGAGTGTATAGACCGTTCCATTCATGTACAGGTGGGGCCAACTTAGTTAGTCAAGAGCTAAAAGACTTACTTACTCAGTTTTGCAAAGACGACTCAAATTTAGAATTCATTCCTGTCAAAGCAACGAGTAAAGAGTATGGTGATAAAATATACTACATCATGCACTTTAAAATTATTAACGACGTCATTGATAAGCAAAAGACAGTATACGTTGAAGGAACAGATTCTATTATTAAATTGAGACTAGATAGCAACAAAGTACAAGGCTTGAAATTATTCAATTCACGTCCTGCTGTGAATGACATTATTGTTTCTGAAGATGTATACAAAGCTATCAAAATGAAGAAACTGGACTTGGGATTAGATTTTATGCAAATATACTGTGGTAATTCTATATGAAAAAGCAAATAGAGAACTGGTTGCAAAAACTCAGCCAAGACAATATAGACGACAACGGAATTGTAGCATTGTATTTCGGCATATATGAAACGGAAGCGGGATTTTGTCTATATTTGACAGGATCTAAGGAATATGATGCAGATGATGACGATTGGGCATGTTCTGTCGATTTTGAGCCCAAAGGAAATTATCTATCCATAGATAGTACTATGGATTGGGAACAATTTCTCAACACGGTCTCAGTCATAATTGAAGAGTGTGTTAATGAGCTTCTAATCAGTAGGCCAAAACTGTTCAGTAATAAAATAATAGCTGTTGGCTTTGATGATGGACAATTATTAAGAATTAAGTAAATCAGTAGCTCCTGCCTTCGGGAAATTGGGCTATGGTATTCAATATAAGACACCAGTAGATGTAAACTCATTAATAGAATTTAAGTTTACGTACACAAAAGGGACTCCTGATCATTTTTCTTGGATAATATTTTGAAGTTTGAGAATAAGTTAGTATCTTTGCCACAGAAAATCATCAATAACGAGATGGCACGACAGAAAAGAACGACAAACAGATTTTTGGCCGATTCCTCCGAACTAAAAATGATCAGAAGAACCCCGTGATTCTCAATAGTTAAAAATGTATATAACAACTAACAATATTATGAAACGTATGAAAAAGTATTTGTCTCTTGCTCTTATAGTTCTATTAATGACAACGAGCAAATTATTCGCACAATCCTCCCTTTTGGCCACTTTGAGTCATGAAGGTAATGTTTCTATTTTTCAAGGCAATACAGCCCTTAAGGAAGCTATTGATGCAGCAGCTCATGGCGACATCATCACTTTGTCCAGTGGTAGTTTTAATGCAGTTGATATAGATAAAGCTATAACTCTTCGTGGTGCTGGAATGGAAGAAGATGTAATCACTGGCATACTTCCCACTCGCATTGTTGGTAATTTCGTAGTATCCATTCCAAGTAGCACAACCTCAAAGTTTTCTGTTGAGGGCATTTGTAACACAGAACTGGTTACATTTAAAGGTGCTCTACACAATCCAACATTCCAAAAGTGTTCATTAAAGGAGGTAAATGCTACATCATGCGAAATGAATTTGCTTACAATCATTCATTGTAAAATAACGGAAGCCCTTAGATTATCAAAGAATACCATGGGACGAATTATAAACAGTTACATAAGATATCCATACAATGAATCATCTGGTACAGGGGCATTGGAACTTTCAAATTGTGTTCTTTTAAATGCCTACAACACCAACCGTTCTGTTTTCACAAACTGTATTCTTGATTATAGCGGTTCTGATATTTCCATACGTTCCTCAAATTCATGTTATAACTGTATTAGTTTCGGTCAAGCGTTTGATAAAGTATCGCAAATTTCGAATTATACATTAGATTCAAGAGATGCATTAATGAAACTATTTAAGACAGATACTTTTTTCGAATTTACTGATACTGCAAAAAAAATGTATATTGGAAATGATGGAACTGAGATAGGTTTATATGGAGGGAATTTACCTTTTTCGATTCACATTCTTAGTCCTAAAATCATAAAGTGTAACGTATCATCCAAGACAACATCTGACGGAAAATTAAGTGTAGATATTGAAGTAAAAGCTGAAGAATAAAAAAGGATACATTATGAAAAAGTATGCATTGATGTTGTTCTTACTATGCTTGAATGGTCTGATTAATGCCCAGTCTAAAGACTATAACTACTATTATTGGTTCGACAATGTTCCTTCATCATTACAACAAGCAAAAATTTCAATAGAGAAATGGCATTTCGAACCAGACGTTTCATGGATGGACGAATCATTACATTCCATCAACATTATCGTCCAAGATGCGGAAGGGCGTCAGAGTCAGCCCATTAGCCGTATCTTTATGTACTCAAAGGTACTTTTTTCTGCTACATCTGTTAATTATTGGTTTGATGACAATATTGATTCATACTCAAATGCTAACATAGAAAGCGGTTCATTTGATATTGATGCATCTTTACTATCAAACGGACTACATAGCCTAACCTTCATTGCTAAAACACAGGACGGAGTTGTTACAAAACCTGTAACACGTTTTTTTATCAAGACACCACTAGGAGGCAATGAAATAACTTTATGCCAATACTGGTTAAACGACAATAACACTGATATTATTAATATTAATATATCGGAGAAGAAAGATCCATTGCAATTGATTGAATTACTTCCTGTTGAATCATGCCCATTTCGCAGTTCTCAATTCCACTTCGAAGTGCGAGATGGTCAACCGATGGCTTTTGCTAAAAATACAATTCATTTTAGATTTTACGATATAACAGAGCGCTTTTCTGATGTTTCTAAAGATTTTATTGACTATAAAGTAGGAGAACAGTTAAATGATATTATGTCTATTCGTAATAATCAAATAATAGCCCAACCTTCCGAAAATAGTATCAAATGGTTCTCCCTACAAGCAGAGGGGGGCGACCGACTAGAGTTCATGACGGATAAACCATGTACACTACAATTATTTGCTCCATCAAATGAAGAAGTTTATAATGCAAATGGTCCTTCTTCAGTATCTTTTGGTGGTGTCAATATCACAGAAACAGGTACATACTATCTGGCTTTACACGATGTTATATCATCTAATAGTTCAGAAATAGCATTAAGCTATAGACACTTAGATAAGTTTTCTGTCCAAACATACTCTGTCAAGGAAATGGGAGTATTGCCGACACCACATGTATTTAGTATTACTGGAAATGGACTAGACAATGTACCATACGTATTATTACGAAATAACAGTCAAACAATCGTGTCAGATACCATTATCGCAAATAATAAGGCAGAGGCTAAGGTCTTATTTGTATTTAAAGGTAATGAACAATTTGGTAATTACGATTTGGTATTTCATTTTGACGACGGAAAGTCCACAAAAGACATTGTGATTAATGATGCTATGAAATTAACACCTCCACGATTTGGTAACATTGACATTAGTTTCGATGACCCACGAATAATGGGTTCGCCATATCCAATAAGCATTCTTTTAAAAAATAATAGTAACTTAACGTATTCAGAAATTCCATTTTATATGGCATACGATCCGATGGAAAAAATAGATTTAATGACATATGAAAACTTCTATATTGATGTTGATTCTGAAGTAGTTGCCAACGGGCTTAAAGATTCGTATGTTATTGAAAACTTCAATAATAAAGAAAAGAATGCTAGATTAATAACAGCATGCATTCCTTATTTGGAAGCGGGAGAGAGCCATACATATACGCTAGCTACAACAGCGGAGGATGGTGTGAATTTCAGTATTTACGCATGGATTGGAACCCCATGGAATCTTTATGCTTCAGAAACGTTGGAGTCTTTAGAAAATTTCGCGGCACAATATGGTGAAGTAGTCTTGCCAGGAACTTGTTCAATTGATAGTGCAGAGAATCATGTAACTGCGGGCTATATTTCATCTCCACTTTCCTTTTACTCATTAAATGAGCAAAACAACAATGTAAAGTTGTCAAACAATATTACTCGCTTTTCAACGAAAAAGATGGTTTTCTATGTTCTAAATGATATTGCAAAAACATTATTGGAATTATTAAAGAAAACAAAGAAATACTATTACAATGGCTATGTAGATAGCTACATATCTAATAATAATCTAAGTAATGGATCAAGTGGATTATGTATGAATAATCCTGGTAAATATTTTGGAGCAGGAGATGGATTAGATAGTCCTATTAGTTCCAAGAATGGTATAATGCCATTCCCTCAGGAATTATGTGACATCGTAAACGACGTTTCGAAAGCAGTTCAAAATGTTGTAAGCTCGACAATTTTTAAAAAGAATGTTCCAAGGAACATGAGTGAACACAGAACAAGCCAATGGAATCCTGGAGACCCTAATGACATTCATGGATATATTGCGCCTTCAGGTAGCAAGGCTGTTGGCAAAGGAATAAAAGAAGGATATTATATTATAGAATTTGAAAACGATCCCAAGATAGCTAATGCAACTGCACATACGATTATCATACGTGATACTTTAGATAATAATGTCTTCGAACTGAATAGCTTCGAACCAACTGGTATTAAGCTAGGTAACGTATTGACGAAAATTAACAAGGATACAAAATTCCCGTTGACAATTGATTTACGCCCCGCTATTAACGTGATTGCACAAGTTTTCTTAAATTATAACAATAAGACAGGAATTGCCGAATGGGTTATCTCTAGCCTTGACCCAATGACATTGGAAGAAACCACTGATGCCATGCAGGGGGTACTACCAGTAAATGTGAATGGTAATGGTCAAGGAGAAGTAACGTTTAATATCCAATTTCTTGAAGAGTTGTCACATGGTTGTGAAATTTCTAACAATGCTGGTATTATCTTCGACCATGAAGATGTTATTATGACACCGATGTGGATAAATACTGTAGATACCATTGCACCAAAATCAGAAATAACCTCATGTAATGTTAACGGTCGTGAGATTTCACTTGAATGGACTGGAGAAGATTCTGGATCTGGGATTTGGTGTTACGACATCTATGCTAAGACTGAAACTGATAGTTTATGGCACCTCGTTCGTGAAGGTGTTGAATCAGAGTCTTCTAAATTTACCCTGATTGAAGAAAGCAATTTAAAATTCTGTACCATAGCAATAGATATGGCAGGAAATCGTGAAAGTAAACTGACAGAAGATGTAATAATATACGACGAATCAATTATTGAAACATCAGGAATTAATATGCCAATCCCAGGGGCAAAGAAAACGGGCATTCTTTACGATTTAAGCGGGAAACGCGCTACAGGTCGTAGAGCTGGTGTTTATGTGAAGGACGGCAGATTACAGCTAATCGTTCGTTAATCGTTTCTGAATTGAGTGATCATGCGGTTCTAATCATTGGGGTCGGAGAAGGTGATCATTTTCTCTGACTCCAACTTTTTAACCTTGAGAATAGAGGAGTGATCAGGGTTCCGCTGATGATTTCTTTACCTCTATTTACTCCTCACCCAAACTTTATGCGAGCCGGCGCCTTTGGTTTTGATGTCTGAATTGGGGTCGGCGACGAGTTTGGAGAGCTCTCTGGAGGCTTCGCTGCGACTGAGGCGGTTGAGGTTGGCGTATTCTTGTAGGGTGATGAAACCGTGCTTGTCGATATGGGTTAGGGCGCGTTGCAGACGCTCATCATAAGAATAAGGCGAGGGAGAGGTTGTATTGCCTGTTATGCGCTCGAAGGAATTCTCCTTGTTGATGTCGTCGACCAGCTTCTTGTCAACCTTGAAATTCACGCCTTTGACCCTCACATGATGGTATTTTTTCTGGGACTCTGATGTCTCTTGCTGAGCGTCTTTTTCTGCCTTTTCATCTGTAAATTCCAGCGACAGCGAGAAGACGCCCAGATTGTCGATTTTCATCGTGTGGCCCATTGGAAGATAGTTCTTCATGACAACTCCTAAAGTGTCAAGCACGCCACGAATAGTCGCCTGACTAAAAGCTGGCGAATTGGTGTGAACAAGCTCAACCACCTTGTCGTAGTCGAACTCCGTATAAACCTGCATCTTGGGGAAGATTCTTCCTTTTTTGCCGTTGCCCATACCTGCGGGCATTTCCTTTACTACATAATTTGCCATACTATTCTTATATTTTTTCGTTTTAAACTTTGAAATCTCTATCCCAAACTTTGGGATATATATTCCAAACTTTGAAATGTGTATACCAAACTTTGGAATTGAAATTAGTTGCAAAGGTAATACTTTTTTCTTAAACTGCCAAGTTCTAATTAATAAATAGTATGCGGAATAGCGATCAAACATAATAATCAGGAGGAAATACAAAAAAATCCGCAGGCATCACGTCTGCGGACTTAAATTATTCTACACTAATCTCTTTTTACTTTGTAAGTACCTTTGCATTCTTGCAAATGTACATAGCCTCAAG
>JAEEGJ010011988.1_pt1 | contig 21684 bp, 10 predicted proteins | sample 8958761 | NCBI WGS metagenome assembly JAEEGJ01 (sample SAMN16246546, study PRJNA631951) | gut metagenome | biome: gut microbiome; feature: rumen; material: RS-attached | host: Bos | place: Iran: Karaj | collected 2018-10
TCTTTGCGCTCCTGCTCTACACACCAGAGTTCGGACCTATGGGCAAACGCATCTGGGCTTACACACTCTACCTGATGATGATGGTGGTCTATACGGCTGTCAACGTGCCCTACGGCTCACTGCTTGGCGTGATGACCGATGACGACAACGAGAAGAACCAGTTCTCCTCGTTCCGCATGGTGGGTGCCTATGCCATGGGCTTCGTCACCCTGCTCAGCTTTCCTTATTTGCAGAAGCTGGTCGGAGGAACTGATCAGCATCAGTACGCCGTACTTGGTGCCTTCTTCGGAGTGCTCGCTGCCGCAGGCACACTAGCCTGTGGGTTGCTGACAAAAGAACGTCTGAAGCCCATCCGCGCTGAGAAGTTCTCGTTCAAGCCCTTTGCCGACCTCTTCAAGAACCGTCCGTGGGTTATCCTCACCCTCATCGGCGTCTGCATGAACTTCTTCAATGGTTTCCGCTATGCGGTGGCAGGCTACCTCTTTGAGTACTGCATGCATGGAGACGTCACTGTGAGCGGTTTGATTATCAACTACACGGTATTCATGACCTTCGGTGAACTGACATGCATGATTTTCGGTGGTGTATCACCCGTCTTTACCAAGTGGGTAGGTTCAAAACGCAAGGCCTTCATGTGGGCAGCAGTTATCTGCATTGTCACCAGTGTGGCATTCTTCTTTGTCCCCATGGATCCCGCCTATATCTGGGTACTTGTGGCTGTTGTCATCCTCACCTCCACCGGTATCGGCATCTATTCACCACTGCTGTGGTCTATGTATGCCGATGTGGCCGACTATGCCACTGAGAAGAACGGCACGTCTTCCACAGGCGTCATCTTCTCTTCCGGTACCATGGCCATGAAGTTCGGCACAGCCATTAGTGGTTCACTGGTAGCTCTGTTCCTGGGCTTCTCAGGATTCATCTCTGGTACCGATGCTGCGGGCCAGACAGTGATTACCATCACCGATGCCGAAGCAGTCAACCAAATGATATGGTTGCTCTTCTCCATCTTCCCGGCAATCATTGCAGCCCTCATGCTAGGTCTGTTATACATTTATCCACTTAAGAAATAATAGTATACTAATTATTATCTAACATAACTCAAATTAATAACAAAATGAAGAAAACAAAAATGCTTCTCTGTCTGCTAAGTGCAAGCATGCTGTGCTTCCCGCTTTCGGCCTCTGCTGAAAAGAGCACACGTGCAGAACTGGCAGAAACTCCAGTCGACCAGATTATCTCTGGTACGGTTGAAGATGCCAATGGTCCATTGATTGGAGCTACCGTCAAGGTTGCAGGTACCAACAGTGGAACAGTGACCGACTTTGAAGGTCATTTCAAATTGAAGTGTAAGGTTGGCGACATCCTTGAGATTAGTTACGTCGGCTATGCCACCAAGAGCGTAAAGGCTCAGAAGGACATGAAAGTTGTACTGGACGAAGACAAGACCCAACTGAGCGAGGTAGTAGTTACTGCCCTAGGTATTAAGCGTGACCGCAAAGCCTTGGGTTATGGCGTTTCTGAGGTGAAGGGTGAAGAGCTCACCAAGGCCAAGGAAACCAACGTAATCAACTCATTGTCTGGTAAAGTGGCCGGTCTCGTGGTCCAGAATACTGCTGGTGGTGCTGCCGGTTCTACCCGCGTATTGCTTCGTGGTAACACTGAGATGACAGGTAACAACCAGCCCCTCTATGTAATTGATGGTGTACCCTTGGACAATACCAACTTTGGTAGTGCAGGTGAAGCAGGTGGTTATGACCTCGGTGACGGTATCTCTGCCATCAACCCTGATGATATCGAGAACATGACTGTGCTGAAGGGTCCTGCTGCTTCTGCCCTGTATGGTAGCCGTGCCTCTCACGGTGTGATTCTGATTACCACCAAGAAGGCTGAGAAGGATCGTATCGGTGTTGAGTATAATGGTTCGTTCACTATCGATACTCAGCTGGCTAAGTGGGATGACATCCAAGAGGTATATGGTATGGGTTATGGTGGCAAGCTGCCCACATCGAGCACCTCGGGTACAAATTCTAGCTGGGGTCCCAAGGCAGATAGCTTTATCTATAAGTATTTCGATGGTGTTGAGCGCGAGTTCAAGATGTATCCCAACAATGCCGACGGATTCTTCCGTACGGGTTTCACTACACAGAATACTGCTATTTTGAGTGTGAACAGTGGTAAGACGGGTATCCGCTTCTCCATGACCGATATGCGCAATAAAGACATCCTCCCCAACACGAATATGAGTCGTGACAACTTTAATCTGCGTGTCACTAGTGCCGCAGGCCCTGTTGATCTTGATTTCACAGCTAACTATACTCGTGAGGATGTAAAGAACCGTCCTGCCCTGGGTGACTCTCAGAGTAACGTCGGTAAAAACCTCATGACGCTGGCCGGTACTTATAATCAGGCGTGGCTGCAAACCTATCAGGATGCAGAAGGCAACTACTCAAACTGGAATGGTAATGACCAGTATAATAAGAATCCTTATTGGGACCTCTACAAGAACGATAACACCACGAAAAAAGATGTGTTCCGTTTTACTGTTAAGGCTATCTGGAATATCACTGACCACCTGAAGCTGCAGGGAACTGTTGGTACAGATATTAACAATATGACCTTTGAGGATTATATTGCCAAGACAACGCCTGGCACACCTGCCGGACAGTTGACAAACAAGATATTCAACAACCGTACCCTCAACGCAGAGTTGCTGGCTCTCTATAATAATTCGTTCGGTGACTTCGACATTAACGCTACTCTGGGTGGTAATATCTTTAAAGTTAATAACAAAACAACGACCGCTACTGGTATGGACCAGCAGATGAACGATGTTGTCAACATTATGAACTATCAGGAGCAGAACGTACGCGAGGATATGTATCAGAAACAGATCAACTCTATCTTCGGATCGGCCAGTGTCGGTTATAAACACACCTACTATTTAGAGGCTACCTTACGTGGTGATAAGTCTTCTACGCTACCTATTAATAATAATGTATATGTGTATCCTTCATTCTCGGGTAGCGTGGTGTTCTCAGAGTTTATTCAGAACAAGAATCTCATCAACTATGGTAAGTTCCGCGCCTCTTGGGCTCAGGTAGGTAGCGATACCGATCCTTATCAGCTGGCACTGAATTATACTACAGGAAAGTACACCTATTCTGGATATACTATTGGTATGATTAACAATAGTACCCAGCCGAACAAGGATCTGAAGCCTACTCGCACCAACTCATTCGAACTTGGTGTGGAGATGAAGTTCTTTAACAATCGCTTGAGTTTAGATATGACTTACTATAACCAGTTGTCTAAAGACCAGATTATAGGTCTCGCTTCGACAACAACCTCTGGTTACTCATATCGTTTGATCAATGCTGGTGAGATTGAGAATAAGGGTATCGAGATTGCTGTTAACGGTCGTGTATTCCAGTACAAGGACTTTGCATGGGATGCAGGTATTAACTATTCGAAGAATATTAATAAGGTAAAGTCACTCGTTGAAGGTATGGACTATTTCGAATTGGCCAACGCTTCATGGTGTGGCGTCAGTGTAGGAGCTAAAGTTGGCGAGGACTATGGTGCCATCCGTGGTAAAGACTTCAAGCGTGCTCCTGACGGACAGGTGATCATCAATGCCCAGACAGGTTTGCCAGAGGTTGATGAAGAGATTAAGACGATTGGTAACTCATCGTGGGACTGGACAGGTGGTTTCTATTCTACCTTTACCTATAAGAACTTCCGCCTCTCTGCAGGCTTCGACGTAAAGATAGGTGCCGACCTCTATTCAATGTCTATGAACTCAGCATATAAGACAGGTAAAGCCATCCAGACACTGGCTGGTCGTGATGAATGGTATGCTTCTGAAGAAGCTCGTCAGGCTGCTGGAATGTCGGATGCCGAATGGCGTGCTGCAGGCTTATGCAAAGGATTTATTGCTCCTGGTGTCATCGATAATGGTGATGGTACCTATAAGCAGAACGATATCCCTGTCAATCCTGAAACCTATTGGAAAGCTATTGCCAATGACGTGCAGAGCGCTTTCGTATATGACAACTCTTATATCAAATGTCGTGAGATTACCTTTGGCTATACCTTCCCTGAGAAGATGCTTAGCAAGCTGAAGATTGTGAAGAGCCTGAGCCTGAGCTTCGTGGCCCGCAACCCGTTCATCATCTGGAAGCGCATTCCTAATATCGATCCTGACTCTGGTTACAACACCTCCGGTCTCGGTCTTGAGTATGGTTCACTGCCCTCACGCCGCAGCTATGGTTTCAATGTTAACGTCAAATTCTAATCGCACATACGTATTATGAAAAAGATATATTTATTTCTGACCGTCGTAGCATTGAGCTTTACCGCCTGCAGCGACAGCTATATGGAAAACTTGAACACCGATGAGTCGAAAGTTTCACAACTCGACCCCAATGCACAATTGACCACATGTCTACTGCAGACGTATGGTGACATCAGTCTGATGGATACTTATCGTAACTATATCACTGGTTTCACTCAGCACTTGGCTGGTGGTTGGAATGTAACTTACTATGCAGGTTCTGTTCATTTCGAGAACGACATCACCCGTCGTATTTGGGACCGATACTATGTACTGGCTATTAAGAACCTCGTCGATGCCATCCACAATTCCGAAGACAAGCCCAATCTGAATGCGGCTTTACGTATTCACCGTGTATTCTTGACAGGAGTGTTGGCCGATATTTATGGTGATGTACCTTGCTTTGATGCCGGTCTAGGCTTTATCGAAGGTAAATCGACACCGAAGTATGACACCGTAAAGGAACTCTACTACTGGTTCTTCGAAGAATTGGAGGCTTGCGAAAAGCAACTTGGTACTGGCACTGACCGCATCACTGGTGATGTGACCAGCATGGGTGGTGACATCAATAAGTGGAAAAAATATGCCAACTCTCTCCGTATGCGTTATGCCATGCGCATCTCAGACATTGAGTCTGAAAAAGCCAGGGCTGAATTTGAGAAAGCAATGAACAATGGTTATATTGCTTCTGCCGCAGATGATGCATATGTTGTATATAATGATTCACCTTATACTTTCTATAAAGGTGCAGATGACTATGATTTCCGTACCAATGCACTGAGTGAGATCCTTTACGGACAAGATCCTAGCTCGCCTACTTTAGTATGCTCTACGCTGTTCTATCAGTTGAAAAATACGACTGACCCCCGTCTCTATCGCATCTGCCGTCACTATTATAACATCAAGCGTAACCAAACGAAACCTGACAAAGAGCAGAATATCGATTTGACGGATGAATTGCTGGCTAATTTTAGCGCAACTGTCGGTGAAGAACCTTGCAATCCAGGTGCTGCATGGTGGCACAACTGGATGAATGTTCTCTCTACAGACAAATTCCCAACACTGCAGAAGTGGGCTGAGCAGGATCCTAACAACTACGACAACAGTGACTACCGTGCTCGTGCCATGCGTCCGATGTTGAATATCGACTTTGAGATGCCGACAAATCCTGGTATACTTATTACATATGCTGAAGTGGAATTCCTTTTGGCCGAGGCTTCTTCTAAGGGATGGACAGTCACAAGTGGTGATGCCAAGAGTCACTATGAGGCTGGCGTGCGCGCTTCGATGGAGATGCTGAACAACTATTATCTCACTTCCAATAAGATCACTTCGGACGAGATTGATACTTTCCTGCAGAACAATCCATTGGGTGCTAACCCGAGAGAGACGATTAATACACAGGCTTGGATTCTCCACCTGACGAATCCTTCAGAGGCTTGGGCCAACATGCGTCGCTCTGACTATCCTGCCGTACTTGACAGAACACGTCTTGAAATATTCACTGACGGCTTTGTCCCAAGCTCGGATATGACGATGCCAACCCGCCTGAACTATCCGGAATTGGAACAACAGTATAACAGCGCCAATTACCAAGAAGCTCTTGACCGTATGGGCGGTAAGGACGACTGGCATAAGCAACTATGGTGGGATAAATACGACCTTAATGTACAGGAGACCTTTACTCCCCCGTTCGGAAAGGGATACATTAAGTAATAATTATATATTAATCATTTAGTGTTAAGATTATGACTTACAATATGAACAAATATCAACATATGGGCTGGAAAGCACTGACCATGTTATTCATGATGTGCCTTACCTTCACAGGAGCCACAGCTCTCACGTCATGTTCTTCTGATGAAGATCCCTTCTTCACGGTATCGGAGAACGATGATCCCCGCATTCTGAATACCGATTTGGCAGACCAGACATTGGATCGCTTGACCAAATTGAATATCGAGATTAAGGTGACTCCCATCAAGTATACAACAGTGACATGGTTGCTGGATGGTGTACAGATAGCTGAGGGTACCATTATTGACCAGACTCTTCCTATGGGCGTCCACGTACTGAAGATCGTTGCTACCACCACTGTAGGTAAGACTACCTCGCGTACCCTCAATATTACTGTAACGGCTGCTGCTACCGATCCTGCTCCTGCAGGCAGCGATATCCACGAGACTCTGGTGAAGCAGGGTACCAAGGCAACGATGCATGGCTCTAACATATCGAAAGTAGCCAAGGTGATTATCGGTGGTACAGCAGTTGATGCTACCTATAACGAGGAAGGCGACTATATTGAATATACTGTTCCCGAACTGGCTGACGGCGTCTACAAACTGCAGTTGCAGGATCAGGAAGGCAACATCTTCGATGCTGGCGAGATTGAGCTGAACACCAATCCTCAGTATTCTGGTGAAAAGGTCATCTATACAGGTCCTTCTGAGAAACTTGCATGGGGTGCCATTAAATGGGAGAATGAGGAGTATACGAATCTGGGCATCAAGCCTGGTATGATAATTACCGTATATGTGACTGCAGACGCAGGTGCAGAAGGTGCTATCGCTACTGGATGGTGGAATGACATCAATTCTGGTGTTAAATGGGATGCAGAAGGCGGCTGTAAGCAGAGCCTGCCCCAGGGACAGAGTGTCATGACCTACACTGTCACCACCACACAATATATGGAAGAACAAGGATTTGCAGTCATTGGTAACGGCTTCGTGGTTGAGAAGATTACCATTGAAGAGCCTGCAGAGACTGTTATCTATGAAGGACTGTCGGACAAGCTCGCATGGGGTGCCCAAACCTGGGGAAAAGACGATATTCCCAGTCTGGGCATCAAGGTCGGAACTGTTATCACCGTGTATTACGTAGCTGATGGCGGCGCTGAAGGTGCTATTGCCACATCATGGTGGAATGACATCAATTCAGGTGTTAAATGGGATGCAGAAGGTGGCTGTAAGCAGAGTCTGTCAGGAGGCGAGGGCAAGATGGAGTACGAAGTTACCACCCTCGACTATCTCAACGAACAAGGACTTGGAGTCGTTGGTAACGGCTATGTCATTCAGAAAGTCACCATCAAGTAAATTGGAGTGTTGACATTATAAAGTAGGGGATGCATCTTCTTAGTGCATCCCCTACTTCTTTTATCATGATATCACTGATACATAGCGGCACAGGGTGTTGCCGCCATACATCTCTTGGCTAAGCAACAAGACGTTGGCAGGCAGCTGGGGAGCACGGGTGCCGTCACTGACGGTAACGGAACCTGTCTCGACACGTATCTCATCCCACAGACCTGCTTGAATGAACGATTCATGGGTCTGGCGTCCACCCTCGACGATGAGTGACTGAATGCCCTGCTGATAGAGGTCATCGATGAGCTGAGGCAATGGGCGCTGATGGGTCAGCACCACACGCTTGGGATTGGGGCCGTGCCAATGACGGACCGTCAGCTGCGGATGTTCTCGCGCATCGGTGGTATGACCCACCAGAATGGCGTCCTCCTCAGCACGTAGCTGGTGTGAGAGCATCTGTGTCTGTTCGTTGCTGATCTGCAGGGCCTTGCCGTGGTCATCGATAAAGCCATTGGCCGTCTGTGCCCACTTCAGAATGATATAGGGACGATGCTTGGAGTGGTAGGTGAAGAAACGACGGTTCAGCCACTGGCACTCCTTCTCCAGCACACCTACTGTCACCTCAATGCCTGCATCCTGCAACTTCTTGATGCCCCTACCCTGCACCTCGGCAAACGGGTCTATGGTACCCACCACCACACGACGTACACCTTTCTTGATGATAAGGTCGGCACAGGGCGGTGTCTTGCCATAATGCGAACAAGGCTCCAAAGACACGTAGATGGTGGCTTCCTTCAACAAAGGTTCGTCTTCAGGTCGTACGCTGGCAAAGGCATTCACCTCGGCATGGCCCTGGCCACACCGCACGTGGTAGCCCTCGCCGATAATCCTCCAACTCCCCCTCCCTTTGGAGGGGGCTGGGGGGAGGCTTATCACTGCCCCTACCATCGGATTGGGGCGTGCTCCTTGAATACCATTGGCTGCCAGTTGCAGACAGCGCTGCATATATTTTTCGTCTATAGAAATTTGGTTCGTTCCCATATTTTTCGTAATTTTGCACTATGACTTACAACGAGATGTGGCGCAAACTGGCGCAGGAATACGACGAGGGCGAGGCGAAAGCCGTGGCCCGCATGGTCTATGAGGTGCGCTATGGCCTCACGCTGTCAGACATTTACATCGGCAAAGATACACAATTATCCTTAGACCGCCAAACAGAACTGGAAGAAATCACAAAAAGGCTGATAGAACACGAGCCCGTGCAATACATCTTGGGGCAAGCCGACTTCTGCGGACGCACTTTCCATGTAGAGCCCGGCATCCTGATTCCACGACCAGAGACAGAGCACCTGTGCCGCCTCATCACAAAGCATGCGGCGATTGGGTTTCCCAATCGCACTATTCTCGACATCGGCACCGGCAGTGGTTGCATAGCCATCACACTGGCTCTCGACATTCCCAACAGCCAAGTCACCGCCTGGGACATCTCGCCCATCGCCCTGCGTGTAGCAAAAGGCAACGCCCAACGATTAGGTGCCGACGTCACCTTCCAAGAGGTCGACGTCCTCACCGCACCAGGCTCCCCCTCCCTTTGGAGGGGGATGGGGGGAGGCTGGGACCTCATCGTCAGCAATCCGCCCTATATCTGTAATAAGGAACGCGCGGAGATGGAGCAGAACGTATTGGCCCATGAGCCACATACAGCCCTCTTCGTGCCTGACGACAATCCGCTGCTGTTCTATCGAGCCATTGCCCAATATGGACAATCGGCACTTAAGACCGGCGGTTCGCTCTACTTCGAAATCAATCCGCTCTATGCCAATCCCCTCCGCGAAATGTTGAGTACGATGTCGTATCACGACATCGACATCAAGGACGACCAGTTTGGCAAGACGCGTTTTATACAAGCCATCAGATGAAACAAAAAACAGAACAGGAGGCCTACCTCCAATTGGCTGCACTCTGTGCCCAGGCTGAGCACTGCCAACACGAGATGCTGGAGAAGATGCGTCGCTGGGAACTGCCAGAGGAAGAGCAGGCCCGCGTGATGCAACGCCTGGTCAGCGAGCGCTATGTCGATGACGAGCGCTATGCCCGTGCCTTTGTCAAAGACAAGGTGCGCTACAACAAGTGGGGACGACGCAAGGTGGAGCAAGCGCTATGGCAGAAGCATATTGACGACGACATTCGCCAACGGGTACTCGACGAGGTAGAGGATGACGAATACCTCGCTGTGCTACGCCCACTGCTGAAACAGAAACGCCGTAGCACCAAGGCTGCCAACGACTACGAACTCAACCAGAAGTTGGTGCGCTTTGCCCTCAGTCGCGGCTTCACCTTCGACATCATCCGCCAGTGCCTCGACGTCAACGAAGAGGATTTTGAAGAATAAACGACAACTTGGATTTTATGTTAAAAGACAACTATGACATTGCAACGCCACACTCTGCTTGCAGAGAACTGGGGACAACATTCATATTAGCCTACGACGCAACTGCGTCTACGGGCACCCTCATTGGCAGAAAAATAGTTGTCCTAAGTTGTCCAAGTTGTCTTTATAATAATTAGGTTGTTTTAAAAATAATAAAGGTTGTCGTTAAAGAAACATGAACTGGGTTACGCGTATCCTTGACTTCATCTCCCCACGACTGTGCGTGGTGTGCGGACAGCGGCTGGCGCCCACTGAGCGTTCCCTCTGTGGTGTATGCCTGTTCCACCTGCCACGCACCAACTTCCACCTGAAGCCACTCGACAACCCTATGGCACAGCTGTTCTGGGTACTGTCGCCTGTCGAGAAAGCCGCTGCCCTCTTCTACTATCACCCTCACGCAGAGATGGCCCAGATGGTCTATCGTCTGAAATACAACAACCGTCCTGACATCGGTGAAGACATGGGGCGCGTCATGGCCAGCGAACTACAACAGTCCGACTTCTTCAGCGACATCGATGTGCTGTTGCCCGTTCCCCTGTCCAGTAAGCGACTGCGTCAGCGTGGCTACAACCAAAGTGAGATGCTGGCCAGAGGCGTTAGCGACGTCACTCATCTTCCCCTCGTCACCAAGGCACTCTGCCGCAAGGAGTTTCACCAAAGTCAGACGAAACTGACGCGCTGGCAGCGTCAGGAGAATGTTGCCGACACCTTCCATCTTGTGGATGACAGCAGGCTGAAAGGGCGCCACGTACTGCTCATCGACGATGTCTGTACCACTGGTGCCACCCTCATCGCCTGTGCAAACGCCCTCAAAGACGTAGAGGGCATCCGCATCAGCGTCCTCACCCTCGGCTTCACAAAAGACTAATCTCGTTCACCACTTAGCTGTTCGCAGTACATATCAACAGTATTATTGCATAAATTCCAAGGTTCACATTCAAATGCAACACCATGTAATACAGCATGTTAGGTGTGAACCTTACTTCCCATCGATGTCTCCACTCCCCTTTCTTCTATCTTGGGTTGCAAATATAATTCTCAATAGACGATTTTTTATTCTCCATTCCAAGCTTTCTCAACCTCCTATAAGTTGTTCCAGCTGTTGTTTTACTAGTGGAACAAACTGTTTCAGGCCTAAAACAAGTTGTTTTAAGCCTAAAACAGACTATTTCGGGAGTAAAACACTCAGATAAACTGTCAACTGAAAACAAAACACAACTAACGCGGAAACAAGTTAAGGTGACGCGAGGTCAATTTACTGGATAAAAAACAAGGTTCACACTTAACACCTTGTGAAACATTACGTTACACGTGAACGTGAACCCAGTTTTCCATTATATTTAAGCACAGTAGGGTCGGTTCTGCTGTGCACTCACAGTATAGTTTGATATGAACCCCGAAAGTTTTTATTCAACTTTCGGGGTTCACTTCATTTTGACGCAACCTCATGTTGCGTTAAAGTAGATTACTACTACTTAATAACAACCTTTTTACCATTGATGATGTACAAGCCCTTGCTGGTCTTGTTCACTTTCTGACCATTCAGATTGTAGATAACATCATTTTTGATGTTGCTCTTCACAGTGCTGATACCAGTTGGGAGGCTGTTCTTCTGAACAATTTCCAACTTCGTGATAAACAGGTTGGTGCCAGCCTGTGAGCGAGTCATCGTGATCGTCTTACTGCCGGCAGCTGATGCGGGCACTATCATGGTCTTAGTGGTAGGTACTCCGTTGAATGCAGGATCGATATTTGCTTCATCACTGTAAACCTCGCCTTCCATGTCAGTTCCATTCTCGAACAGGATGTATGCGCTTGCCTTCTTGCTTCCGTTCTTGTTAAGGAAAGCTGTCATGACGATACCATCGCCCTCCTGCAAAGCCTTGTCGAGCGTGATAACCATGTGGCCAGCGTTAGCTGAAGCAGTCTCATCCTTGACGTTAGCCTTCTTACCATTCAGACAGATGGTGTAGTAGCCAGCGTTCTGGTAGTTCAGGCGATTGCCGTCACCATTCACATAAGCAATGGTACCGCCGACCTCGATAGGCTCACCGGCGGGTGACTCCCAAGAGTAAGTGATACCCGCAGCGACATTGGCAACTGCCTTAGCATAGACAGCCTCGGCAGCCTTCAGTGCCCCAATGGCAGCAGTCAACTCCTCGGTAGTAGCATCGCTGGCCAGAACAACCTTAGCAGCAGCAATAGCCTCGCTCAGAGCCTTACCTGGCTCAACAGTCTTGTCGGCATCACCCAGCAGGGTGGTCGCAGCAACGACCTCATCGGTCAATGTCATCTTAGCAGTAGCCTTTGCAACGGCCTCCACTGCAGCGGTATAAGTCTCCTCAGCAGTCTTCAGGGGCTCAACAGCAGCATTAATCTGCTCGGTGGTAGATTCTGCATTATCCAATACTGCCTGAGCAGCAGCTATAGCATTATTCAGAGACAAGCCAGGTTCTGCAGTTATATCAGCCTCACCCAGCAAGGTGGTAGCAGCCGTGATCTCAGCCTTCAGGTTAGCCAGAGCAGTCTCCTTGGCAGCGTCCTTATCGAGCACCTTCAAAGAGATCTCATCCAACTTCACACCAACATAATTGATGGTAGCCTTCACGTTGTTCAACTTCACAATAGCCTCACCCTCGAAGTTTGCGGGAGCAGTGAGAGCCACTTCAAACAGCGCACCCTCTTCACCAGTAACACCAGTGTAGTTCATGATGCGACCATTATTTGCATTATAGGTATAGGTACCACGCTTGCCTGTTACAGCAGCTGTCCATCCAGTAGGAAGGACCAAATCAGCCTGGAATCCTGCAACAGCAATACCATTGTTGGCCATGTTCACCTCAAACTTACCAGTCTTACCAGGATAAACCACGATTTCCTCTGCATTAAATGTCACTGTTGGTTTCTCGGCCACAGTCTGTGTTGAATTAATAGTAGAGGTGATATCCAACAAGTTCACCGTTGCATAGTTGACAGTTGCCTTCACATCCGACAATTTAATCTGAGCAGAACCAGCAAAAGTAGTGGGAGCTGTCAGGGCAATATTCAGCACAGCACCAGAAACGCCGCTGATACCTGTAATGTTTGTGATACGACCAGTCTCAGCATTGTAGGTCACTGCACCACGAGGACCTGTCACCTCAGCCGTCCAACCTGTGGGCAGAGCTAAGGTTGCCTGAAATCCCTGAACGGTCTTACCAGTGTTGTCCATGTTGACAGCGATGGTCTTGGTCTCACCTGGATCCATGGTCAATTCGCTTGCTTCGAAAGCAACAGAAATGCCACCAACCTCAGAACCGTTCTTTGAGACGGTAGCGCCTGTTACCACGACGCCATCGACCTTCGACTTGTCCTGACGCTTCAGCTCAACGCCAGAAATGTTGATATCAGCACTTGCATTGGCACTGGCAAAGAATCCATTGTCTTTTACAAATACATAGAAGATAGGGCCATTACCAGCCTCAATAGCAGATGATCTCAACAAGTCTGAGAACATAATCTTGCCATTACTGATGGCAGACTCCATCGTCAACGCGCCAGTACGAGAACCGACAAGCTCTGTCTTGATGTTAACGCCATCAGCTACAAGTTGCATACCTGTAGGCATGGTCAAAGTCATAGCGACAGAATAGATTGTCGATTCATCTGTATCCAGACAAACAGCTACCTTCTTGGTCTCGTTGGCAGCAGAGAAGCTGAAGTCCTCCAGATAGAGCTTCGTGTCTGCCAGCGAGCTGCTAATGCCGCCCACAAGGACAAGCACCAGCGCAGCCATTCGCTGCATCCATGTAGAAATATACGTACTCTTCATATAAATTGAATTGAGTGTTTTTAGTTTAAGAATAGCTTAAAGAGTATGCGTGGCTCTCACGCGTGGAGAGCCACGCATACATCTTACTTATTCAGAGATTATAGTCCCAAGACGGGGTTACTTATTTGATAACCTTCTTGGTGCTACCATCAGCATTGCGGATAATGTTGACACCCTTCTTCAGGCCATTCATCATCTTACCACCTAAGTTGTAGATCTTCTGACCTGCACTCTGCAGAGCGTTGGTAACGCTCTCGCGGATGCTAGTGGTAGAGTTGGCTGTCAGCAGGTGACCATTGAGCTCGGTATCGGTGAAGATAGCCTTCTCGATATTAACCTCGCCGTTCAGGCCCTCGATGTCGAGGTAAGCCACAGCGCCATTATTGCCTGCGAATACGTTGTTGGCAGTAGAGATAGCCAGCATGCGTACTGTTGTGCCGTTCTGAGCCATCATCAGGTTGGCGCCTTCTACGCGCTCGCCCAGAGTCTGACTTACAACCTTAGCACCCTCAGGCAGCTGAACGTTCAACTGGAAGTGGTTGAATTCGCTCTCGTTGTCGAGGTTGATAGCAATGCGGGTAACATTGTTCTCAACAGAAACAACCTCCATGTTGATGTGATTGTTGGCAGAAACCATATCGCCACGAGCAGCAGCTGCTACGGTAGGCCAATCGCCGTGTACCAAGAAGTAGCGCAGCCATACCAGATCAGTTACGTCAACCTCACCATCGCCACTGATATCGCAGCGATCCTTTTCAGCGGTCTCTTCCTGAGCATTGAGGATGATGTCTGCCAGAGCTTCCAGGTCGTCAGTAGAGATATGGTCATTACCGCTGATGTAACCCTTCACATCCTCTACGAGTGACATATCCTTCACAGCCTGCTTCAGAGCTGCCAAGTCGTCACCGAACTGGGTAGCGCCCTCGTTCAAAATGGTGATAACACCCTTTCCGTCCTTCTGATCAGCAGCCTGACTAGCGGCTGTTGCATTGTTACGCAGAGTGGTAAGTGAGGTAATCAGATCATTTCTCATGTTTGTGAGCGTGAACTTGTCGGTCTTGGTGTAGTTTTCACTGTCATTCCAAGTATCGGCAATAATCTGAGCCTGCAAGTTGTCAACGAATGTCTTAATGTAAGCAGTCTTAGCCAAGCCAACAACATCCTTACAGTTGTCCTCCAAGCCTACCAGTGCATTATTCACATCGGTCTTAGCCGCATTAGCAACTGTCTGCTTGTCGGCAGTCTTCTCCTTACCCTCAGCCTCAGTCTTAGCATTGGTCAAGATAGCATAGGCACCAATATACTGCTCATCGAGCTTAGAAACCTTGTTAGCATACTTGCTTGCACTACCGTAAGCCTCGAGCTGAGCCTTCATGAAGGCAATCTGACCTTCAGCTGTGGTAAGCAGACCTTCTGCAGCCCCCCAAGTATTAGCAAGAGTTGTCTGTGCAGCCTCTTCAGCAGCAGCATCTTCCTTCACCTTCAGGTCAGCAGCATCAGCCTTCAACTGAGCGATGGCATCCTTAACATCCTGCAGCATGGCCTCAGCGTTGGCCTTATAAGCAGACATTTCATCGGCATGATTAGAGATATAAGCCGTCAGATTGTTGATAGCAGTCTGGATGGCAGCCTTATCAGTAGCCAAGGTAGTCTTAATAGCATCGCTATAGCCATCCAAAGCCTTATTCAGAGCATTCTGCTGAGTGTTCACCTCTCCCTCAAGGTTTGCCTTGATGGTTGCATTCAAGTTGCCGTTGGCGTCAGTCATGGTCTTGATTAAGCCATTCAAAGCACTCTCAATGTTCTTCAGTTCATACAACAGCGTAGCCTGCTTTGACTTACCCGTCTTAGGATCCTTCAGATACTTCTCAACTTCAGCCTTGGCATCAGTCAGCTTACCCTCCTCAGCAGTAATAGCTGTCGTCATAGCAGCATTATCACCACTATAGGTCAGGTTCTCTTCATTAGCCATACTGATGAGACCCTCGATAGCCACAACTTCCTTATCATAGAGGTCGTTGTAAACTGCAAGAATTCTTTCAGAGATAGCCTTGGCAGCAGCCTCCCAATCGGCAGCGTTAGTAGCTGTTACCTTCTCGTCGTCGTATGCCTTAAGATTCTCAGCTATCTGCTCAGCGGCATCCTTCACCTCATAACCAGCAGCGAACGTCTGGTAGTCGGCAAGCAATGCAGCGATTTCGCCCTCAGCAGTCTGGATAGCCGTCTTAGCATCGGCAATAGCCTGATTGTCCTTAGCAATCTGATCAGCCTTAGCCTTCAAATCATTCAGATTACCCTTCCAGGTAGAGAACTTACTAACACAATTATTCTTGTCCTTATCCGCTGTAGAGTTGGCGGCCTTCTTAATAGTATTAAACTGCTTCAAGTCATCGCCAGTCAGCTTGTCGTTGTTAGTATTCAGAGCGATGATATCCTTCAGAGCTGTCTGAGCCCGAGTCTGCTCAACAGAAGGAATCAGAGCTTCGATACCATTCTCACTATCAGCAGCAGCCACCAAAGCAGCGTCAAGCTGGTCAATCTTGGTACCATCCTCCTTCACGTCGTTGATAGCCTTCAGCAGGTTGTCAATATCCTTGAACAAGTTATCAACAACAGCATCTGTCAGATCCTTATCGTCCACAGAGAACTTAGCAACCTTAGCCTTAGAAGTAGTGATATCATTGGTATACTTCGTCACGCTGCCAGCAACCTTAGCACCTGCAGACTCATTAATCTTATCGGTAAGAGCCTTGGTCAGATCCTCAAGCTCCTTCTGGATAGCCTCATACTGAGCCTTATAGGTCTCATCCTTATCGAAGGTTGTAGGAGCAACAGTTTCTGCATAAGCTTTGTCGGCAGCATCCTTAATAGCCTTAACCTTAGCATCATAGCCCTGGAGGTAAGTCAGCAGAGCCTGGAGTTCAGCACTAGCCTGATTGGCAGCCTCCTTCAACTCAGTGCTCTTGATGTTCTTATAGGTGTTGATAACGGTTGCAGACGTTGCATAAGTATCATCGACAGCTTTGCGAGCAGCGGCGATACGATCGAACACAGCCTTGTTATCAGCAGCAATCTGGGCGTTGTAGTTGGCCTCATTGGTGTACTCCTCGACCTTATTCTCGATGGCCTTAATCTGGTCATCAATCTTCTTAGCGTAATCATCAGCCTCAGCCTTACCATTGTTATAGCTGGTCTCGGCATCCGTACGGAGTTGATCCAGAGCTTCCTTCATCGTGTTGATAACAGTCTTCTGCTCCTCAAGCTTTGTAGATTCTTTCTCCAGCAACTTCTTCCAAGCCTCGTCATAACGCTGCAGTGCACCCTTAGGATCAGTAGAGCCCGTCTCTGGCGTGAAGTCGTAAGCCTTCTGGGCAGCCTCGAAAGCATTCAGGTTAGCCTCAGCCTTAGCGGCAGCACCGTCAACCAGACCCTTCAGAGCAGTAATACCATCGTTATAAGTACTCTTCTCAGTAAGAGTGATTTCGGTGTCAGCCTCAATCTTAGCCTTCAGGTCGTTGAAGTCCTTGGTGTACTGACCCTTCGTCGCGGTACCAGTAAGCAACAGATAGAAGTAGCCATTCTCGTTAGGATCTTTCTCCAGCACAGCCTTCTTAGCAGCAGCGAAGTCGATAGCTTTCAGAGCAAACTCCAACTCATTCATGTAACTAGCCTGAGTCACAGGACCCATTGTAGCACTCTTCAATTCGTTGATGATATTCTGGTACTTCGTAACCTCAGCACCCTCCAGTTCCTCTGCCTGCATAGCATTCTCGATGAAGGTCAGGATATTATCAATGGTGTATGTAACATCCTTACCACCCTCCTTCGTCTTATACTTAACAGCATCAACATTGTTCTTGAAGGTGGTCTTTTGAGCATCTGTCAAATCCTTATAATTACCAATAACTTCTTTCTGCTCGGCAACCTTCTTCTTCAAGCCAAATACTGTAGATGCAGATGAATTATCGTCCTTTGTACCATTCAGGTCCTCGTAGTTCTTCTTGAACCCTTCGAATGCCTTCTTATAATCATTGGCATGATCCTGAGCGTCCTTAATGTCGGTAGTAGCCAAATCCTTGATTGAATTATAAGCATTAGTCAGTTCACCCTTTGTTGCGTCTTTATTAGCAGCCACATCCTTAGCATCTTCAATCTTCTTGGTGATAGCATCGAGCTCTTCCTGCAATTGAGCGCCCTTAACAACTCCAAACTCTTTGTCTTCAGTGATGCGCTTCTGGAGCTTAGCAATCTCGACCTCGAAGACAACGGCCTTGTTATTAATATTGGTACGTATACCGTTGCACAACTCAATATCCAGCTGCTTAGCGAACTGCTGCTCATCAGCCTTATAGTTGGCCTTGATGTCGTTCATCGTAGCAGTACCAGCAGTAACAGCAGCTACAGCATCCTTCACTTCCTTAGAATTCAGATAAGGCAGAATGTTTGTGACATTGTCTTTCTTATCATTCAAAGCTTCCTTCTTGTTGATAGCATCAGCCAGCATAGTCTTCAATGCTGCGATAGCCTTTGTGATGCTACCATCACCGTCGTTGATGAATGCCTTGTAAGGTGTACGAGCCTTAACAGCCTCGTCAATGGTCACCTGGTTAGTCCATACATTCAGCTTGGTGAGGTCGTCCTTCGGCTCAACAGTAGGATTCATCAGAGCCTTCTGGAGCTTATCGGCTGCATTATATTCGTCATTGTAGCCAGCATAGAGTGCTGTTGCAGCAAGAGCATTGTCATTCAGATCCTGAATTGCATCCTGGATAGCCTTCAAAGCCTTCGTATAATCCTCCTTTGCCTTGAATGCTGTGGCGTCAGACTGGTTAGCATCAACTTGTCCATCAAGAGCCGTGATGTCACCGGTAATAGCGGCAATTGTGCTTGCCCAGATAGTTGTAGGCTTGAAAACACTCGCATCCAACTTCTTGACGTCCTTAGCATCCTTATCGATAGCTTTTCCGACATTTTCCAAAGAGGTTCCCTCATCAGCCACAGCCTTCTTCAGTGCCTGGTAGTCTGCATAGATGGCAGCCTGGGCAGTATATGTTGCCTCGGCAGTGGCAATAGCATCGGTCTTTGCCTTAATAGCAGCTTCCGTCAGGTTTGCAATAGTTTCAGACTGGTCATTGTCCTCGATAAAGGTCAGGAAATCAGCAACAGCATCTGTAACTGCCTTTGCATAACCATCATCAACCAAGAAGCCTGCAGCGTCCTTCACCAACTTATCAGCAGCATCTTTCTGTGCATCATAGGTTTTATAAACAGCTGCCAGTTGTTCCTTCAAAGTATTAAAGTCAGAAACCTTCTGTGTCAGCTTCTGCTTGAACTCATAAATCTTGATTTCGAGTTCAGTCTTCTTCTCGTTAGCGGTCTTTGCCTCGTAAGAAGCCTGAATAGCCTCAGTTACTGAAGTATAGTCTTTACCTTTAACAATAGCCTCCAGAGCAGGTGTCAACTCTTTCTTCAGATCTGCATAACGTGGGGTATACTGATTGTCAATCTGTGTAAGGGTTCCTAAATAATAGCTATTAGTGCCACCGTATACGGCGCTCAGAGTCTGCAGAAGGGAAGTGTGAGCATCCTCATTGGCACTCTTAACAGCCTCTTCAGTCTTAAGTGCCTCATCATAAGCCTTCACAGCATTCTTGGCTGCAGTCAGGTTAGCAGCAGATGCCTCTGAATCATAAGCATCGCGTGCATCCTCGGCAGCTTTCTTTGCATCATTCAGAGCCTTAGTCTGATAAGAGATCACATCACCACTTGCTGCCAACTTAGCATAGCGAGCATTCATCCCCTTTAAGCCACTATCGCCATCAAGCAGACCCAGCTGATACTTCTTCTCCTTGGCTAAAACGTCAGCAAGGGCATCACTAATGTCCTTATAGATATCCAAAACTGTAACATTGGTCTGGTCGCCAGCATAGATGGTCTGCAGACCTTCTGTATCATCTTTATAGAATGTATAATCAGCACCAGCAATGGCTACGATGCGATCATACAATTCACTATATTTCTGAGCGTCCTGAGCCTTCTCAGTATACTCAGCAGCAGCCAAAGCATTGGTCACCTTGTTGTACTCAATCTGCAGTAACTGGGCAACCTTAGTGAAATCAAAGTTCAACTGAATCTTTGTTCCTGCTACAGAAGCGTTAGCAGACAAATTAGCTGCAGCTGTAACGGTAATCTTAACTGTTGAAGCACTTGTTAACTCAAAATCAGCAGTAATAGCCTCATCTTTTTTCAGAGTCTTGGTAATGTCAATACCCGTAGCCTCAATTTTAAGAGTTGCATTTGCACCAAACGCATTAGTACCACCTAAGAATGAGTACTTACCAGGAACGAGTGATTTCGTCGTCGACCATTCCTTACTACCCTTCTTAATTTCGATTTTACCGATACTCTCGGCGTCCACTTGTGCATTAACTACGATTGGAAACGATGCCAATGCAGCTACTGAGTAGATAAATTCTGTTCTCATAGGTTTAATTTTTAAATTTGTACTTTAAGTTCTTGTTTCTACATTATTATATATACGTGCATGCGGTAAATAGTATATAGATACAGCTATAGTGCACACATATCGCTTGCAAAAGTAAGATAAAAAAGTGTGGAGTTGGATTTTTTAACTTGTCGATTCGCAAAACCCCTATTTTTTTTCGTGAAAACCCTTTAAAGTGTCAATTAGCCCCCTTAATACAGGCTTCGAAATATGCAGTTGGACGTACTTTCCCTGATCATCACAAAGAAAGATGAGTTCTTTGGTGGTGCTGGCACGGAAAATGCGATGAGTATTGACGATATACTTACGTCCCAGTCGCATCAACTGTTTTGAGGCGGAGGGCATTCGCATCACGAGGTCTTCAACCTTGGACAAGCCAAAAGGAATCGCAAAATGCGTACCATTGGCATAATAGACATTGGTATAGTGGTCGTCGGCTTCAAAATAGAGTAGCTGGCTGGTGTCTATCCTATAAAGCTCGTCATATGCGCCCAGACATAAAATGTCACTCATCGGTTTTCCTGCGACATCCGCTTGCCCTGTGGCTGCCTTCTATAGTAAACATTGTTGAGTAGTGTATATATGAAAAAACGGGGCAATCCACTCATCCTTGCTCGTTCATCACCCGAGGCCTTCGCAATGCCCATCTGTCATAAAACGAGCAATGCAGAAGCCCCGAATATGTTTATCAATGACTACCATTAGTTGATAGCATAAAGATACAACACACTCAACGCATCTACCATTGCTTTGCCGAGATGACAGATTTGGAATTTGCGAAGTTCCGGATGATCATCCTTACAAAGCGTTCAGTAAACGCTTCCTCAAAATATACACGTCAAACCCACCTTCGCTTCTGCATGAGAATGAACTCACGTTGATAGCTAGTTAGTCGACACTGCAAAGGTAGATAATATTTTCCGTATGGCAAAGAAAAACTTCTGTATTTTATATTAAATTATCATTTTTCAAGATATTTGTCCGTCACTTACGAACTCTTTGTCCGTAAGGAGCGAACTCTGAGTCCGAAGCCTACGGACTGGGAGGTTGCATTAATCGGACTGAACGAAAGTATTAAATGTAGCAATTGCGAGTATTAAATGTAGCAATTGCTACAATTAATGACTCGGACGCGAAAAATCATGGAATTCGAAAATGTCCCTCACATACTCACATGACCCCTCTCAAAGGCCGATATACAAAGGGCTGAAGGCACGTGAGGGACATTGCTTATCCCTCACGTCCTTCAAATGCCCTGCACATAAGGGTTTGAGGCCTGCGATGTGAATAAGTGAGGGTAAAAATGAATTACTTTTATTGTGTCTAGGGACAGATACGTGACATAAATGGTGCTGGCTATACAGAGTGACATTCGTTATTCCTGTTTGAGTTGACACTTTGTAGCTAGAAGAAGAAGAGGAAGTACCCCGACCGAGAATCGAACTCGGAACTAAGCTGTAGGAGAGCCTTGTTATATCCATTTAACTATCAGGGCAACAAAAAGTACTGCAAAGGTAG
>JAEEGJ010011992.1_pt1 | contig 21681 bp, 24 predicted proteins | sample 8958761 | NCBI WGS metagenome assembly JAEEGJ01 (sample SAMN16246546, study PRJNA631951) | gut metagenome | biome: gut microbiome; feature: rumen; material: RS-attached | host: Bos | place: Iran: Karaj | collected 2018-10
ACTGAATCGTGATGCCGCGTTCGCGTTCAAGTTCCATGGAGTCCATCGTGGCACCGACGCCGTCTTTACCACGAACTTCGTGGATAGCGTGGATACGCTTTGTGAAGTAGAGGATACGTTCGGTAAGAGTAGTCTTACCGGAGTCGATGTGAGCAGAAATACCAATATTTCTGTGCAGCTGAATGTCTTTCATATTTTTATTCCACTAATGGAGTTGATGTTATTGAATGTTGCGCCCAAAAATAGAAAAATTTGGGGGGAACTCAAGGGCGGTTTTTCATTTGATAGTATAAATGAGGGCTAAAATGGGTAAAATTTGCGTTTTTGCACAATCTGGTAGACTAAAAATCCCGTTACAATAGAGATTCCTGTCCATATGGCAAGTGAACGAAATGACATCCAAGGCCCCAAATTCATGAAATAGCGCTGGGATATTCCGTAATAATCGTTAATAACAAGGGAATATGCAAATCCATCGATGTTTAGTGGTATGTAAAAATGACTCAGGGCGATTTGCAAGGCGAGTAACGCTGCGACAGTCTTTGCGCTTAGGTTTGTTTTGTCGAGGGTGTCGCCGAGCGGGACAAGAATCAAAGGGAGTAGCGGAATGATATGCCTAGCCTCGCTGTCGATAGCAAAGAACATGAAGACGAGGAATGCAAGTGCGTAGCCGGGACTCCGATTGAAAATGTTCTTTGAAAAATCGCGGAACAGAAAAATCACAAGTAGCGGCAAGATACCGAAATTGCAGATATGCGAGACCGGTGTGATGAACGGATACTTGAGCGGGCGTAAAAAGGCTTGGAGGATAAATGCGACTTCACTAAAAAAGAATTTGTCATTCGCATGTGCGTGGAGGTAAAGAATGATTGCGATGAAGGGGATGAGGATCATCGCCAATTTTTTCCACAGGGACTGGCGGATAAATTCACGGGCGTATGTGGACGGGGTGTAGATGTGACCGTCGCAGTTTCGAAGGACGATGTAGAGGAAAGCACTCCAGGCAATAGCGTTTACGACGAGTAAAGGCTGGGATGCAGGGATGAACAGCATGCTTTCGAGAAGCTGCTGCTTGTGTAGCAGGTAGAGCGCGGCAACAGCTCCGACAGAAAGTAACGGAAGCGTTAGGGCGAGAAGTTTCCCGGTGTGGATCTTTAGGTAGTGTGCGTCTTGTGAAAAAGGTTTATTGAAAAAGTAAAGGAGCCAAATGATGTAGGAGACTGTTGGCCATGTAAAAATGCCCAAAAATGAAATGGCGATTGCCAGCATGTTTTTTTGCCGCAGCAAATAATAAAAGGACACAAGGAAAATCGTATTTGCGAAGGCGTCCGTCTGAAATATTTCGTAGCCGCAGTTTTTGAGTATGAAATGATTGAAAAAGAAACACCCAAAGATTAAAGCCGAAGTTGTCTGTTTCCAGGCGCACAGCTTTGTGAGCTTGAAGAAAAATAATATCAGAATGGCGAGATTGCAAAAATGGAGCACGTACATGGAGTGCATCAGGTTTGCAAGCGTAGGCTTGATGTCAAAGAACGAGAAAAAAAGATTTATCAGGAAAAATGGGAAAATACGGAAAATGCGGAATCGGTCGTAGCCTGTCGTCCAGAAGTCTGTGGTAAAATTTTGCGCGACCTGGTAGTAGAAGGTTCCGTCGTAGCCGATGCCGTTGTTCAGCGGCGTTTTTTCGCCCGCAAAAGATAGCGTAAAAAGAAACAGTAAAACGAACACAAGGAGCTCAGAGGCCCCTTGCATTTTAATCAATTTACAGATTTTATGTATGACGCTCACTGTGGAACGCTGACCGTTAAAAAGGAAAACGATTAGTTGTTTTCGTCAGAACTATGTACTGTCGATTCAGCGCTGTTTTCTCCGCTTGCGCTTTGATCTGCACCATCATCGCCAGATTCAGATTCCTTGTCGATGGCGTTTTCGACGAGTTCCGGCTTTTCGATACCTTCGAGTGCCTTGAAGTAGGACTTGGCTGTCTTGCCAACCTCGTTTGTGTCGAAGTAGGTGTATGCTCCGTTACCGATGGCGCCAATGGCTGGGATTGCGCGGAGGGCGATTCGACCGAGGAAGTTTGCTGAAATCTTGACTCCGATTTTCTGGAGCAGCTTCTGGAGGGCTGCAAGCGATAGCTTCTGTACGACAATGCGGCTGCCCGTGCGGACGGCGACATCGCGGAGGAGCGAGGCTGCACTGTGGCGGAAAAGGCACCAGACCATTGCTTCACGGGAAAGCATCGCGAATTTGCCATAGGTGCAAGCGATATCGGAAACAAGCTGTGCCTGGATGCGCCAGACTGCTGCTATATCCGGAATAGAGGTGAGGACTCCAGTGAATCCTGCTGGGATAGAGAGCGAGGTGCTGACTGCTGCGGCTTTCAGGGCTGCCTGCTTGATCAAAATGTCTGCGCGCGTATCGGGATCCCTGTTGGGGCAGAGGAGCGAGTCCGGAATATCCGTAATCAGGTTGAAGACGACCGAATTGAACATTTCCTGAATGGAATTGGATTCGTCTTTTTTGAATTCGTTAAAGTTTAACATGGCAGCCTCCTTCTATTTCAAGAACATTTTAACAATTCCTGCGAGGTTTGGGGGAATCATGTAATTAAAATTACTTTTTTCTAACCACAATTTCACAATTTCATCTATCCAAAGTCTATCTGAAGCGATTTTTGTGATGAAAAACTCGGTTCTTTCGCCATTTTCGACAATTTTGTAGTTTAAATGGAACGAGATGGGTGTCGTTTCGCCATGCGGAATGACTGTAAGGTCCATCGTCTGCTTTTCGGCGTTGACGCTGAAGGAGACGTTGTTCAATGCTTTCTGAAGTAGCTCTTCCATGATTGCTCCATCTGTGGTGGTTAGAACAAAATTTTTGCGAACAAACCCGTGCCCTTAGGGAGTGCTTTCTTGATAGAATGGTTTTTGAACCACCAAGCGGCGATTTCATTGACCAACATTCGTGGGCTGTCTACTTTGTTTATAACAATCATCGTTCCTTGTTCTGTATCTTCAAAACAGTAGTGTGCACAAAGTGTGGTCGGCGTAAATTCTCCGTGCAGAAGGATGGTCACGGTTGCTTGATTTTCTAGTGAGTCGATATCGACGTTCTGAATTTCACCAAATCTGTTGATGAAGTCATTGCGCCGGAAAAACATCTCGATGGCTTTGTCTCGTGCGTTGCTGAGAAAGGACATGGTTTTGTTTTTAGTTGGTAGTTACTAGTTATTAGTTACTAGTTAATAGATGACTTTGATGTGAATTTCTAGTAACTCGGTACTTCGAACTAAATTCTTGTACCGAATTTTGCTGGTTGTAATATATAATTTTTCACGAGAATAACAAAAAAGGTGTGCATCGCTGCACACCTTTTAAAATCTTGCGAAATCGCAAATCTTTTTACTTCACGACCTTGTAAGTCTTGTCGCCAACAATGACGAGGAAGTTGCCTCTGCTGTTGATACGGACTTCTTGCAGGGCTGAGCTTGTCTTTGCAGACTTGAGCACACGGCCGTTCATATCCGTGATTGCGAACTTGGTGCCGGTTACAGCGTTTTCAATGACGATGGCGCTGTTGTTGGACCAGACCTTCACGGAGCTGTTGAGCTTGGGCTTAGAGGCGATAGAAACATTGTCCGGCTTTGCGTTCACCTTGTAAAGCTTGCAAGATTCAAACGAATAGAAAGTCGTGTCCTTTGCAATCTTGACTCCGTTGTGTTCGTTGGCGGTGACTTCCTTTTCCGTAACTTCCGGCTTCGGTTTCCAAATCTTGAACGTTCCGCTCAAGTGGAGCATGGCGAGGTAGTGCACCAAGCCATCGTAGTAGCGGTACTGACCCGTCATGAGGTTTCCATCCCAAGCCATCTTGAGATTCTTCTTGACGGCGTCATTATACTTCGAATCGTTCATCAAAGCCATTGCAGCCACGGCATTTGCGCCGGTTTCGCCAAGCGTGTACTGTTCCTGCGGATTGGAGCCGTCCCAGTTGAAACGAGCGTGCTTGTAGCCATCCTTTTCAAAGAAATCGATGATGCGGCGGGCCATTTCTTCTTGGCGAGCAGAATCAGCGCCGAAGAGGTAGTAGTCCATGCCGAAGTTCATTGCGCAGCGCATGGCATCGTACATGTACTTTTCGGCATTGCCATTGTAGCTTACGCCATGCGGAGTACCGTCGAAGTTGTTGTAATCCGAGAACAAGCCGGACTTCGTGTTTGAGGATTTGTACAAGTGATCGCGCGTTGCCTTTGCAGCCTTGCTCCACTTATCCTGATTGGAGGTGGACCAGCGAGCGAAAAGATCGACATAGGCCGGCAAGTCGTAAGACGGGTCGGAGAAGTTGTTTTCGTTGCCTTGCGGCTGGAACGTGATAACGTAATGTTGCGGGTTGAAAAGGCTATGCTGGCCGTTGTCCCACATCTTCTTCAAGATGTACTGGGCATCGTCCATGTACTTGCTGTCATTCCAGCGGTTCGCTGCAAAGAGGAGCGACATCATAAAATACATTTCGCCGTCCGGAGCGCAGTTGTCGTCACCGCCGGAACCGCTTTCGTTGCGCTGCCAAGCGAAGTAGCCATCCCAGCCACCGCTCTTGTGCCACATGTGGTTCTTGGCCCAGTTCCAGAGCTTGTCGAATTCTTCTTTGTGGCCGGTCTGCACAGCAATCATCATACCGTAAGACATGCCTTCAGAACGGACGTCTCTGTTGTTCACGTCGAGAATGTAAGCTTCGTTGCCCTTGTCGTAATAGACCTTGGAATTGTTGTCGCCCTTAAAGTAGTGGTCCCACAACTGATCCATTTTTGCCTGGATTTCTTCGTCGGTCTTGCCCAAGATGGTCTTGAACGGGCTTTCGTAATTACCGGTGTAGTATGCGCCGGAATAGTTTTTTTCTTTATCGCAGTCCGGGCCATAGTAAGCGCCGTTTTCGTCAAAGAAATTACCTGCGGTATCGGCTGCAGTGGTCATAGCGGCACTGAACAGCAAAGAGAGAGAATGCAGAAAGTTTTGTTGATTTCATGTCAGCTAAATTATTCTTTTTTGATTTTTTTTGAAATAGGAGCTGGTAAAATACTATTGTAAAACATTACATCAAAAGATTTTATACGTAAAAAGCCTCGTGCATTGGATTGCGCGAGGCGTTTTACATTTCTTTCGTCTTTAGTCTGTAGGGCGAAGCCCGTTCTTTCGTCTATCTAGGAAGCGTCAGGATGTCGATGCCATCCTTGGTCTTCACGACGGTGTGTTCCCACTGGGCGCTGAGAGAACCGTCGCGGGTGACTGCCGTCCAGCCGTCAGAGAGCGTCTTTGTTCCCGGGCGACCGACGTTGAGCATCGGTTCAACGGTGAACACGTTACCGACTTCGATGAACGGGCAACGTTCGTAGTTACGGAAGTGGTAGACGGTCGGTTCTTCGTGGAATCCACGGCCGATGCCGTGACCGCAGTAGTCTTCGACAACGCTAAAGCCGTGTTCGTCGGCGATGTCCTGAATGGCACAGCCGATGTCGTTCCAATGGGCGCCTCTTTCACCTGCAGCGCGGATGCCTTCTTCCATGCAGAACTTGGCGGTATCGACGAGCTCGCGAGCGATGTCGGAGACCTTACCAACGCAGAACATGGCGGAGGTATCACCGTGGTAGCCGGAGAGGATTGTGGTGATATCGATGTTCACGATGTCGCCATCCTTGAGGATGGTGTTCGCGTTCGGAATGCCGTGGCAGACAACTTCGTTGATGCTGATGCAGGCGTAGCGCGGATAACCGTGATAGCCCATGCAGGCGGAGATGCCCTTGTGCTGGCGAGTGTAGTCGCCGATGAATTCATCGATTTCGAGTGTGGAGACGCCGGGCTTGCACATTTCTCCCGCGCGGATCAGCGTTTCGGCTGCGAGAGCGCCGGCATCGCGGATCAGTTCGATTTCTTTTGCGGATTTTACTTTGATTTTTGCCATTTTTAGGCCTTCTTGTTTTTATTTAAGTTCTTTTATGCGCCTACTTTTTCCATGCGAATCTGTCGAGCAGGTAGGCAAGTAGCATCTGGTCGTCGGTGGTGCCGTTCGCAAGTTCTTTTACGAGCGGGAGCATGCGGCTGATGCGTTCAGTTGCTTTTTGACCGCCGAAGTGCTTGCGGACTTCTTCGAGGCGGACCTTGGTACGTTCACTCACCTTCTTCGCAATTTCTTCGTTTGTTAGCGGATCCATCTTGATGAAGTTGATGCCGAAGTCCACTGCCGTCTGGCGGAGATCGATTTCTTCGACTGGTGTGATGAGCGATATGCAGAGACCGCTGCGGCCTGCACGAGCGGTACGTCCGCTGCGGTGTACATAGACTTCGTGGTCGGCGGGGTGGTCATAGACAATCACGTGCGTCACGTGGTCCACGTCGATACCGCGGGCGGCCACGTCAGTGCAGATGAGAATCTTGAGCTTCTTGTCGCGGAAGGCGTTGAGCGTCTTTTCGCGGAGGCTTTGCGCCACGTCGCCACTCAATGCTCCGACTTCAAAACCGTAACCGGAGAGCACCTGTTCGAGGTAGCTCACGTCGCGCTTGTAGTTGCAGAAAATCATGCAACTTTCAGGATTGTAGTATTCCAGAACCTTGATGGTCATGGAATCCTTTTCCATCACGTCGCAAGTGTAGTAGCGGTGTTCAAGATTGTTCGCGATGACCTTGTCGTAACTGAGCGAAAGGAAATCGGCACCTGGACGCTGGAATTCGCGGGCTAGGCTCTTGACCGTTTGCGGAATTGTGGCACTGTACATCGTGCAAGAGATTGCCTTCGGCAGGTACTTGCGGATCTTCTGCATGTCGGGGTAGAAACCCATCGAGAGCATTTCGTCGGCTTCGTCAAGGACGAGGTCGCGAATGGAAAGCAAGTCTACGTTACCGCGCTGGATATGGTCCATAAGGCGGCCCGGAGTAGCGACAATGACATGTACGCCGGAACGGAGCGCCTTGATTTGCGGTTCATAGCTTACGCCACCAAAGATGGCGACAGACTTGATGCCCGTACCCTTTGAGAGCTTTTCAAATTCTTCTTGCACCTGGATGCAGAGTTCTCGCGTCGGCACGAGGATAAGTGCCTGCGGATACGGATGGTCACGGACAATGACCTGCAAAAGCGGGAGGGCGTATGCGCCCGTCTTGCCCGAACCCGTCTTCGATTGCACGAGCATATCGCGGGCGGCGAGCATGTAAGGGATGGATTTGCGCTGGACAGGCATCAGTTCGGTCCAGCCGTGTTCCCGGAGAATAGCCTTCTGTTCTTCGGGGAGCATATCAAACGTATAATCGGGGAGCTTGTTCTTGGGCTCGATAATTTTGACAGGCGTTAAAAACGGATTTACTCTTTCTTTCGTTTCTTCTTTAATGTCTTCACTCATAGTGAGTGCAAATTTAGAAATTAGACGAGAGACGAGAGACGAAAGACGAGAGAAATGCTCTCTAAAATGTCATTCCCGCGAAGGCGGGAATCGGCTTTGGGTGTTGGAACTTTCCTATTCTAGTAGTTCAAATTCAACATTTTTTAATTTTTTTAACTCTTCAATGACATCTTTCCATGGTTCATAATATTTTTCATCGTAAAAAACAACGCAAGTAATATTTGGAAATTCCTTTGCAAAATCAAGAATACTTAAGTTTAATGGGAAAAAAACTTCTTCAATATTTGGATTCTTTTTATGCAATGTCTTAAATTGTTTTATTATAAATTGAGGAACCCACTCAAATATTTTGTAGTATCTTGATTTAAATAGAATGCTTTTTTGTTCGTTATCAAAAAAACGAAACCAATCATATTCAATACCTTTCTCTGTTCTCTTAGTTAAACGAAGACTTTTGTCTTCAAGTTTGTCTTCAAAATTTGCAAGCCATTCCAACTTATTTTCAATATTATTGCATTGAATAAAATTTGATTCGTCTAGAATAATCTTGGAAAACGGATCATTTATTGCATTTTGCATTCCATATGCAAAAGAACCCATTGTATTCTTTGCAAAATGGTCAAAACCAGGCAGGTTGTTTAAATGAATTGGATTTTTACATGTAAAACAAGTACCCTTTAAAGAATACTCAAGACCATGCATTGAATCTTTAAGTTCAACTTCTTCAATTTGGTTGTAATTCCATAAAAAGAAGTCTTTTCTTTTATGACCTTCCTGTTTTATTCCTACAATTAAAAAAATCTTTTGCCCTTTTAATTTTAAACAGTCTCGTTTCCTTGACACTGTATCGCCATAGTCGCTTTCAAGATTGTTTAAATAAACGTAATCGCCAGGCAAGTATCGTAGTGTATCGTAATTGTGATATTGAATATAGCAGTTCTTCTCATTGTTGTTGTCCTTTCGTGGCCACATCCTGTCGGGGCTAGGTGGACACATCATTCTGTTATATTCAGGTTGTAGTTCGTCTATTTTTGCGTACTCGTGTTCAGTTAAACTATCTCTGTCACATTCTAAAAGAACTTCAAATTTGAAATTGCCATAAACACCCGGTTGAGAAACCTGTTGTGTTAGCCCGTATTTGCAAAATGCTCTGCGGAGAGGATTTTCTCCATCTGGATTCTTGATTTTATCAAGTGATTGCGTATGCTGTTTCCATCTGCTTGAAATATTGATGGATTGGCCAATGTAACTTTTTCCATTGACTAAGTTCGTGATTTTATAAATACCGCAGATTGGTTGCATAGGTCTAAAATAACTTCTTTTGTAAACCTATGTAAAAAATAATTAAAAATCCAAATTTTGCAAAAAGCCGGATACACAAAAGTGTCCCCTTGGGGAAAAATTTATCCACGAGGTTAAAGGAGGCTATATGTCTTTTCTAATAAAAACAATGAAGTTTCTGATGTTTTTTTTCAAAAAAAAGAGGGTTTTGCAAGTAACGGGATAAACGTCTGTAAAACCCATTACGGAAATGTTTTCCGTGATGTTCAACAGAGGTTTTATGAATTATAGAAAATCTAAAATCACTAATAAACGCAAATCTATGGAAAAAAGTCATGTTTCAATCAAGATGGGATCTTTTTCCTATAAAAAAAATCATGTTAAGTACGAATACTTACCTTATCAAAGGAATAATGTTGAAAAAAAGAAAACGAGAGGGTTGTTTAGTATACTGAAATTTTTTAGTTGTCTTTTTGGAGATGTTTTAAATCTTTCTAATTGTATTTTAACGATTATTCAGTATTTGGATAATATGCTAGGGCATTAGGTTAATTGTGTTTATGAACTCAAGTATATCTATTTTTTTCTTGGAGAATAAAAGCGTCGGCCAAGGATGGGGAGGGTGCAGGGAGGGGCCCGTGCGGCCTTCGCAACTCCGAGCTGGGGCCCCGCCCGCAAGCAGCTCTTGTCAAGATTTAAACACTTTTAAAAGTGCTTTAAATCTAAAGCGTCCAGTGGTATTCAAATCCGAGGCTTACAAAGCAATCGAGGGTGAATCTTCCGATTGTTGTGGGGGCGGCGCCTGCATCGGGCGATGGGGCTTCGTAAATGTCCCTGCCGCGGCTAGAAATGCCTGCACGGAGGTCTAAGCCGTAATGCTTCTTGAAGACGAACTGTCCGCCAATGCCGACCAATGCGCCTTTGTAGACGTCCTCAAACTTGACACGGTACTGGTAAGCTCTTGAGGGCTTCTTGACTTCTTTTTTTAAGCCAATATCTTCGGAATAGAACGTGTATTGGAATCCGAGGAAGAATAGCGGCGTGATGTCGAGCCATGTCGTGATGGGGTAGGTCATGGACAAGATGGCGTTGAGGCCAATGTCGTGCTGTCCAAAATTCCAGTGGTCGAGTTCTTTGTAGACGGTGTCGGATTTGTCTGTTTTCATGTCGCGGTTGGAATAGCGGTACATGAGTTCTATGCCCATAAATCCGTGCCAAGTGAGGCCTGCGTAAAGGCTGAGGAATGTATCGTCATCTTCGATAAAGTTCCAGAGGCTTACAGAATCCTTGGTGACTCGGTAATTCCTGACGCGGCTTCTGGTGTGACTGCTAGTCCAGTTGTCCGGTGTGAGCGGGAAATGGGCTTGTGAGTAGCCAACTCCAACGCCTGCCCAAATCTTTAGGTTCGGGACTTCCTTATAGAGGTCGTCGGGTTCAGTCTGCATCTTGAGGCGTTCTTCTTTGGTGAGGCGGCGCTTGGTGCGCTTGTCGAAGAACGTGGCGGCGATTTCGTCACTGAGGGCGACCTTGTCGGAGTTTGCCTTGACAATGCCAGCGGCTTTAGGTTCCTGAGTTGTTTCGTCAAAGATGGCGACTTGGATGAATTTCCCTTGAGGTGCAAGGAAGAGGACTATATTGTCTTCAAGGGCCTGGATCTTGGCTGCCATGCCGGGGTGCCTTGCACGCAAGTAGCTCGAGGGCAATCCCTTTTCGAGGTTATTCGAGAGCCAGGACCCATATCGAGTGGCGATGGTGTCGCGTTCCCATTCACCGAGTTCACGGCATTTGGGCTCTCCGATGCCCGTGTTGTTGCGTCGGAGAGATAGACAGAATTCGCCTGCGTTGACGGGGGCGTTTCCGTCTAAAGTCCAAATATAAATGGTTGCATCTTTCCAAAGAGTAAATTTGGAATCGAAGTAAACTTCGGCAGCGCTTGCCCAGGAGACCAAAAACATCAAGATGACGAGGAGCTTTTTCATTTGACGACCCCCTCGTAAAGATTCTTGCGGATTTTTTGGACGGCCATCTGGACGAGGTTCGTCAAGTTGCTTAACTTGTACGTCGTTATCGGCTGCTGGATCTCGTCAACGGCGCTAAAGAGCGGGCGCTGTTTCAAATTGTCCCAAAGCGTGTACGAGAAAATGGCGCTGACGTTGTCTGGCTTGCGGAGACTTTCGCTTTCGTTATGGATGAAGGCGTAGTCAAAGAAGTTTTCGCGTTTCAGGTCTGTGCCGATGATAAATTCGTGCAGAATGAGCACTACGGGCGGAACGTTTCCGGCGGGGTCCTTGAGGGTGACACCCTGTTCTGGAATATGCCCCTTGATGAATATGCGTTCGTCGATTTTTAGGCTTTCTTCGGGGAAAACGCGGTTTGTCGAATCCGGAATGACAATGAGGTTCCCATAACCCTTGCGCATTTCGGTCTCGAAGATGTTTCGGCAGTGGAGCGTTCCCTTAATCTGGATGCTATCCGTGCCGATTTCGAGGCGTTTGGCAAACCAGTTTGAACGAGTGATGACAAAGGCGTCTTCGATGCCCGTCACCGCAATACCGCCATAAGGAGCCTTATGGTACGATGGGTGGCTTGTGGTCCAATGATAAGAATCTGCACACCCGGCGAGCATGCAGATTGCAAATCCAAGGGAAATTATGGACTTCTTGAACGCCATTAACACTCGAGTCTTGAGTTGCCTTAGACGGCGCCCCACTTTTCGCGGTAGGCGTAGACGCGTTCAAGGATTCCTTCGGGGGCATTGATGGCCTTGCGGTTTTCTTCGCTTTCGAGGAATGCGATGATGTCGTTGATGTTCACGATGGAATGGGCTTCGATGCCGTATTCATCCTGGACTGTCTGGAGGGCGGACTTGCCGTTTTCGAGCTTTTCCTTGCGGTCCACAGAAATGAGGAGACCGATGACGTTTGCGTTTTCAATCTGGGAAAGCGCCTGCATCGTTTCGTTGACAGATGTTCCTGCGGTAATCACGTCTTCGATGATGACGACGTTTGTCTTTTCGGCGTACTTGTAACCGACGAGAGAACCGCCTTCACCGTGGTCCTTGACTTCCTTTCTGTTGTATGTGAACGTGAGGTTCTTGGCGTACACGTCAGAGAGCTTCATTGCGGTTGCGGCGCAAAGAGGGATGCCCTTGTAGGCCGGACCATAAAGATTCTGGGCCTTGTCGGCAAAGTGTTCCATGAAAGCTGCTGCGTAGAATTCTGCAAGCTTAGAAAGGGATGCGCCCGTGCGGAACTCTCCGGTGTTGATAAAGTAAGGCGTTTCGCGGCCACTCTTGGTGATGAAGTTGCCGAACTTGAGGGCACCGGATTCTACGAGAAAGTGTACAAAAGTATCTGTTTTGGTCATTGCAAATTCCTAAGCTTTTGCTCCGACGAGGAGCGCGATAACTTCAGAGATGATGTTGTAGTTGGTAATGAACTGGATGGCGAACATGGCGACAAGGCATATGACGCAAAGCACCAAATAGCTATGGAAGGATCTTTCGAATCCTTTGACCTTCATCTTGAAGATTAGCCAGACGCCGAAGCTCAAGATTGAGCTGAAGATCCATGCTGCAGACGTGTTCAAGTCGACGAGGCGGCTTACGGCGAATGTAATGGCGATGCCCGGCAAGAAGAAGAATGCAACGCTCAGGACGACGAGCAGTGCAAAGCCGACGTAGTAGGCCAGTCCGCGGTCTTTCTTGATGATGACCTGGGAACCGATCGATGTCTGTTCCTCTTCGCCTGTCATCGGGTTCACGAACGTTTCCGGCTTGAACTGCTTGTACGGCGAATTGGATTTCGGTTCCTTATGCTTTGCCGGCGAAATGACTTCGCCTGTCAGCGGATTGACGAGCTCTTCGGTAGATTCAAAGCTAGTCTGGTTGACTTCGGCTTTTGCTTCGGTCTTGACTTCGCTTTCTGTAGTCGGCTCTTGAGCGGGGACTTCATTCTTGATTTCTTCGGACATAGGTGTCTCCTAGAGAATAAAGGTTCTGCCTGCGTGGACGAACACGCGGTGTTCAAGCCAAAGCTTGAGTGCCTGCGAAAGCGTACGCTTTTCGATATCCTTGCCGAGTTCGACGAGTTCATCGATGCTTGCGGTTTCGGGGACGCGCTGGATGTCTTGACAGATAATCGGACCTTGGTCGAGGTCTTCAGTGGCAAAATGCGCTGTAGCACCGATAATCTTCACACCCTTGTGCCATGCCTGGTGGTAGGGCTTTGCACCCTTGAAGGCTGGCAAGAATCCGTGGTGGATGTTGATGATGCGGTACTTGAATTCTTCTGTGAACTGCGCCGTCAAAATCTGCATGTAGCGGGCGAGGACGATTGTATCGGTCTTTGTTTCTTCGATAATTTCGCGGAAACGGTTCTCGGGGATCGTCTTGTCCGGGTTGGACGGCACGTAGTAGAACGGCACGCCGAAAGAGCCGCCCACGGGGCCCAAGTCCGGGTGGTTACCCACGATGCAGCTGAATTCGCAGGGAAGGTCGCCATCGCGGCGCTTGAGAAGCAAATCGTAAAGGCAGTGGTCGGTTTTCGATACGAAAATAGCGACACGTTCAGTCTTGGAGGTGTCGAACAGCTTCCAGTTCAGCTGGAGGTGCGGGGCGATAGTTTCGAGGTGTCTTTTGACTTCGGGTATGCCATCTGCTTCGATGTCGAAAACGGCACGCAAGAAAAATGTTTCGATATCCTTGGCTGTGTGTTGCTGGAGGTCGATAATGTTAGCTCCGGCCTTTGCAAGAACTTGCGTTGTGCCGGCAATAAGCCCTTTTTGGTCGGGGCAGAGAATCTGGAGAATATAACGAGTCATAGACATACTATAATATTAAAAAATTTAGGCCATGTTACCAAATATTTTATTTCCAAGTAGACAAAAAATAACTAACATTACACTAAGAAATAAAAAGTATTGAAAAATGGAGAGAATTAAATTGTTCAGACTGGGAATTTACTCCGTGCTCGCTTTGTCTGTTGCGCAGGTGTTTGCTGCACCTCCTAAGACTTGGGATGCCATTTTTAACGCCGAAGGTCAGGGCGAATACGCCGCTGCCAAGATTGACGGCAATATCCGTTTTGGCGAATACACTCACTACAAAAATGTTCAGCCGGTTTCCTTCCGCGTTCTTGATGACAAGTTCGACTTCTCTGTTGCCGGTAACATGACTGTTCCTGCAAAGATGGTCGAAGATCCGAGCTTCTACGAAAATTGCCGTAACACCATGGAAGCATGGATTTCGTATTTCGACAGGCCGCGCCGCTTTGGTAACCAGGACCTCATCATCAATGTCGTCGGTGTTGACTTTGCTTGCGGTAACGACTTGTTCAACGTTCATGACTTGCGTATAAAGTTCACGAATCCGCAGGCTCAGAAGGCTTGGGTGAACGAACTTGAAGGCCGTCAGAAGTACAAGCGCGAACAGCTTTCTGAATTCCGCATTGCCGAACAGGAACATCGCGCTGAAATCCGTGACAAGTCTTCTTCGTTTACGGACCCGCGTGACGGACAAGTTTATCGAATCATCAAGGTCGAAGGCCGTGAATGGTTTGCCCAGAACGTGAACTACAATGTCGAAGGCCACTCCTGGTGCTACGAAGACAAGGATTCTTACTGCGCCCGTAGCGGTCGTCTGTACGACCTTGAAGGTGCTCGCAAGGCTTGCCCGGAAGGCTGGCACTTGCCGCGTGACCGCGAATGGTCCGATATGCTCAAGGGCCTCACGGGTTGCTATGACGGTGTGGACAAGTGCGGTAACTTTGCTACAAAGATGAAGGCTACGACTGGCTGGCAGGGCGGTGGCGGTACCGACGAATACGGTTTCACCATTTTCTCTTCGGGCTATCGCAAGCTCCTCGGCACATCCACGGTTCGCTATGTCGATATGGGTGAATACGCTGGCTTCTGGTCTGCACAGAACGGCCGTAACGAAACGATTTGGCTTTGGGCTATGGGCCGCATGAGTGACCAGATGGTTCGCCAGCTCGTCCCGGCAACCGCAAAGAACAACGGCTACTCCGTCCGCTGCATCAACGGTAACTAAGGCTTGCGCTGAGCGCAAAAAAAGAGAGCTTAAAAAGCTCTCTTTTTTTATATGCATAAAAAATGCGTCGCGCCGAGGGCGCGGCGTATTTTACATCTGGCGGATGGGGAAGAGGCCGAGTAAATCCAGCACGTTCTCGAGCACGATCTGCGTGGATTGCACGAGGAACAAGCGGGACTTTTCTTCGACAGATCCGAGCACGCGGTCTTCGTGGATGAACTTGTGTGCGGCTTCGGCAATTTCGAGTGCGTATTGCGCAAGCACGCTCGGTTCATCGTCCTTGACGGCGGCGAGAATCTTTTCGCCCTTCTTGGCGAGAATGTTGATGAGGCTATAGGCGGCGTCATCGGTAAGCTGTGCGTAATCCACGTCAGCCACCGGAACGGTGTAGCCAGCCTTGCGCATAATGCTGCAAAGACGGACGTGTGCGTTCTGCACGTACGGACCTGTGTCGCCTTCGAAGCTCATCACGGCATCCCAGTCAAAGCGGACATCCTTCAATCGGCTGTTCTTGAGGTCGTTGAAGGTAAGAGCGCTGATACCGATCTGGCGAGCAATGAGTTCCTTGTTTTCGAGTCCCGGATTCTTTTCGTCGATGAATTCGAGAATCTTCTTTTGGGCGGCTTCGATGACGTCGCGGAGGAGGCTTGCCGTACCGGTACGGGTCTTGCCCTTTTCCCACTTGCCATCGACCATCTGGAGAATCACGCCAAATGGAATGTGGTACATGTCCTTGTACCATTCGCGGCCCATCTTCTTGAGCACGTGGAACACCTGCTTGAAGTGGAGAGCTTGTCCCAAGTCCACCACGTAAAGGCACTTGTCAAAGTTGTATTCTTTCTTGCGGTAGATGGCTGCGGCGAGGTCGCGGGTTGCGTACAACGTGGAACCATCGCTCTTGCGGATAAGGCACGGGTTCAGGTCGAATTCGTCGAGCATCACCACGTCGCGTTCCTGGCTATTTACCAACAAGTTCTTTTCGCGGAGTTCGTCGAGCACTGCCGGAATCTTGTCTTCAAAGAAGGATTCACCGGTGTAGTGGTCAAAGCCAACGCCCATCATGTCGTAAATGCGCATGAGTTCCTTGAGCGTTGCGGCGCGGAATGCGGTCCACAGCTTGCGGTAGAATTCGTCACCCTGTTCAAGCTTTGTGAATGCGGCGCGTGCTTCGTCTTCGAGGCCGGGTTCTTCCTTGGAGGCCTTGGAGAAGCTTGCGTAAAGGATGTTGAGTTCCTTCACGGTGAGGGCGTTCAAAGTTGCTTCGTCGGTCGGGAGCTTTTCGCGGAGGTACATCACGATGAGCTTACCGAATGCGGTACCCCAGTCGCCCAAGTGGTTGATGCGTTCGACCTTGTAACCGGCGGCCTTGTAAATGCGGGCGAGCGAGTTACCAATCATGGTGGAGCGCAAATGGTGGAAGGCGAGTTCCTTACCGATGTTCGGGGAGCTGTAGTCGATGCAGACAACCTTGCCATTCGATGCGGCGTGGCCGTAGTCCAAACCCTTGGCGGCGATTTCGTCGAGTGTAGACTTGGCGAGGAATCCGCGGTCGATGAAAAAGTTGAGGTAACCGTTCACGGCTTCAACTTTAGAAAGACCTGCCGGGAGCTGAACCTTGGCGGCTAAATCTTCGGCAATGAGCTTCGGTGCCTTGCGGAGAGTCTTTGCAAGCGAAAAGCACGGGATGGTGTAGTTGCCATGACTTGTATCAGGCGGTACGGAAATAAGTTTCAATGCGGCTTCTTCGTCAAAAGCTCCAGTTGCAGCAAGTGCCTTTGCGATTTCTGCATTAAATGAGTTCATTGTCGTCTCCAGACTTCTTGGCGTCTTCGCGAATGAAGTCGTGTTCGTCGAGGTTCATGAGTTTGCCGTCTGCATAGAGGCGGTCGAAGGAAATTTCGTTTCTCTTTTCTTCTTCGAAGAGGTGAACCATCAGGTCAAGACCTGCATCGAAGATGGCCCAACGCACACCTTCCTTGTATTCAACGCCGACATAGTGGAGCTTGCGAGCCTTGAATTCCTTGGTGAGTTCATTCAAAATGGCCTGCATCTGGGCTTCACTTTCGCAAGTGGCGATGAGGAAATAGTCCGCTTCGTTTTTGACGCCGCGGAGGTCGATGAGCTGCACGTTCTGGGCGCGAAGTTCAAAAAGGATACCTGCACCAAGCTTAACGGTTTCAGAAAAATCTTGGTTATTTGTTGCTGTCATTTTTTTCTCCCTGATCGGGTTCTATTATTTGTTGAAAATCTCTTCCGGTGTGTACGACGGCATCGACCGTGGCGTTCTTGTTCTGGAGTACAAGAATGTTCTTTGTTTTTAAGGTTGCTGCGAGCGCCTGTGCGCCTTCCCATTCCGGGTTCCTGAGCACGATAATCGTTTCGTCGTAATTCTGGAGGCGTTCGTTGTCGATATGGACGACATCAAAACCGTTGTCGCGTAAGAATGTGCGCATCTTGACGGCAGCACCCTTCATGCTGCAGCTGTTTAGCACTTCGACTTCGCCCTTGATGCGGCGAACTTCGCGAACGACGGGGGCTGGCTTTTCTTCTTCACAGCCTGCCAAAAGGAATGCGGCAAAAACAGCCGAAGAAACTCCTACGGCAAAGTTCAGGTGGAGCGCTTTAGAATAGTTGCGGAACATTCTTTGCCGTAAAATTTAGAAAAATAAAAAGCCCCCGAAATAAATCCGGGGTGGCAATATAGAATAGATGTGCTTACTGGCAGAGGATGGAACTTCGGCTAGGGCATTCGCTGTGGAAGAAACTGCGTGGGCCGTAGGCTTTCAGGGCGTCTCGTTCATTGACGTAGGAAATTCTTATCAATGTGTTTTCGCTTGGCTTGTATTCTAGAGAAACATCTGGAATCAACACATTAACATTGCCTTGGCGTAGGTCCTCTCTTGCGATGCGGCTACCATTGCTAATGTTTGCGTAGATTGGCATCCAAAGACCGATATTTGCGTACAAGTGAAGATTCGGTGTGAACTCATAGGCGAAATGTCCCATAAAGCTTTGGTTCGCGAACGACCCGAAACTTCCTGCTACAAAATTGAGTGAGTAGGAGTAAGCGACTTTTAAGGCTGGATCGAATGTCTGGTGACGGACCATGCGGTCGGAATCAAATTCGCGATTCCAGGGAATGCCATCGTTTCGAAATTCAAAATTTGTGACGTTTGCAAAGGCAAACGTTGATATGCAAAGAGCAGATAAAATAATTCGTTTCATGAAAACGAATATACAAAAGTGTGCAAGGCGAGAGTAGTAAAATTGAACTTGTTCAATTTTATTACCGAGCCGCCGCCCAATGACATTGGTGTATTTCTAACTTGCTAAAGCAAGAGAACTACAACCAAGTCATATCAGTGGCTGAAACAATAAAAAAGAATATTGAACGGAACTAAAGTTCCGAGCCACGCAGATGACGCCGAAGGCGTCAAAAGTGTGCAAGGCGAGAGTAGTAAAATTAATTACCAGCAATAATGCGGGTTGCTCCACGGGCATCCGTCGTAAAAATAGCGGTGTGGCCCATAGGCCCTGAAAGCGTCTCGTTCGTTGATGTACATGACCTTGAGAGAAACTTTGTCGTTTGGCTTGTATTCAAGAGCGATGTCTGGAACTAATAGGCCTACGTTCCCTTGCTTCACGTCTTCACGGGCAATGCGGTTGCCGAAGTGGATGCTTGAGTAGAGCGGCATCCAAAGCCCTACGTTTGCGTATAAATGCAAATTAGGAGTGAATTCATAAGCGAAATGTGCCATAAAGCTTTGCTGTGCAAATGATCCGAATGAACCGCCGATGAAGCTTACGGAATAGGTGTAAGCGACTTTTAGAGCGGGATCGAATGTGTCGTGACGTACTAGGCGCTCTGGGTCAAAGTTTTCGCGGTTCCAGGGAATTCCGCTTTCTTGAATAACGTAGATGGTATCAACAATGGTATCCTGTGCTGCAACGAGTGTTTCCGAGAGTTCAGCAGAATCTGCCTTTGCGGGGGAGGCGGCAAAGGTGAATGCTGTTAGGAATAACACTGTAAAACACACGAATCGCATATAAGGAATATATAAAAAAGGAGGCTTCGGTATAAAACGAAGTCTCCTGGTTGAGATTGATTTCTCAGGAATTATTTGTTATTGTCGGTCTTGGAGTCGTCGCTCTTGGTGACTCCAGCGAGTTTTGCCCCGAACATGGAGCCAAGAACTGTACGGAGGTCAATGCCGAGCGAATCCGTGAGGCCATTCGTGACCTGTGTGAGCGTCTTGGTGATATCGCCGGTGAGCTTTGCCGTATTGCCTTCGCCGTACATGGTGATATTGCCAATCTTTTCCATCGGCTTTGCAATGGCGGCTGCAATCTGAGGCATCTGCTCAAAGTACTTTTCAATGGTTTTGAGCTGCATTTCCTGACGGGCTGCGTCACCATAGAGCTTCATGGCTTCGGCCTTCTTGTTGAGCGCTTCTGCCTCGGCAAGACCTTGAGCCTTGATTGCTTCTGCTTCGGCTAAGCCTTTTGCCTTTGTAGCTTCAGCTTCGGCGAGTGCCTTTGCCTTTGTAGCTTCGGCTTCTGCGAATGCCTTTTCCTTTTCGGCGTCAGCAATCTGCTTGATGGCCTTGGCGCGCTGTTCTTCCTTGTAGCGGACGGCTTCAGCGTCTTTTTGCTGCTGGAAGAGTTCGGCTTCGGAACGCTGGATTTGTGCCTGGCGTTCGGCTTCTGCTTTCTTTTCGATTTGAGCCTTAAGTTCCTTTTCGGTCACCATGACCATGCGTTCGCGAATTTCAATTTCCTTTTCTTGCTTGGCTACTTCTGCTTCGGCCTGGGCAACGTTGATTTCCTTCTGCTGCGTCTGCTTCTGGATTTCGTAAGCGGCATCAGCAATAGCCTTTTCGGTATCAGAAATCTTCTGCAAGTTGGCCTTTTTCACGGCGAGGTCGTTCTGCTTCTGGGCAATTTCGAGTTCTGCGGCAACGGCTGCATCGTTTGCTTCTTTCTTGGCCTGCGATTGAGCCACGCTGATATCGCGTTCGGCATTCGCCTTGGAAATGGCTGCTGCCTTGCGGATGGCAGATGTCTTATCGACACCGAGGTTTTCAATCACGCCGTTGGCGTCTTCAAAATTCTGGATGTTGAACGTCTGCACAACAATGCCGAGCTTTTCAAGGTCCGGGATGGCATTTTCGAGCACGAGTTCAGAAACCTGCTTGCGGTCACCCACGAGATCCACGAGCTGCATACGGCCAACAATTTCACGCATGTTACCTTCGAGAATGTCAACGATCATAGCGCGGATGTCTTCGGGCTTCTTGTTCAAGAAGTTCTGTGCAGAAGATTTGAGACGGTCCGGATTGTCCGAAATCTTGGCGGTCACGACTGCATCGACGGAAACGTTGATGTAGTCCTTGGTGGGGACTGGGCTGCCTGTCTTCACGTCAATCTGGATCAGTTGAAGTGAAAGGTGGTCGGCGCGTTCGAAGAACGGAATGCGAAGCCCTGCACGGCCGATGATGACTCTAGGCTGTTTCTGGATACCGGATACGATGATGGCTTCATCAGGGGCGGCCTTGATGTAAGACATCACGAAGATGATGATAAGTAAAAGTATTGCCGATGCAATGGCTATGTAAAGGATATTATCTGGCATTAAAACCTCGTTATTTTAGTTTACCTTTAATATACAACATTTACATTGTCATAAACTGCCAAAACGTAAATTTTTTTATAAAAAAAGCCCGGCGAAGCCGGGAACCTTATACGCGTGTATTTGCGCTTTTAGATTTTTTCGATGATTTCGTTTTTGCCGTTGACGCGAATGACAGTTGGCTTCCAGGTCTTGGCTTCTTCCGGAGACATCGTTGCATAAGCTACGATAATCACGAGGTCGCCTGGCTGTACCAAGCGAGCTGCGGCACCGTTTAAGCAAATCACGCCAGAGCCTGCTTTGCCTTCGATGACATAAGTATCGAGACGAGAACCATTATTGACGTCAAGGACGCCGACTTTTTCGAAGGGGAGGATGCCTGCTGCATCCATCAAATCGCGTGCGATAGTGATGGAACCTTCGTAATTGAGGTTTGCATCAGTTACAGTAGCGCGATGTATTTTGGCTTTAAGTAATTCTAGCTGCATTGCTGCTTAGAACTTGACATTGAAGAAACTTGCAACGCCCTGGTCCGGAGTCGGAATAACGCCAAAGCTGAAGCGGTTTGCATCCGGATTGCTATCCCATTGGGTGCTGATGAATGCATCTGCGAAAGACCAGAGGTGAGCGGCTGCGATTCCGAGGAATCCGTACCACCAGTAGCTCTTGTCTTGTACTTTGAAGACTACCGTGACTGCGATACTACCAATTTCAAGAACATCCATAAAGGTTGCCTTTGCGGTCTGTTTTGTTTTCCACTGGTAGTAAGAAGGAATCAAGAGAGAAATATATGCACTCTTCTGATCACCACTGCGATAACGGTAAGAACGGTCAATGTCTGCATCTTCCATGCCTTCGGCACGCTGGCTGAGCCAATCTTCTTCGCTCACACCGAGTCTGTTCCACGGCTTCTGGAGATATTCTGTCGGGCGGATGCCAAGTTCAACAAGCTTTGTCAACTTTTCACGAGTAACGCCTTGTTCCTTAGCCTGCTGGTATTCCCACTGAGTAAGGCCCATGTCTTCATACTTGAAGCCTTCCCACTGGCCACCGACGGCCTGTGCATTACCGATGTTAGATTGATTTGTTGCTTCGGCATTAGCCTGTGCAATAGAGTCTGCTGTTGCAGCATCTTGGAAATCGTCAGAGAAGAGGTCGTCAGACTGAGCAAACGCTAGTGAGCCCGCGAAAAGAACAGCAGAAAGCACTTTGAACATGTTACTCATTTTGATCTCTTTCTTAAACGTTTAATGCCGGGGGAGGGAATCGAACCCTCACACTCTCGCGAGTACTGGATTTTGAGTCCAGCGCGTCTACCAATTTCACCACCCCGGC
>JAEEGJ010011996.1_pt1 | contig 21671 bp, 19 predicted proteins | sample 8958761 | NCBI WGS metagenome assembly JAEEGJ01 (sample SAMN16246546, study PRJNA631951) | gut metagenome | biome: gut microbiome; feature: rumen; material: RS-attached | host: Bos | place: Iran: Karaj | collected 2018-10
CGCGTTCCGCCTGGATGACGTGGGCAGGCGCTCTGGAGACGAATTTCTCGTTGGCCAGCTGGTTCGTGACCCTGGCAACTTCCTTCGTCAGCCGCTCTTCTTCCTTCTTCAGGCGTGCGTACTCGGCCTCGTAATCCATCAGATCGTCCAGCGGTACGTAGACTTCCACGCCGGGCAGCGCCGCGGACATGGTCTCTTCGGGCAGTTCGTCCTTGGAAGCGATCCAGCTGATGCCTTCCAGGTTGCCGAGCGTCTTGATGTAGCGTTCGCCTGCTTTCGCGGCCTCTTCCTGGTCTTTTTCCGCCAGGATGACCGCGTGCAGTTTGCGGGACGGCAGCGCTTCCGCTTCGTGGCGGATGCCGCGGATGGCCTTGATGATCTCCATGGACAGGTTCAGGACCTGCTTGTCCTGCTCATAGTTCATGGACGGGTCATAGGCGGGCCAGGATTCCAGCATCAGGAACTGCTTCGCGCCTTCTTCTCTGGGCAGGAAGCTCCAGATCTCTTCCGTGATGAACGGCATGAACGGGTGCAGCAGCTTCAGCATGCTCTTCAGGCACTTGACGAGACAGTATCTCGCGCTCGCCTTGTCCTCTTCGTCCGCGCCGTACAGTCTCGGCTTGATCAGTTCGATGTACCAGTCGCAGAATTCTCCCCAGATCAGTTCGTAGATCTTCTGGGCGGCCAGCGCGAATTCGAAACGCTCCATATTCGTGTTGATCTCGGGCAGCGCGTCGTTGACGGTCTGCAGGATCCAGCGGTCTTCCGCCTGCAGCTTCGCGGTCGCTTCGTCCGCCATGGGCAGGAAGTTGCCTTCCTCGTCTTTGATGTTCATGATGGCGAAACGGGATGCGTTCCACAGCTTGTTCGCGAAGTTTCTGGCGCCTTCGACCTTTTCCACCTGGTAGCGGATATCGGAACCCGGGGAGATGCCGGACAGCAGCATGAAGCGCAGCGCGTCGGCGCCGTAGGTGTCGATCACTTCGAGCGGATCGATGCCGTTGCCCAGAGATTTGGACATCTTGCGGCCCTGCGCGTCGCGCACGAGGCCGTGGATGAGCACGTGTTCGAACGGCGTCTTGCCCATGACTTCGATGCCGGAGAAGATCATTCTCGCGACCCAGAAGAAAATAATGTCGTAGCCGGTGACGAGCGTGCTCGTCGGGTAGAACTTTTTCAGATCGTCCGTATTTTCAGGCCAGCCCAGGGTCGAGAACGGCCACAGCGCGGAGCTGAACCAGGTATCCAGCACGTCTTCGTCCTGATGGAAATGCGTACCGCCGCACTTCGGGCAGACGGAGGGTTCTTCCTTGGCTACGACCATTTCGCCGCAGTCTTCGCAGTAATACGCCGGGATGCGGTGACCCCACCAGAGCTGGCGGGAGATGCACCAGTCCTTGATGTCCTCCATCCAGTGATAATAGGTCTTATCGAAACGTTCGGGCACGAACTTCGTCTCGTTCTTGCGGACGGCCTCGATCGCGGGCTCTGCCAGCGGCTTCATCTTCACGAACCACTGTTCGGAAATGCGCGGCTCCACGACGGTATGGCAGCGGTAGCATTCGCCTGCCGGGATCACCATTTTTTCGACCTTTACGAGATAGCCCGCGGCCTCCAGGTCGGCGACCCAGGCCTTGCGGCACTCGTAGCGGTCCATGCCCTCGTACTTGCCCGCAGCGGCGGTCATCTTCGCTTTTTCGTCGATGCACTCGATCATCTCCAGACCGTGGCGCAGACCGACTTCGAAGTCGTTGGGGTCCGCGGACGGCGTGATCTTTACGGCGCCGGTGCCCTTTTCCGGGTCGGGATACTCGTCCGCGATGACGGGGATCTCTCTGCCGACCAGCGGCAGGATGACCTTCTTGCCCACCAGATCCCTGTAGCGTTCGTCGCTCGGATGGACGGCGACGGCCGTATCGGCGAACATGGTCTCCGGGCGGGACGTGGCGACGACGATGCCTTCGCTGCCGTCCGCGCCGGGATAGCGGAAGTACCAGTAGCTGCCGTTGTGGTCCACGTGTTCGACTTCGATATCGGACAGGGCGGATCCGCAGACCGGGCACCAGTTGATCAGGCGCGCGCCTTTATAGATCAGGCCTTTGTTGTACAGGTTGATGAAGTGCTCCTTGACCGCTCTGTTGCATCCTTCGTCCATGGTGAAGCGTTCGCGCTTCCAGTCGCAGGAGGAGCCCAGACGCCGGATCTGCTCGTTGATGCGGCCTCCGTACTGTCTCTTCCATTCCCAGGCGCGCTCCAGGAAAGCTTCGCGGCCGATATCCTCCTTGGACAGCCCTTCCTCTTCCCTCAGCTTATCCACGACCTTGACTTCCGTGGCGATGGACGCGTGGTCCGTGCCCGGCAGCCACAGCGTCTCGTGGCCCTGCATCCTCTTGTAGCGGATCAGCACGTCCTGCAGGGACTGGTCCAGGGCGTGACCCATGTGCAGCTGCCCGGTGATGTTGGGCGGCGGCATCATGACGGTAAAGGGGTCCTTCGGCGCGTTCGCGTCGGGAGCAAAAGCGCCGCTCTCCTCCCACTGCGCGTAGATACGGTCTTCGAAATCCTTAGGTCTGTAATTCTTTGCGAGATTGTTTTCCATAACGATCCTCTCTATCTGAACTGAAATTATTGTCTGACTTTGATCAAATTGACGATCTCCAAAGCGAAGAACGCCAGGCTGAGATATCCCACGAGGGGCACGATGTTCGCCACGAAATTATAATAGCCGTACAGGGAACACGCGTAGCCCGCCAGGCCGACCGCCCAGGCGATCTGTTTGCTGTATCTCCGGTCTCCCAGCTTCGTCGTAAAGCCGTAGAAGACTGTGGTCTGGGTCATGAAGATAGCCAGCAGCAGCAATACGGCGTAGACCTTGCCCAGCACCGGGAACACCCGTTCGCACAGATCCATCATGGGAAAGCTGCTCTGTCCGCTCAGCTGCGGATCCGTCGACGTGGCGAGGAACAGGATGAGCGTGCAGGTCCCCAGGATGACCCCGCCGAGCGCGGCGCCCCGCAGGCTCTTCTTCGGGGAATCCGAGTGCATGGCGCACTGCCCGAGCACCGGGACCGCGGCCGAGGCGTTATAGCCCACGTAACCGATCACGGCGGTCAGCCAGTGGCTGGCGACCTTGCTCGCCCTATGAGGCTGCAGATCCGCGACCTGCTGCGTGTGCGTAGCGATCAGGTAGATCCCCAGGACCAGCGTTCCGGCCACCAGGACCGGGGAGATCTTGCCGGCTTTGTCCGAGATGCTGGAGAATCCGCCCAGCGCCGTGATGATGCACAGCAGGCAGATGACCAGACTTCCGACGGCGTGGCTCAGGCCCGTCTTGCTTTCCAGCAGTGCTCCTCCCGCCGCCGTAAGCGCTACGTAAGCCACGAGCAGAAAGAAGCACATCATAACGCCGACGAACGTGTTCAGCGGCTTGTTGTTCGTGGGGTTGATCAGAGCGGAGACGTCTCCGGTGTTCTTGCGGTGCGCGATAGTGACCGTCATCAGGCCGACCCCGATGTACAGCAGCGTCGCGACGATCGCGCCGGCATATCCGTATTTGCCGAATACGCCGAAGAACTGCCAGGCTTCCCGCCCGGAAGCAAACCCCGCGCCTACGAGACAGCCCGTGTAGATCAGGCCGATCCGCAGGACGCTTAAAGGTTTGGTTTCAGTGTTCAAAGTGTTCTATCCTTTCGATGCACTCCGCCATATCGGCGGGCATCGCAGTTTTCAGTTCTATGGGTTCTCCCGTCATGGGCTGCGCCAGCTTCAGGCTGCAGGCGTGCAGCGCCTGGCGGTCCAGGACATCCGTTCCGGCTTCGTAGCCGTACAGCTGTCCGTAGAGTTCGTCCCCGGCGATGGGGTGGCCCAGATGGGTCATGTGCACCCGGATCTGGTGCGTGCGGCCGGTCAGGAGCGTCAGTTCCACGAGGCTGTAGCCCTCGATGCGCTTTTCCCCGCTCCAGGGCTTAAAGTCCGGGCCCAGGTCCGGCACGTCCCAGCTCTGCAGGACTTTGTAGAGCGTGACGCTCGGATAGCCGTCTTCCCGCACCATGCGGCGGGCTTTGTGGTCCGGATCCTTGTCGATGGGAAGGTCGATGCGGCCTTCCGGTCCTTCGAACAGGCCGTGGACCAGCGCCAGATACTTCTTGACGGTCGTTCCCTTTTCCATCTGGCTGCTGACGGCGTCCTGGGCGTGGCCGTTCTTCGCCACGAGCACCAGGCCGGACGTATCGCGGTCCAGACGGTTGATGAAGCGGATCTTCCAGCGTTCGCCCTTTTCCTGCAGCCGGTATGCCAGCGCGTTGGCCAGCGTGCCGCTCTGGTAGTTCTTCGTCGGATGGACGACGAGGAACGGCTGTTTGTTCACGACGAGCAGGTCGCTGTCCTCGTACACGACGTCCAGGGGGATGTCCTCCGGCTCGAAGTAACTGCTTTCTTCGGGGAAAGCGACGGTCAGGGTCTGACCGGTTCTGCCCTTGTCCCGCAGCCTTGCGGCGCGGCCGTCCAGGGCGATCTGCCCTGAAACCTTGATCTTGCGCATCAGGCGGGACGAAACGGCAAAGCGTCTCTGCAGCACTTCCTTGACGTAAAGACCCTCGTCTTCCTTTGTCCAGACGTAGGTGATGGCGTTTTCCATGGCCTACAGGAACTTGGACATGACCTTCGACCAGAAGTCGTAGTCCGCCAGCCGGACCAGCTGGATCTCGTCCGTCGCCAGATCGACGGAGATGTCTTCCACGTGCTCGAAGTAGTATTCCTCGCCGTCCACGATCAGGTAGCCGCTGTCCTTGAAATTGCGGTCCGGGAAGATATGGACGTCCAGTCCGGGAGGCACGAGGATGCTCGACGTGAAGCTGCGGAACACCGTGGTGTTCATAGGCGCCATGGGCGTGATCTGCAGCAGCGCGATCCGCGGATCGACGATGCTGCCGCCCAGCGAATAGTTGTACGCCGTGCTGCCCGCGGACGAGGAGATCAGGATGCCGTCGCCGGAAAACTTCTCGATGAAGTTATCGCCGATGGACAGGTTCAGGTGGGTCACCTTCGAGATGCTGCCGCGGAAGATGACGTCGGTCAGCGCCCGGAAACTGTGCGCGGCGCCGTCTTCGGTGCGCACCGTCGCCTTCAGCAGGCGGTGGCGCTGCACCCGGTAATCGCCGGTGCGGATGATGTCCACCAGCTTATCGAGATCCTCGGGCTGGAATTCCTGGAAGAAGCCCAGGTGACCCGTGTTGACCCCGACAAAGGGGATGTCCGGAAAGCCGCACTCCCGCAGGCCGTGCATGAACGTGCCGTCGCCGCCGACGACGCAGGCGAATTCCACGTCGGGACCGAATTCCTCCGGCACCGTAAAGCCGGCCGCTCTGAGTTTTTCCTTCAGTTGTTCCGCGACAGGCGCGGTATCCGCGCCGGGATTGCGGTATACGTAAACGTTTTTCATGTTAACCGATCAGACGTTCCAGTTCGTCCAGAAGTTCTTCAAACGTTGCCATTGCAGCCTCGATGGGCTCCGGCGTGCTCATGTCCACGCCCGCCAGTTTCAGCAGTTCGACGGGATAGTCGCATCCGCCGGACTTGAGGAACTTGATATAGTTCTCCGCTGCCGGCTGCCCTTCCTCCAGGATCTTCTTGGAGATCGCCGTCGCGGCGGAATAGCCGGTCGCGTATTTGTACACGTAGAACGCGTTGTAGAAATGCGGGATGCGGGCCCACTCGATGGCGATGTGCTCGTCGTAGTTCACGTCCGGGCCGTAATACTTCGCGTTCAGATCTCCGTACAGTTCGCACAGGGATTCGCAGGTCGGCATGTCGCCGGCTTCCACAGCCGCGTGCACGTCGCGCTCGAATTCCGCGAACTGCGTCTGGCGGAAGATCGTCCCCTTGAAGCCGTCCAGATACTGGTTGATCAGGTACGCCTTCTGCAGATCGTCCTTCGCGTTGGCGATCAGGTGGCGGTACAGCAGGGATTCGTTCACCGTGCTGGCGACTTCCGCCGTAAAGATCGGGTAGTCCGCGTTTACCGGTTCCTGGTTGTGCGTGGAATACCAGGTCTGCATGGAGTGGCCCATCTCGTGGATGACGGTGAACACGTCGTCCAGCTTGTTGTTATAGTTCAGCAGGATATAAGGGATGCTGTCGTAGCAGCCCGAAGAGAACGCCCCGCTGGTCTTTCCTTCGTTCTCGTACACGTCCGCCCAGCGGCTCGCGAAGGCGCCGCGCACGATCTGCCGGTATTCGTCGCCCAGAGGCTTCAGCGCCTCGTCGATGATGGCCTGCGCCGTCTCGTAGGGAATGTCCTCGTCCGGCGTATCCAGGACGGGCACGTAGATATCGTACATGGCCAGATCGTCCAGACCCAGCAGCTTCCTGCGCAGCGCCACGTAGCGGTGCATGGCGGGCAGATGGGCGTTGACCACGTCGATCAGGTTGTTGTATACGTCCGTGGAGACGTTATCGTCGAACACGGCGGCTTCCAGCGAGGAACCGAATCTGCGGATGCGGGCCATGGCCACGTCCTGCTTGACGCTGTAGGAATACAGCGACGCCACGGTGTTCCTGTAGTTTTCGTACTGCGCATACATATGCTCGTATGCTTCTTTGCGCACCCTTCTGTCCTTGCCGGAGAGCAGGCCGATGTAACTTCCGTGGGTCACTTCGGTCTCTTCGCCCTTCTCGTTCAGGATGGTGCCGAACTTGAAGTCCGCGTCGGACAGCATGGTGTAGGTATCGTCCATCACCCCGCCGATCTCCGACAGCTGCGCCAGCAGTTTTTCCTCCTCATTCGAGAGGATGTGGGGCTTGTGCCGCAGGATCTCGTCCAGGAAATGCGCGTAGACTGCGAGACCCGGCTCTGCGTCGATCCAGCTGCGCAGCCGGTCCGCGGGGATGCCCGACAGTTCCGGCGTGAAGAAACTCGTCGCTTCCATGACGCGTGCGTAGGTCATCATCGCCTTATCCGCCAGCGCCTGGAATTCCGCGACGCGGTTATCCTCGCAGCGGCGCAGACTTGCGTAGGTATAGGCTTTGCTGAGCTTGCGCTCGATGGTATCTCTGTCCTTCAGCGCAGCCAGCAGCGTCTTGGGGCCGTTGTCCAGGCTGCCCTGATACTCCTTGAATCTCTCCGCGAGTTCCAGGCACTGCTGCAGATCCTTTTCACATCCGGAAGCCATTTCGTACATCGCTTCCACGTTCCAGGTATATTCTCTGGGTGTGTCTTTTCTGTCCTTTGCCATCGGGGTACCTCCATGGTCAAAATTAACCAAAATATTATACCACAGATTATCTGCAAATGGTATAATTATAGGGAATTCAAGCGTTTTGGGAGAAGAAAAAATGACAGAAAGAGAATTATATGATCTTCTGGAGATCGACAGTCCGGAAGACGTGGAATATTTCGAGCAGCTGGCAGACCTGCTGGAAAGCGACGAAGAGATCTCCGAGGACCTGTTCCGCCACGCGCTTTCCGCGATCCGCGCGGAGAACGCCGGGGAATTTACAGAGAACTACCTGAAGGAAATGACCGACGCCATTCCTGAAGAAGTCCCGGCGGAAGCGCTGACAGAGGCGCTGGACGCCATGGAGCAGCGGCTGCTCCTGCTGGCGGAGGATCTGGACGAAGACCAGTCCAGAGCGGATTTCGTGACGGAACTGTTCAAACTGCGGAACTGGCTGCACGAAGAGGCCGGCGCATCCATCGACGGAGACCCCTGCACCCTTCTGGAAGCCTTCACCGAAATGCGCGCCGAAAAGCTGGGCGTCGCCTCGCACGAGTATGGTCTGGATCGTTTCCCGGATCTGACGCCCGAGGAGATCTCCTACCAGCTGGGCCGTTTCGAAAAGATCGAACTGTAAAAAAAACGCTCCTGCGGGAGCGTTTTTTCTTTTGTTTTATTGTTCCTCCGGAATGAGCGCCACGGCGTCGCCGGTGGCCGCCAGGCGGCCTGACTTCAGGGCTTCGCGCACCCAGGCGCGTTTGCCGTCCCGGTCCGCGCCGGCATAGCCCGGCTCGTCCGTCAGCTGCTCCCATTCGTCCAGCAGGTCCACAAGTTCGCCGGTGCCGACCGCGTCGGAATTGACCCAGAAGAACTCCTGATCGTCACACAGGATATTGCACTTGAAGTGAAAGCCCAGGCCGCTGCCCTGCCGCAGCATGCTCTCCGCTGCGCCGCAGGCGGCCTCGAACGTTTCGTAGCGGCCTACCATGCGGCTTTCGCCGTTGCGGCTCGCGATCACGCTGAATCTGCTCATTCCGTCCTCCTATTCTGCCAGAAACTTCTCCGCCAAAGCGGAATCGGATTCGATGGGCACGTAGTCGTTGCCCCGGTGCATGTATTCTTCTCTGCCTTTGCCGGTCATCACGATGACCGTCTTCGGCGCGGCTTCCCGGATGGCGGTCGCGATCGCTTCCGTGCGGTCCTCGATCACCCGGCACGGACAGCCGTGCGAGGCCAGGTTCTCGGAGAGCGTGCGGCAGATCGCCGTCACGTCGTCGTTCCCCGGATCCTCTTCCGTGACCCACACAAAATCCGCGTATTTCGCCACGGTCTCCGGCAGTTCCTGCCTGCGGGACAGGCCCTTGCCGCCGGGGCAGCCGAACAGGCCTTCGACGCGCCAGCCGGGATAGTCCTCCTTCACGGCGCTGAACAGCCTGTCGAAACTTAAGATATTGTGGGCGTAATCGGAAATGACGACGAGTTCCCTCGCCTTGTTCTCGAACACTTCCATGCGGCCTTTGGCGCGGGCGTCTTTCAGACCGTCCGCGATCACGGCGTTCGGTACGCCCAGCCAGCGGCACAGCAGAACAGCCGCCATGGCATTTTCCACGTTGAACGAACCCGGAATGCTGATCGCGAACGTGAACACAGCCTCCCCTTCCCGGTTCTTCAGCGTAAAGACGGTGCAGCCGTCTTCCCGGCGCACGTCTTCCGCCCGGAAGTCCGCGTCCGGGTCGCCTTTAGCAGAATACGTGATGACGCGGCACTCCGCATCCTCCGCCGCGGCGCGGATGCGATCCAGACGGTCGGTATCGAGATTCAGAAAGACGTTGCGGCACTGGCCGAAAAACTTCAGCTTCGAGGAGATATAATCCTCTTCGTCCGTGTGTTCGCCCTTGCCCACGTGATCCAGTCCGTAATTCAGGAAGGCGCCCACGTCGAATTCCACGCCGTACGTTCTGTCGTACTTCAATCCCTGCGACGACACCTCCATGACGAAGGCAGGCAGTCCCGCCGTCTCCGCATGCCAGAAGTGTTCGTGCAGCGTCAGCGCCTCCGGCGTCGTCAGGTGCGACTCGAACTCCTCGACTCCGTCGTAGGAATCGATGGTGGACAGGAAGCCGATGCGCTTGCCGTCCTTCGCGTACCAGGCGTCCAGCACGCTCTTGATGAAGTACAGCGTCGTGGATTTGCCCTTGGTGCCGGTCAGCCCGATCAGTTTAAAGGAGCGCTCCTCCGTGCCGAAAAACAGTTCCGCCATCAGGGCCATAGCCCGGCGGATGTCGGAAACGATGACCGCAGGTCTTCCGCCGGCGTAACGCACCTCTGACACGTAACAGAACGCGCCTGCGTCGAACGCCTTCTCCAGATATTCCGGTTTAAACCCTTCTCCTTTGCACACGAACAGCGTCCCCGGGACGCAGGTCCTGGAATCGAACGTCAGATGCCGCACCGCTTCGTAGCCGAGTTCCTTCGAAGGTTCCGAATCCAGCAGATCCTCCGCGCGCAGCAGTTCCACGTATTCATAGAGAAAGGTCTCGCGCTTCATGTCTTATTCTCCGTAAATATTGTCGTCGCTGTTGTATTTGTCCTCCGCCGCCTTCAGTTCGGGATCCTCGAAAGTTTCGGGGACTTCCTGGGGAACGACCTCCGTCGGAACGTCGGTGAACTTCACGTTCTCGCCCGTGAACGGGTCTTCCACGTGACCCTGCGCAGCCGCGTAGTCATAGCCTCCCACGGACAGGTTGCCGTTGGCCAGATCGTAGAAGCAGGCCGTCGCGGTGTTCATATAGGCGGTTACCATATAAGCCGGAATGCCTGCCAGGAAGACCAGCGGGCTGGACGCGACCCGCGCGATCGAGTTGAAATACTCCGACATCTCCGCGCTTGTGAGATTGCCGGCGTTGAGATAGGACATCGCCTGCGGCATCATGGCGCCCTGCGCGATGCTGGCGGGGATGTTGGCCAGGATCAGCCAGCCGATAAAGCTCAGGCACAGGAAGAAATAGGACATCTTATTGCCCCGCATCATCATGGAGCTCTCCGCGATGCACTGCCCCGGGTCCTTATTGGGGTCGTCGGCCAGGATGTAGTTCGCCATGCTGTAGCGGAATCCGGCGACGATGCCGGGGATGACGAACAGCAGCGACCACAGGATCACTTTGATGATGATGATGATGTTCATGACGATGGCCTTCTGCGCGAAGCCCAGTCCGTATCTCAAGTCGTCCAGACCGCCCTGTCTCTGACGGAACAGTTTGATGAAATAATACGAGACGCCTACGCTGATGATGCCGCTGGCCACGATGCTGTAGACCGTCGAGATCACGCCGAAGACAGAGCCCGGAAGTCTGTCCAGGATCATGACGGGCACCTGCTGGATGGCTGCCGCCACGATCAGCAGGATGAAGGCCTCGAGCCATCTTCCCTGCAGCGCCTGGCGGGCCAGGGCGCGTATGGTGCGCGCAGGTTCCTGCACGATGTTGTATTGTCCGTAATTCATGTCGTTTTACCCCCTTTTGCCTACTGGATATATTCGTCTAACAGGAGCAGCGTGTTGCGCACGCCGTCCTTATGGCTTCTCTCGTAACCGTGGGACGCGTAGACGCCCGGTCCGATCACGCCGTGGCGGACGTCGAAGCCCGCGCACACCGCGACGGAAGCGTCGGAGCTGTAGCTGGGATAGATGTCCACAGCGTAGTCCGCCTTCGCGCGGATCGCGGCCTCTTCCAGGCCTTTTACGACCGCGTAGTTGTACGGGCCGGAGCTGTCCTTCGCGCAGATGGACACCATGTGTTCGGTGCAGGTCAGCCCTTCGCCCACGCAGCCCATATCCACGGACAGCATCTCGGTGACGCCCTTCGGGCAGTAGCTTGCCGCGCCGTGACCCACTTCCTCGAAGCAGGTGAACTGCATGTACAGATGTCTTTCGGGTTCCTTGCCGCTCTCCTTCAGGTATTTCGCGAACGCCAGGAAGATGCCGCAGCAAAGCTTGTCGTCCAGGAAACGGCTCTTGATGTAGCCGCTCTTCGTCACCTTCGTGCGCGGATCGAAGAACACGAAGTCGCCGGCCTGGATGCCCAGGGCGCGCACGTCTTCCACGCAGTCCACGTCTTCGTCGATGACCACTTCCATGGTCTTGAAATCTCTCTTGGCCGCCGCCAGATCGTCGTTCACGTGGGCGGAAGCGTTCTCGACCTGGTAGGTCCCCTCGTATTCGCCGGAAAACTTCGTCTTGATGATGCAGCACTCGGTCTCCGCCGTTTCGGCGTGGAATCCGCCCAGGGCGGTCAGCTTCAGCCGGCCGTTTTCCTTGATCTCGCGGACCATGCCGCCCAGCGTATCGAAATGCGCCATGATCAGCAGACCGTCCTTGTCGTTCCTGCCGCCCAGATCGACGGTGACGCCGCCCTTGACGGTCTTCTTCGCCTTGTATCCCAGCTCCTTGAACTGCGCGACGATCCAGTCGGCAGCCTCGTCGGTGTAGCCGCTGGGGCTGTTGATCGCCAGCAGTTCGCAGGCCTTCTCCACGGCGAATTCGGTATAGTCCTTTACGGTTTTGGTTTTCATGATACAGATCTCCTAAAAAATATGAAAAATGGTTGTGGTGATAAAGTTGACGATCGCGTACAGCGGACGGGTCAGCAGCATGTGCGGCACGTCCAGGATGATCAGCACCAGCAGGATGACCATGCTGTTGCGGTATACGAAGTGGTGGAACTGCGTCTTCTCCAGATGGAAGATCTCCGTGAACACGTTGAACCCGTCCAGCGGCGGTACCGGCAGCAGGTTGAACAGCATGAGCGAGACGTTGATGATGATCACGTAATAGAACATCATGAAGATCGTGTGGCCGAAGCTCGTCGTCAGGATGGCGGGCACGGCGGACACCAGGATCTTCAGGATCAGGCCGAACACGAGCGCCAGGATGAGATTCATCGTCACGCCCGCGACCCCGACCAGGATGCTGTCTCTCCTTCTGTTTCTGAAATTTGCCGGATTGACCACGACGGGTTTGCCCCAGCCGAACCCGATGAACAGCAGCGACAGGATGCCGAACAGATCCACGTGCGCCTGGGGTTCCACCGTACAGCGTCCCATGACCTTCGGGGTCACGTCGCCGCATTTATAAGCGACCATCGCGTGGGCGTATTCGTGGAACGACAGGCCCACGATGATCCCGGGGATAGTGATGAGCGTGTTGACGATCCAGTCGCCCAATCCCGCGGCGCCCCCGTTCATGATGGACCGGATGGGGCCGAGGTAGATCAGGATGAGGAACAGCAGCAGCGTTCTTCTGTCAAAAAATCTCTGCATAATTTTCTCCTTAACGATTTATCATACCATCTTTTCCGCGCCCGCGCCACCCTTGCAAGGAGTTTCCCCGCGTGTTAAGATAAAGTGCTATAATATGTTGCTAACGATATCAGGAGGATCACAATGGATAACATTACATATTTGACCGAAGAAACCTACGGACCGATCACGACCGGCGCTGCAGCCGCCGTCGTGGACTTTTACGCGGACTGGTGCGGCCCCTGCCAGGCCATGCTGCCGGTATTCGAAGCCTGTGCCGCGGAATATGAAAAGATCAGCTTCTGCAAAGTCAACGTAGACGAACACAAGAAGCTGGCGATCCAGAACAGAGTGCTCGGCATCCCCTGCTTCCTGTTCTTCAAGAACGGCAAGATGGTCAAGCGCATCGACGGCGCCGTGGACGAAGCGTCCTTCAAAGACGCGCTGAACGGACTGCTGTAACACGTTCCTGCGGCGAAACAGCCGCCCATAGGGAAACCACATGCTCACTGCCCTTTACCGATTGATCACACTCTATGAAAACTCTCCTTCGGCGATCATCGTGACGATCTTCGTCATCGATCTTCTTTTGAGTTTCGCCGTCATTTTCCTGGAGAGGAAGAGCCCTGCCGCCACGCTGGCCTGGCTCATGGTCATCAATCTGCTGCCGGGCGTGGGCATTTTCCTTTATTTCTTCCTTTCACAGAACATCACGCGGCAGAAACTGTTCAAGCAGACCCGCTTCGAGATGCAGAAAGCGGGCGAAGAACTGAGCATCCAGATGGACGACATGGCGTACGGCCGCTACAAGCATCTGAATCCGGAAGGCGAAAAGTGGAAGGACCTGATCTATCTGAACCAGAAGCACGCCATGGCGTTCTATTCGCAGAACAACGGCGTGCGGGTCTTTACGGAAGGCAAGGAAAAATTCGACCAGCTGGTGCGAGACCTGGAATCCGCGGAGAAGTTCATCAACATGGAGTACTTCATCATGAAGCCGGACGACGTGGGTCTGCGCATCCTGCGCGTGCTGCGCAAGAAAGCGGAGGAAGGCGTGGAAGTGCGCCTGCTGCTGGACGCCATGGGAAGCCGCCGCATCCGGGAAAAGCATCTGAAGGGACTGAAGGCCGCCGGCGGCAAAGTCGCGTTCTTCTTCCCCGCCAACATCCTGAAGATCCAGCTGCGGCCGAACTACCGCAACCACCGCAAACTCGTGATCATCGACGAAAAGATCGCCTACGTCGGCGGGCTGAACGTCGCGTCCGAATATGAAGGCCGCTCCCGCAAATTCAGCGGCTGGCGCGATACGCACCTGCGCCTGGTCGGCGGCTGCGTCGAGGACGTGGACGCCCGCTTCCTCATGGACTGGAAGTATGCCAGCGGCGAGAATTTCCAGGGCGACGACCTGGATTACAAGGTTCTGATCCCCGCGGGCCGCAGCGGCGTCCAGATCGTATCCTGTGGGCCGGACAGCCCGGAGGAGGAGATCAAGCGCGTTTACCTGAAGATGATCACGACCGCGAAAAAGAGCGTGTTCGTGCAGACCCCCTACTTCATCCCGGACCAGAGCATCTTCGAAGCGCTCAAGACCGCCGCCCTTTCCGGCATCGACGTGCGCCTGATGATCCCGAACAAACCGGACCATCCGTTCGTGTACTGGGTCACGTACAACAACGCCGCCTCCCTGATGGAAAGCGGCGTAAAGGTCTATATCTACAACAAGGGCTTCCTGCACAGCAAGTGCATCACCGTGGACGACGAAGTCAGCTCCGTGGGTTCGGCGAATTTCGACATCCGCAGTTTTAAGCTGAATTTCGAATGCAACGCGGTGATCTACGACAAGGACATCGCCCGCAAGCTGCACAACGCCTTTTTCAAGGACATGGAACAGTCCACGCATCTCACCCCCGTGATCTACGCCCAGCGCCCCTGGACCATCAAGGCCAAGGAAAACGTCGGACGGCTGATCTCGGATATCCTTTAAATTGAAGCCTATGCAAGCACCCACACTGACCACAAAAGACCTGATCCTGCGCCCCTCTGCGGCCGCAGACCTGCAGACGTTCTCCGCATGGGAACGCATCCCCGCCGTCACGGAGTTTTTCAGCATCCGGGACGGGCAGACGCTGGAAGAGGTCACGGAAAAGTTTCAAAAAGACGATGCGGACCCCGGCGCCGCGCAGCTGACGATCTGCCTGAAGGACGGCACCCCCATCGGACGCGTCGTCATGGCGGATATCATCGAAGGCTGGAAGGCGGAGCTCTGGCGCATCTATATCGCGGACACCGCCCTGCGCGGCAAAGGCTACGGCAAACAGGCCATGCAGGCGGTCATGAAGTGGTGCTTCGAAGACTTGAAGCTGGAACGGCTCTATCTGGACCACTACACCGGCAACCCGGCCGCGGGGCTGTACCTTTCGCTGGGGTTTCAGTACGAAGGCGTGCTGCGCCGCAACTGCCGCAAGAACGGCAAGCTGTACGACGTGCACCTGATGTCCATGCTGAAAGAGGAATACGAAGCGCTGCAGCGATGACCAACTTATGCATTTTAAAATGCCATTAAACAATTTGCACATATCATGCTTTGCATAAATGGTCTAAAACGCACTTTTCCGGTTTCAGCGCTTATCAGAACCGGAATGTATGGCAAATCACTGTGCAAATCATGATCCGGACAAGAAAACAGCACAGATTTTTCGATTGACAGAAATACATGTCGAAAAACCTGTGCTTTTTGCTTGACCTCATCTAAAAATGCACATGTTGGTCTTTGGAAGCGAGCGTCCGTTCACTTGCCACGGCACTCTGTTCCCCACCAGTACAAGTTATTATCTCAATGCCGCGCAAAAGTCCGCAATTTTCTGCCCGTTTGCTGCGTCCGGTCTGTCCTTCGGATCGATCAGGACTAATTCAGCATCCAGAGAAGAAACGCCAAGCGCCTCTTTCAGCTTTTCAAAAGCTTTTTCCGCGCCGGAGCCGCTTTGACAGGCAAACGCGGCTTTGCGGCAATCGCGCAGCGCGGCCTTGTTCTCTTTTACAAACGTCCGCAGCGGCGGGGTCACGTTGCCGGCCCATACCGGAAAACCGAAGACGACCCTTTCATAAGCGGAAGCATCGAACTCGTATGGATCGAGAGCGGGCGTTTCCGCCATCACGGCCGCTTTGCCGCCCCAGAAGAATTTCTTGAACCCCTTATCCGGATAAGCCTTCTGCGGCTCGACGCGCAGCAGGTCAGCGCCCAGCTGCGCCGCGATCTGTTCCGCGGCCCACTGCGTGTTTCCGCCCATGGAATAGTAAACGACGATGGTCTTCATATCTTGCCCCCTACTGCGCGACCTCTCCGTAGCAGGAGAACGTCTGCGCTTTTGTGATCTTCACCGGCACGATCTGCCCGATCAGGGAAGCGTCCCCCGGCAGATCCACGGTCTTGCCGCTTTCCGTGCGGCCGGTCAGCATGTTCTTGTCCGTCTTGGAATACCCTTCGATCAGCACCGGCAGCACCTTGTCCTGATCTTCCGCAGCCTTCTCTTCCTGGATCTCGTGCACCAGTTCGATCAGGCGGTTGAAGCGCTCATGTTTGACCGCTTCCGGGACCTGGTCTTCCATCGCGGCCGCCGGCGTACCTTGTCTTACCGAATACAGGAACGTAAAGGCCGAATCGTAGCGGACTCTGCGCACCAGATCCATGGTTTCCAGAAAATCTTCTTCTGTCTCTCCCGGGAATCCGACGATGATATCCGTCGATAACGCGATGTCCGGGCAGGCTTCCCGCAGTTTTTCCACCCGCTCGAAATACTTTTCCCGGTCGTAGTGCCGGTTCATCTTCTTCAGGATGGCGTTGCTGCCGCTTTGTACAGGCAGATGGAACGCGTGGCACAGATGCCTGCAGTCCCGGAACGCCTCGATCAGGCCGTCAGACAGATCCTTGGGGTGGCTCGTCATGAAGCGGATGCGCTCGATGCCATCCACTTCGTCCACCATGCGCAGCAGCTTCGCGAAATCGACCTGCTGCCCTTCCGGTTCTTCCAGATAGCAGTAGCTGCCCTCGCCGTGTTTTACCTTGCCGTAGGAGTTCACGTTCTGACCCAGCAGCGTGATCTCCCTGCAGCCGTGCGCCGCCAGATCCCGCACTTCCGCCAGGATATCCTCCGGCCTTCTGCTGCGTTCGCGGCCCCTCGTATAGGGCACGATGCAGTACGTGCAGAAATTGTTGCAGCCGTACATGATATTCACGAACGCCTTGAACGGGTATTCCCTTGCTGCGGGAAGGCCCTCCGCGATGGCGCGGCCGTCTTCCCAGACTTCGACCACCTTGCTGTTCGTCTCGCGCACGCCCCGCAGCAGCTTCGGAAATTCCGACACGTTATGCGTGCCGAACACCAGATCCACCCAGGGATACTTCTGCTTCAGGGTGTCGATGACGTGCTGCTGCTGCATCATGCAGCCGCAGACGCAGACCGTCTTGGAAGGATCAGCCTCCTTGGGGTGCTTCAGCTGTCCGAGCACGCCGAAGAACTTCTTGTCCGCGTTCTCCCGCACGCTGCAGGTGTTCAGGATGACCACGTCCGCCGCGTTCTTATCTTCTGTTTTTACAAAACCGTCCGCCTCCAGCATGCCCGCCAGCGTCTCCGAGTCGCGCTCGTTCATCTGGCAGCCGAAGGTGATGATGTGATAGGTCTTCGCCATTTACAGTAAATCCTTTACCAGGGTCTCGTTCTCGCCTTTTCTGGCGCGGGTCATCAGCGCGTGGACCGCGTCCGCCGCGGATACTTCGCCCTGCACCACTTTGTAGATCGCTTCCGTGATGGGCATCTCCACGCCCAGTTTCTTCGCCAGCCGATACGCCGCGTCCGCCGTGTACATGCCCTCCACGACCATGCCGACTTCCTTCACGGCTTCCTTGGGGTCTTTGCCCTGGCCGATCAGGATGCCGCAGCGGCGGTTTCTGGAATGCATGGAGCAGCAGGTGACGATCAGGTCGCCCACGCCGGACAGACCGGAGAACGTCTCGGGGCGCGCGCCCAGTTTGACCCCCAGACGGGTCATCTCGACGATGCCGCGGGTCATCATGGCTGCCTTGGCGTTGTCGCCGTAGCCTAAGCCGTCGGCGATGCCGGCGCCCAGCGCGATGATGTTCTTCAGGGACCCGCCCAGTTCCAGGCCGGCTACGTCGTCGTTCGTATAGATGCGGAAGAAATCGTTCATAAAGACGTCCTGCACCTCGCGGGCCAGGTCCATATCCTTCGACGCGACCGCTACGGTCGTGGGCATCTCGCGGCCCACTTCCTCCGCGTGGGACGGACCGGACAGCACGACGTATTTCACGGCGGGCTTGACCGAATACGCGATCTCGGACATCCGCTGCAGCGAGGCCTGTTCGATGCCCTTGGCCACGTTCACGACCAGGGCGTCCTCGGGCATCAGCGCCAGCGCCACCTGGAACGCGGTGCGGAAATGCTGGGCAGGTACGCCGAACAGTACGATGTCCGCGTCTTTCAGGCAGTCGCGCTCCTCCATGCAGATCTCCACGGCGTCGGGGAGCTTGACCCCGGGCAGGTACCGCACGTTCTCGCGGTTGGCCTGCATCTCCTCCAGATGCTTCGTATCCAGGTCCCACATGCGGACGGTATTGCCGTTGAGGGCCAGCAGTTTCGCCAGGGCGGTGCCCCAGCTGCCTGCGCCGATGACTGCGATCTGTTTGCTCATTTTACTCCTCCGGGACGGGTCCTGTCGCCTAACGCATCCTCATTTCGCTCCTCCGCTCATCCGCGACCGCAACTCTTGGGAGTCACGGCGTTCGCTGCGTCGCTCATGAGCCTCTTTAGGCGCCACCCGTCTCTTTACTGCGCAATTCTGTGTTGAATACTATTTTTTAAAACTGATCTTGCTCTCTTCGTGGTTGATGAGTTTTCTGATATTGCTCCTGTGTTTATAGATCACGATAACTCCCAGGATCAGAGCGTACCAGAAAAAGCCGGGCGCGAAAAAGTGCGCCAGGATGGGCAGCGCTGCCGCTGCCGCGAGGGAGCCGGGCGAGACCATCTTCGTCGTCACGAAAAAGATGACCGCGACGGCCAGTTCCAGAAGTCCGTAGACCGGCGAGATCGCCAGCAGGATGCCCAGACCGGTCGCGATGCCCTTGCCGCCTTTAAAACCCCAGCAGACCGGGTACATATGCCCCATCTCCGCCAGAAAACCGCACAGATACGCCAGCGGAGCCCCGCCGACGGCGCGTCCGATCAGAACGGCTGCGACGCCCTTCAGCACGTCGATCAGCAGCGTAACGGCCGCGGCTTTCTTGCCGTAGACCCGCAGCATGTTCGTCGTGCCCGGGTTGCCGCTGCCCTGCTTGCGGATATCGCCCTCCTTGCCGCCGATGGCGCGGCTTACAAGGATGGCCGGCGAGATGTTGCCGAGAAAATAGGCTGCGACGGCAGCCAGGATCGCCCAGACGTTAAACATCGTCCTTCTCCCCCTTCTCGCGGAACACGAATTTGATGGAAGTGCCCGCGAAACTGTACGCGTCGCGGATCTTGTTCTCCAGATACCGCGAATACGAGAAATGCATCAGCTCGCGGTCGTTCACCTGGAAGGAGAACAGAGGCGGCTTGACGCCCACCTGGGTCACGTAATAGATCTTCAGGCGCCTGCCCTTGTCGCTGGGCGGGTTGTTCATCATCATGGCGTCCTGGATCAGGTTGTTCAGCTGACCCGTGGAAACGCGCATGGCGCGCATTTCGGCGACGGACCGGGCGGTCTCCAGGACCTGCGGCAGCCGCTGCCCTTTCAGCGCGGACGTGAACAGCACCGGCGCGTAGGACATGAAGACCATCTCGCCCTTCACCCTGCGCTCGAAATCGCGCATGGTGTTGGTCTCCTTGGCGACCAGGTCCCACTTGTTTACGACGACGATGATGCCCTTGCCCGCCTCGTGGGCGATGCCGGCGATCTTCTTGTCCTGCTCGGTGACGCCTTCCGTGGCGTCGATCACGAGCAGCGCCACGTCGCAGCGCTCGATGGCTGCCACGGCGCGCACGACGGAAAATTTCTCCACGTCGTCCGTCACCTTGCTGCGGCGGCGGATACCCGCCGTATCGATCAGCGTATACTTGACGCCGTCCTTTTCGAACGGCGTGTCGATGGAGTCGCGGGTGGTGCCGGCGATGTCGCTGACGATCACCCTCTCCTCGCCCACGAACGCGTTCACGATCGAGGACTTGCCCACGTTGGGTTTGCCGATGATGGCGATCTTGATGTCGTCTTCGTCCTCTTCCGCCATGGACTTCTCAGGGAAACGGGATACGATCTCGTCGAGCAGGTCGCCCAGACCGAGCTGGTTGGTCGAAGAGATCGCGAACGGCTCGCCGAGCCCGAGTTCATAGAAATCGTAATAGTGATCGGGCATTTTCGCGGTATCGATCTTGTTGGCGACCAGGATGACGTCCTTGCCCTTGCGGCGCAGCATGGCGCCGACTTCCTCGTCCGCCGTCGTCAGACCGTCCCGGCCGTCTACGAGGAACAGGATGACGTCCGCCATATCCATGGCCAGTTCCGCCTGCATGCGCATCTGCGCCGGAATGATCTCCTTGGAATCCGGTTCGATGCCGCCGGTGTCGATCACGAAGAAATGGTGACCCGTCCATTCCGCTTCCGCGATGATCCTGTCGCGGGTCACGCCGGGCGTATCCTCCACGATGGAGATGCGGCGTCCGACAACTTTATTGAAGAACGTGGATTTGCCCACGTTGGGGCGTCCCACGATCGCTACGATGGGTTTGCTCATGTCTTACCTCTTTCTTGGACTAAACCAAATAATTATACCACAACGTACATTTTATAGAAAGACGGACAAACCCTTTCTTTTGTGGTATACTGACTAATAATGATTTTCCTTGAGGAGGATACCGAATGGCAAGAGAAAAAGAATCCCTGGAGATGTATCTCACAGAGGAGCAGATCGAATATATCAAATCCCTTCCCGAAGAAGAGCGCCAGGCGGAGACGGAAAAGCTGCTGGGCATCAAGCGCTTCGAGAACGGCGCGGTCGACCTGACGACCATTCCGGGCAAGCGCGGCGATTTCTTCCGCAAAAAACAGCTGATCCTGAACCCGGAGAGCATCCGCGACGAAGAAGGCCTGTTCGAAAAACGTCTGAGCGACGATAACTATTTCGAAGCGACCTGCCCGTTCTGCGGTACGACCGCAGAGCATGAAGGCAAGCGTTATCACTACTCCAAGAAGACGAAGACGATGATCGCCCGCGACGCCATCCTGATGGCGCTCATCGGCGTCCTTGTCGCGCTGAAGGTCCTGAACGTCATCATCGCGCTGGTCGCGATCACGCTCGTCACGATGGATCTGTCCACACACGCGCGCCGCAAGATGTACTACTCCGTCACCTGCAGAAAGTGCGGCGCCCATTTCCCGCTGGACAAGGACGAACTGGAACAGTTGAAGGCGGATCTCGCTGCCAAGGCCGAGGCCGAGGCGGCTGCGAAAGCGGAGCAGGAAGAAGAATCCGAAGAACCGAAAGAAGCAACTGAAGAGTAACAGATCCGGGCGGCTTGATGCCGCCCGCAGTAATTGAGTGATTAGTTGAGGCAAAATGAAAGTAGCAATCGTAGGAGCCGGTAAGCTGGGCTGCGCCATCACGGAAGCCCTGCTCGGCGGCGGAAATGAGATCACACTGATCGACAAGGACGAAAGCCTGATCCAGAAAGTCAGCAGCCGTTACGACATCCTGACCGTCGCGGCCAACGCCAAGCGCGTGGACGTCATGGAAGAACTGAAGATCTGGGATTACGACCTTCTGATCGCGGCGACGGACCAGGATGACCGCAACATCGTCATCTGCAGTTTCGCCAAGGAATTGGGCTGCCCTCAGACCATCGCGCGGGTGCGCTCTCCGGAACACGTGGAGCAGCTGGACTTTATCATGAAGACCCAGCGCATCGACCACATCGTCAACCCGGACCTGGCCTGCGCCCAGGAGATCTACAAATATCTGACGGAGAAATACACGCTGAAAGACGGCCAGTTCCTGGCGGACGGGGTCACGATCCTGGAGTTCAAGATCGATAAGATCCCCGAACTCGTGAACACGCAGGTCCGCGATCTGCCCGGCGTCCTGCCCAGCGTGCTGATCGCGGCTGTTTCCCGCGG
>JAEEGJ010012002.1_pt1 | contig 21661 bp, 14 predicted proteins | sample 8958761 | NCBI WGS metagenome assembly JAEEGJ01 (sample SAMN16246546, study PRJNA631951) | gut metagenome | biome: gut microbiome; feature: rumen; material: RS-attached | host: Bos | place: Iran: Karaj | collected 2018-10
ACTTTTATATCGTTTTCGGGTGCAAAGGTACTGCTTTTTTGGAAAAAAACATAAAAAGTTTAGCTAAAAATCGTATAAAATTTGCGTAATTCAAAAGAAATGAGTACTTTTGCACCCCAAATCGGTAAATAAATAACAAAATTAAATAAGTATATCACAATGAAGAGAACATTTCAGCCACACAATCGCCGTCGCGTAAACAAGCACGGCTTCCGTGAGAGAATGGCCACCAAGAACGGTCGTCGAGTACTGGCTGCTCGTCGCGCTAAGGGCCGCAAGAAGTTGACAGTTTCTGACGAGAATCACGGAAAGTAATCCGAGAGGAACTTAGAAAATGAGTTAAAATAGAAAGAAGTAGAGTGAAATCTTTGCTTCTTTCTGTTTTTTTATATAACTTTGCAACCTAATAAGTAAAGTTAAGATGAAAACAAAAGAATTCTTCGGCAAGTTCTGTAGTAAGTTCCTGTTTTGGAACCTGATAGCGATGGCACTCGTGGTCATCCTGCTGGTTGTAGGTGTGAACTACGGACTTGACTGGTACACCCACCATGGCGAAAGTATCAGAGTGCCGAATATCGAGGGTATGCGCATCACTAAGGCTCGCGAAATGATGGAAGAGTGCGGACTGGAGATTGTGGTAACCGATTCGGGTTACAACAAACGCTTGCCTGCCGATTGCGTATTGACGCAGAGCCCTGGTGCTGGACTGACCGTTAAGTCGGGGCATACCATTTATGTAACCATCAACTCGTCGAACTCGCCATCGGTGGCTATCCCTGATGTAGTGGATAACTGCAGCTACCGCGAGGCCGAGGCTAAGCTGATATCATTGGGATTTAAAGTTCTTCCGCCACAGTATGTAACAGGCGAGAAGGATTGGGTTTATGGTGTGTCGTGCAATGGTCGTAAGGTTTCTACAGGCGAACGTATATCCATCGAACAGCCCCTGACGCTGCTGGTAGGTAGCGGACAGTATGGTGCCGATGAGGAGCTGAACGTGATTGGCGGCGACGATGCTATGATGCAGAGCGGTAACGGCGAAGTGGATGATTTTGAGGAGGTAACAGAATGACAAACGAAACCATCGATATCGAAGAGCAGGAGCAAGAAGACTTGCTGTACGAACACTTTCGTATGGAGGTTGATAAAGGACAGGTGCCTATACGTATTGATAAGTACCTGGTTGAACATCAGCCACACTCCAGTCGTAACCGTATCCAGCAGGCTGCCGATGCGGGTTTTATTCATGTAAACGAAAAGCCTGTAAAAAGTAACTATAAGGTACGCCCGGGCGATATCATCACACTGATGCTCGATCGTCCGCATTACGATACTACGATAGAACCCGAGGATATCCCCTTGGAGGTGGTTTACGAGGATGCCGACCTGATGGTGATTAACAAGCCTGCAGGTATTGTGGTTCACCCGGGATGCGGCAACTTTAACGGCACCTTGGTAAATGCGATAGCCTGGCATCTGAAGGATTTGGCCAGCTACGATCCTAATGACCCTGAGGTGGGTTTGGTGCATCGCATCGATAAGGATACCAGTGGTCTGTTGGTAGTAGCTAAAACGCCCGATGCCAAGACGTCACTAGGAAAACAATTCTTTAATAAGACCACCCATCGCAGTTATAATGCCTTGGTATGGGGTAACTTTGTTGAGGACGAAGGACGTATCGAAGGAAATATCGGTCGCGATCCCAAGGACCGTCTGCGTATGGAGGTTTTTCCACCCGATTCGGAGATAGGAAAACCTGCCGTAACCCATTACAAGGTGTTGGAGCGTTATGGCTATGTAACGCTGGTGGAGTGTATCCTCGAAACAGGTCGTACCCACCAGATACGTGCTCACATGAAACATATCGGGCACCCGTTGTTTGCCGATGAGCGCTATGGCGGTACCGAACTGTTGCGTGGCGAGCGTACTGCCAGCTACAAGGCTTATATCCAGAACTGCTTTAAGCTCTGTCCGCGTCAGGTACTGCATGCCAAGACCTTAGGTTTTGTACACCCCACCACGGGTAAGCAGATGGACTTTACATCGGAGTGGCCTGCTGATATGGCGGCTCTGATTGATAAATGGAGAAAGTATATAAAGGCTAAAGAATAAAAAAGTAAAAACATAAGATACAATGGAGAACTTAAAGAGAACGATTGCCATCGTATGTGGTGGCGACTCATCAGAACACGACGTTTCTCTGCGCTCGGCACAGGGACTTTACTCCTTCTTTGATAAGGAGCGCTACAATGTGTATATTGTTGACATCAAGGGTCAGGACTGGCATGTAGAGTTGCCCGATGGCACTACAGCTAAGATCGATCGTAACGATTTCTCGTTCATGGAAAACGGCGAGGCCAAGATCTTTGATTACGCTTATATTACCATTCATGGTACCCCAGGCGAGAACGGTCTGCTGCAAGGCTATTTCGATCTGATTGGTTTGCCTTACAGCACCAGCGGCGTACTGGTTGAGGCTATGACTTTTGATAAGTTCGTGCTGAACCAGTATCTGCGTGGCTACGGTGTTAAGGTGGCCGACTCACTGCTGATTCGCAAGGGCTACGAGGAATTGGTAAGCGACGACGAGATTGAGGAGCGTATCGGTATGCCATGCTTTGTAAAGCCTGCTGCCGATGGTTCATCGTTTGGTGTATCGAAGGTGAAGGAGAAGGATATGCTGGCTCCTGCCATCCGCAAGGCCATGTTGGAGAGTCCTGAGATTATGGTTGAGAGCTACCTTGAAGGTACCGAGATCTCTATCGGTGTTTATAAGACCAAGGAGAAGGCTGTTGTTCTGCCTGCCACCGAGGTGGTTACCAGCAACGAGTTCTTTGATTACGATGCCAAGTACAACGGACAGGTACAGGAGATTACTCCAGCCCGTTTGCCCGAGGATGTAACAGAGCGCGTACGTCAGATTACCTCGCATATCTATGATATCCTGCATTGTAATGGTATCATCCGTATCGACTTTATCATTTCGAAGGAGGGTAGCATCTCGATGCTCGAGGTTAATACCACACCAGGTATGACAGCTACCAGCTTTATCCCTCAGCAGGTACGTGCAGCTGGTCTCTCGATGACCGATGTGCTGACAGAGATTGTTGAGAATCAGTTTGATTAATATATGAGAGAAGAGTTCGACGAGATCCGACCTTACGAGGCGGGAGAGATGAAGCAGGCGTTCGACGACTTGCTCAACGACAGACAGTTCCAGATGATACTGAAGGGTTTTACCCCTTGGTTGCCTAAATCGATGCGTAACGCTTTGTTGCGCCTGGCATTTACTGGTATCAAAACACCACTCGATTTCCAGAAGCGTTTTATGAAACCTGTGGTTAACTACATCATCCGCAAACATACCGACGGGTGCTCGTTCCAGGATTCTTCGATTGCAGCTTACGATAAGAGTCAGCGATACACATTTGTGTCGAATCATCGCGATATCGTGCTTGACTCGGCATTCTTGGATGTAAAGCTGGTTGAAGCAGGTTATCCCACTACCGTTGAAATAGGTATTGGCGATAATCTGCTTATCTATCCGTGGATTAAACGATTGGTGCGTATGAACAAGGCCTTTACCGTACGTCGTGGCTTATCGCTGCGCGAAACGTTGGCGGCCTCGCAGCTCATGAGTCGTTATATCCACTATGCCGTAACCCAGAAAAAGGAGAATATCTGGATTGCCCAGCGTGAGGGTAGAGCCAAGGATTCGAGCGACCATACCCAGGATGCTGTGCTTAAGATGCTGGCGATGGGTGGTGACCTGAAGGAGTTGAACATTGTGCCGCTCACCATCAGCTATGAGTTTGACCCTTGCGACTATCTGAAGGCGCAGGAGTTCCAGCAGAAACGTGATAATCCTGCCTTCAAGAAATCACGTCAGGACGATCTCGACAATATGAAGACGGGTATCTTCGGCTATAAGGGACGTGTGGTTTATCGTCCTGCAGCCCCTATCAATACCTGGATCGACGACCTCTCGGAGTTGCCTAAGACAGAGTGGTTCAAGGCAGTTGCTGAACGTATGGACCGCGAGATACATCGTGGCTACGAACTTTATCCATGCAACTACATCGCCCTTGACGAGTTGAATGGCGATAAAGCCAATGCTGCTCATTATACCGATGCCGACGTGAAACGTTTCAATCAGTACTTAGCCGGTCAGATGGCTAAGATACAGTTGCCAAATAAGGACGAGGCGTTCCTGCGTGAGCGCATGCTGACGATGTATGCCAACCCAGTGCGAAACTTAATGGCTGCCCAATGAAAAAGCTGCTTTGCATAGTATCCACCTTCCTCATCATCTCGTGCTCTCAGGATGTTTACGATAAGGGCGAGGGGAAGTACTCTTTGTTGCGAGGCGACTTTGCTGAGGCTGTGGTGAACAGCAACCAGCAGGTAACAAAGATTGTTACCGATGATGGCGACGAATTGTCGCTCACAGCACCTTATACTGCCAAGTGGGTCAGCAAGGCCGATACCACCTATCGCTGTATGCTATATTATAATAAGGTGGATAATCAGGCCGAGGTGGTTTCGATGGGACAGGTGCCATGTGCCAACATCGCCTTGCTTTCGGATTTTGATAAGCCGCTGTTGACCGATCCTGTGAAGTTTGAGAGCACCTGGATGAGTAAAACGGGAAAGTATCTGAACCTGAGTCTGCAACTGAAGACGGGTATTACCGATGATTCTACCGCCGCTCAGAGCTTAGCGATTATCAGCGATACACTGGTTAAACATGCTGATGGCAAGCAGATACGTCATCTTATTCTGTATCACGACCAAGGTAACGTGCCTGAGTATTACTCTACCAAGGTATATCTCAGTATCCCTACAAATAGAATTGATGCCGACTCGGTCAGAATCAGCATCAACTCGTACGACGGTGAGGTTATTGCCAAGCACCGTATCCGTTAATGATTAATTGGCTTTATACTCCTTGTTCTCTATCGCATTCCAGTTAATCTGGTCGGTGCGCTGGGCCAGTGGGGCGTGTGGTATCACGCTGCCGTCTTTTACCAGGATGATACAAGGTATCTCGCCAGCCTCGATGGTCTGGTAGCCGCCCTCATAAACCTTACCTGTCTGATAGTCAATCCACTTGCCTTTTGGCAGGTACACATTGCGACTGTTGCCACTCTCCAACAGTGGAGCCACCAGCATCTTTGAGCCGAACATATACTCATCCTCTACATACCAGGCACCCTGATCGTGTGGGAATTCTACCAGTAGGGCACGTACCATGGGCAGTCCTAACTTAGAGCACTCCTTGGCCTGTTCCCAAACATATGGCATCAGCTTATACTTCATTTCGGCACAAGCACGGAAAGCATCGGTAAACGATTCGGAGATGAGCCAAGGCTCTGTGGGAGGGGCACCATGGGCACGGGTGTGACTGCTCAGGAATCCGAATGGCAGCCAACGGCGATAGATATCTTCGGGCGAAGCCGTCACAAACCCACCCATATCATGGCTCCAGAACGAGAAACCACTCAGTCCGAAACTCAGTCCACCTCGCAAGTCGCCAAGCATGCCAGTGTTGGTGGTAGCGGCATCGCCACCCCAGTGCAGGGCATAACGCTGACTGCCAGCCCAAGCTGAGCGGGCCCAGATAATACCTTCGCCAGGATGATTGCGCTCTACCACCTCCCAAAGGGCTTTGTTATAGCGCAGCGGATACAGGTTGTGCTCGTAGAGTCCGCCCTTGCCGCTATGATAGAAACCATTGTAGGGGGCTGCTTCGCCAAAGTCGCACTTGATGGTGGAGACGCCTTGTTTCATCAGTCCTTCTATCTTCTGCTGATACCAGTTGACAGTCTCTGGGTTAGAGAAGTCGAGGATGGCATCCTCGACAGGCATGCCGCCAGTGGCATTTTTGACATGGAGGCCCTTGTCGATGATCTCATTGAAGAAACGGTTCTTCGGGGTGAAGTAGGGTAATTGCCACAAGCAGGTGTGGAAGCCGTCCTTTGCCAACTGCTTCAGCATCTTGACTGGGTCCTTAAAGCGATCCTTGGCAAACTGGTAGTCGCACTGCCAGTCGGTGCCAAACCAGCCCGTATCAAAATGTATCACATCGGCAGGAATGCGGTTGGCGCGCAACTGACGGGCAATCTCCAGACCCTCTTCTTGCGAGAAATAAGTGATACGACTCATCCAGGTGCCAAAGCTCCACAGCGGGGGCAGTGGCGATTTGCCTGTAATCTCGGTATATTCGTAAAGGATATCCTTAGGCTCGCCGAAGAACACGAAGAAGTCCATCTGCTCATCGGCCATAAACAATCGGTCGGCTCCGATATACGAAGCTCCGAAGTCGCAGGTTACAGGTGCTGAGGTGTGCATAAAGATACCGTAGCCTCGATTTGAAAAGAAGAAAGGCACGGGCTTATACTGTCCGTCGGTCTCAGGTCCCTGTGGGTCGGTCACGCTCAGGTGTACCTTCTGTCCCACCTTGTTCAGCGAGGTGAACGACTCGCCACAACCATAGATACGTTCGCCAGGGGCTAGTGTCAGCACGGGATTGATGCTTCGGCTGTTGTCGCTGCCTCGTTTGATAAACGAGAAAGGCTGCAGTTTTACCTGCGACGAATCGTTATCGATGATGTGGCGCGTCTGTGTCAGCACCTTACCGTTAGCGTCTTTTATCACCAGTCGCCAAGGGTATTGCTTGATCTCTATGCTACCATAGGGCGATTTATAGCTAATGGCGTTAGCTGTCTGCGATGTTTTCCACATCGCTCCAGTGCCCTTAGCCTTAAACCCATCGCAGAACATGATATCCTTCTGGTCTGTGCTCTTTGGCTCCACTGGCGAAGTAAACATGCGGATACGTGCAGTTCTGGGCGAGATAAACTCAATCTTAATCTTCAGGTTCGGGTCGTTCTCGTAAGCCGCGTCGGGGAAGTCCAGCATCTGCATACGTACAGGCCAGTAGCCATTCAGGTTAAAAGCCTGTCGTGGACTCATGCGGTATCGTTTCCACTGTACCAGTCCTTCGCCTTTGGCAGCATCGAAACTTACCAAAGAATCTGCAAAAAAGTACGTGTTCGACAGGTCGTAGAAGTCTGTCGACATATCTTTTTGCATACACTGCAGGTACTGTACACCTGCGTTTGTCTGAATCTGTGCTGCGGCGTGTAATCCCCATGCAGCACACATTATTAATATTAAGCGTTTCATTGTTAAAGGTTATTTGGCAATATGTTTCTTTCCGTTTTGGATGTAGATGCCCCTTTGTGGCTTAGCTATCTGCTGCCCCTGCAGGTTGTAGATGCGGTTGTCGGTTTGGGGGGTGTAGTGCAACTCGTGTATTCCGCTAACTGGTGTTGATTCTGTGCTAAGCGTGCAGCCCCAGGCGGTGGTAGGACTCAGTTTAACCTCCGAGTTGTCGCTTTTGATAAGTGCCACTTGGTTGATTTTGGCTTTAGTGGCACCGACGTTGGTTTGCAGGGTGATGCGCGAAACGGTGGAACCAGTCTTGGCGCTTTCGAAGTTAACAGTGGTTGTTTTCGAGTTGGCCGATAGGGTATAGTAGGCTTCCTTGAAACTTGAACCTGTAGCATCGCCATAAACTTTTACCTGTAGTTTGCTGCCATAGTTATCGTCCATTTCTATGCGAAGCCCCTTGTACTCAGTGAGTTTCAGTGCCGATACACTGTTGTAATTGCCATAGAGAAACAGCTCAGCCCAATCTTTCTCGTACTCTACGAGATAGCTGATATTGAAATCGTTCTCGGTAGGGTAGGTGCCAGCAAAGTCGCTACCATGATAGGCTTTGGCAATGCGCTCGGCCAGGTCAGGCTGGTTAAAAGCGGGTAGCGAACGGTAGGCACCGTCGGATAAGCCCATCCAATAGAAGGTGGCCACATTGTTCTCCTTGCATTTGGCAATCATATAGTCAACAAACTCAAACATCACATCTCTGCGTACATCATAGTCGGTCTTGCCGTCGCCTTCATCCACATTGGCTGTGCCCCATTCGCCCAGAATCATGGGTATGCCTTTCGAGAGGATATGCGTGTTCCAAGCAGCCATCATGTCGTCAATCTCTTTCTTGACATTAGCAATGCCATTGGCGATGTTGGGATAGTCGTGAACCTGGACCATCAGATGGTTGGCAGCCGGGTCGGTGGGGATGGTCAACTGGGATAGGGGCTCTTTCAGGTGATCGCTCCAAGTGCCGTTGCCACAGCAGGCGGCGTAAGTGTTGACCACCAGATTGCGGGTGGCGTTGTTGCCGCCTGTGTTGCGAACAGTGGTCACAAAGCTCTGGGCATAGCTGTTGATGGCATTGTAGGCCGACTTGGCTACTGCTGCGTCGTATTTGTTGGTCGAAGCAAACGAGGCAAAGCACCATGAGCTCAACTTGTCGAGCATCTCGTTATAGCTTTCAAATAGCAGGTGCTCGTCGTAGTCCTTAAACTCCTCTGCTATCTGGAGCCATAGGTTCTCGTATCTGGCTTTGTTCTGGGTGTAGTTCGCTTCGTCGGCTTTGATCCACGACTTAAAACTGTCGTCGTCGGCGCCTGTGTCGTGATGTACATTAACTATACAATAGAGTCCTTGGCTGATCACGTAATCTACCACCTCGTGAACACGCTTCATCCATTCGGCATTCACCTTACCGTCTTTGTCCATGTGGTTATACCAGGTCACAGGTACACGGATGGCACCAAAACCGGCATCCTTCATCATCTTGATGAGCTCGGGCTTGGCTTTGCTCTGGCCCCAACAGGTTTCTGATTCCAGTCCCTGCTGTCCCCAGTAGTTATCCTTGGTAAAATCGTGGTAGGTCTGACTGTTGGCCTCAAGGGTATTGCCTAAGTTCCAGCCCACGCCCATGTTCTTAACAGCTTCTGTTGCAGTCTCAAACTCTTGTGCTTGAATCTGCAAACCAAACAGCGATGCCATGAAGATGAATGCAGTAGTAAATTTTTTGTTCATATTAAGATTGTTGATGTCGTTTTATTGCTGCAAAATTACATAATAATTTTGAATCAGCAAATGAATGAGGTGGCTATTCTGAACTGACGACAAAAAAACATTATGATTTGCAAAAACAGGTCATGAAAAAGAGCACCCGTCATCACAACGGGTGCTCTTCAAATATGTTTTCTACATCTTATTTGAAGTAGAGTCTTTTGGGTTTAAATCTGTCGCCAGTGATGAGCAGATGTCTTTCGTCAAGAGCACCCACAAAGTCTGGGTCGCCAGTGAGATTAATCTCAATGGTGAATGTGCCGTCGCCATTGTCGGTCAGCAGCTCATTGCCAGGCTGGATATCACCAACATTCCAGTTTGGATCCCACCATCCGGTAGTGATACGTACCTGAGGATCGGTTGCCTCGATATCCAGATAGAAGGTCTTTGTCTTGATCTTGTCCCAGATATCCTGTGGGAAGGTGGTGAGACACTCGTTGTTGCCATCATGGCCATCAAGTGCAAAGCGGTAAGCACCGCTCCAACTTACTGCGCCAGCGTCGCCTTCCCAGAATACCTCCTCCTGCGAGCCACCAGCTACTTTCTCAATGAAGTAGATCTCTTCGACGCTGTATCCACTACCAGTGAAGAGCAGATGCTGCTCATCCAGGAGATCAACCAGAGGATCGCCAGTGAGGTTAACGGTAAGTTTCCATGTGCCGTCGCCATTATCTTCCAGCAACTCATTGCCTGGCTGGATATCGGCGCCTGTCCATGTGGTGCTCCACCAACCAGAGGTGACACGTATCTGAGGACTCTCACCCTTAATGGTTGCATAGAAAGTCTCTGTCTTCAGTTTGTTCCAGATATCGGTAGGAACGATGTAGCACTCCTCGCCAGTTGAATGACCATCGGCAGCAAAGCGATAGTCGCCACCCCAGTTGATGGCACCAAGTGAACCGCCGTTCGACCAAACAGGAACCTTTACTTCCTGTTCGCCAGGACCGTCAATCCATACCTCCTCTTCGAAGTAGAGTTCTACAGGCGTGAATCTATCACCTGTGAAGAGGATGTGTCGCTCATCAAGAGCAGCAACGAAGTCGGGATCGCCAGTGAGATTAATCTCTACGGTGAAAGTACCATCGCCATTGTCGGTGAGGCGCTCGTTGCCTGGCTGGATATCGCCAACATTCCAGTTTGGATCCCACCATCCAGTTGTTACACGAACCTGAGGATCGGTTGCTTTAACAGTCAGATAGAAGGTCTCTGTCTTCATTCTATCCCAGAGATCTTGTGGAATCTCGGCAATACACTCATTGTTGCCGTCGTGACCAGTAAGGGCAAAACGGTATGTACTACTCCAACTAACAGCTGCACCTGAAGCGTCGTTCTGCCAGATAGGTGTCTTCTGAAGCTCCCAGTGACCGCCTGTTGCACCTGGCTCGTAAGCCAACTCAGGCATGTTGAAGCTCTGACCGTCGTAGGTGTGGATGATTCCTACAAAACTGCCTTTAAAGATGTTTGTCTGTGGAACGCGGAAGATCACATTGCTGGTGCCTTTGCGATAAAAGTCTTTTTGGTCAACCAACTGTGGATTTCCTTCGGCATCCAACAGCTCTACGCTGTTGATAAACTCCAGGTCGGAACCATAGATGGTAATCAACTCGCCACCTGTGGCTTTTTCGCCCTCTTGTTTCGAGAAACCACTAACATTGGTGTGACCCAGTGTCAAAGGCAAACGCGACTCTGCCTCGTCATCGGCTGTGCGCACAATAATCTTACCGCCATCGGCAGGGAGGCCGGCAGGGGCATCAACTCTGATCATGCCGTTGCTGACAATCTCGAAGTTGGAAGTCTTTATACCACCAGGGAACTCAATTTCGGTGACGCCATCGAAACCAGAACCATTGATGGTCATCGGCTGGTTGGTAACTACCTTGGTTGGGAAGAATACTTTGATGCCCAGTCCCAAGTTGGCCGAACCATTATCGTCGTCTTCAGCGCAGGCTGTGAATGTGGCACCGATTAGAACCACAGCAAGCAGCGCGCCTATGTAATTGATTATATGTTTCATAATTTTCTATTTTTCTATGATTCAATACTTCAAAGAATTACCATCCAGGATTCTGAGTCAGGTTTGGATTCTTCTTCAGTTCCGACTGTGGGATGGGATAGAAATAATACTTGTCGTCCCACTGGCGGGTAACAGTTGAGCGGGTTAGATTCAGATTGCTGTCGATGGTAGCCACCTGAATGGTCTTAAAGTACTGTGCACCCTTCTTCCAGCGGCGTACATCCCAGAAACGATGGTTCTCGAATGCCAGCTCTACCAGGCGCTCGCGCTCATAGCGTTCTACCCAAGCGTCGCCATCCTCCTTGAACTTTGGCATGTTGATGTCGGCACGTGTACGCAGCACGTTGATGGCATCATTAGCACTAATGCCGAAGGTCTTATCGTTGGCACTGCCTGTGGCATTGAAGGCTGCCTCGGCAAAGTCGAGATAGAACTCACCCAAACGGAATACAATCCAAGTGTGACGGCGACGTGTCTGGTTATCAGCTGTGGTAACGCAAGAGCCATCAACGTACTTCTTCAGATAGTAGCCTGTTGGTGTGGCACCATACTTAGGAGCTGCATTGAAACCTCCGATAAAGGTCTCGATGGTTTTCTTCTGAGCACCATTGCTAGGCCAGCTATCACCATTCTTTACAACTGTAAGTGCAAAGCGTGGATCAAGTCCTTCGTATGGATCCTCTTCGCTGAGATTGATGTTACCAGGATGACGCTCGCCAAAGGTCTCACCATTGTTCTGATACTCATACTGATCGACCAGACTCTGAGTAGGACAGTTGCCCGATGAGCCGTTCTCTACACCGATAGGATAGTTAGCCATCTCGAAAGCATTGTCGTCGCCACGTCCGATACCGAAGATGAGTTCGGTATTGAAGAATGCATCGTGTCCCCACAACGTGTTGTAGGTGCTGAGCTTCAAGCCCCATGCCGCAGCATTGTCGAGGATGTACTTACAAGCCTCGGCTGCCTTGGCCCACTTGGTCTTGTCGCCATTGGGGTTGTGCAGAGGTGATGCAGCGTAGAGCAGGGTGCGTGCTTTCAGGGCGAATGCAGCTATGCGGGTGGCACGGCCAATCTCTGCCTCGACCTCGGTGGTGTAGGATTCTGGCAGATAGGGTGCTACAGCATCGCACTCATCTACGATAAACTTCACAATCTCATCGGCAGGCGTACGCTTGATGTTATTGGCCTGTGCATTAGTCAGCGTCGTGGTTACCAGAGGCACATCGCCATAGGTCTTGAACAACTCAAAATAGAAGTAGGCTCTGAGGAAACGCAACTCATAGGGGAACAGTTCCATCTGAGCTACCCATTTGGGATAGTCGCTGTTATACTGCCAGTCGGAGATGTCGGTTTCATCTATCTTCTCCAGATACATGTTCACATCGGCGATGGCTGTATAGGCTTTTGTCCAGGTCCTGTCGTAAGGATTGGCTGGGCTCCATCCGCCATTTACATAGTTGTTTACGGCGCCTGTCTCGAGTGCATACTGGGCCTCGTCGGTAGCACTGGCCAGAAAGTAGGCACTATTAGAGTCAAACTCATTATTATATACCTGCGCATAGACATCGAACACCAGGTTCTTGATGCCATTCGCAAAATAGGTGTAAGTCCACTCTTCGTTGCGGTTTGTCTCTTCTGTGTAGGAAAGATCCGCACAAGAAGTCAGGAAGCCACACAGAAAAGCGCTAAGCAAGAAATAATTTATACGTTTCATATGTCAGTTCTTAGAATTGTACTGAAAGACCAATATTAACACTCTTCATCACAGGGTAGCCTGTGTTCAGATTCTCGGCATCCATGGCTGCGATATTGTCGAACGACAGCAGGTTCTGTCCCTGGACAAACAGGCGAGCACATGTAATCTTCAGTGGTTCAACCACGCTGGCGGGTAACTTGTAGTACACCTCGCAGTCGCGCAGCTTCAGCCAGTTGACGTTGCGGTACCAGATGGTAGAGTTCTGGGCGTTGTTGGCCACGTTCTCTGTCGAAAGGCGTGGATACTTGGCATTGGCTCCAGCAACGTCGAAACAGTTGTTGTAATACTCCTGAGAAAGGTTGCGGTTATCGGAGAGTGCACCCCAAACACCGTCAACATAGCGAAGGTTCTTAACCTGATGACCTGCGCCCTGGAAGGTGGCGTTGATACCAAAGCCCTTGTACTCTGCACCAAGTGTAAAGGCGTAGTTGAGTGCTGGGAAGGCATTGCCGTAATCCTGAGCCACAAAGTCGTTCTCGTTGATGACGTTGTCACCATTCACATCTTTATATTTAATGTCACCCACCTTTACCTGTCCAAACTGCTGAACGGGGCTATTGTCGATCTCCTCCTGGCTCTGGAAGAAGCCGAGGGCGATGAGACCACGCTCATCATCGGCAGGACCGTTTACACGCGACAAGTTTGGATAAGCCGGTGTCTCAATCCACTGCAGCACCTCGTTCTTGACTGTTGAGAACGATGCGCCTGCATTGATATTGAGTCCGTTGCTGAAGGTCTTGGCATAGCGCAGTCCCAGTTCCATACCGTAGCTGGCAATGCGGCCCTTGTCGTCGTAAGATGACTGGATACCTACTACTGCTGAGTTGAGTGAGCTGGCGCTAACCAGGATGTTACGACGCTGCTGATAGAACACATCGAGTGTGACATCAAGTGCGTTGGCAATTCTCAGATCGGTACCGATGTTAGCCTTGTAGGCTGTCTCCTGAACGAAGTCGTCGGTTGGGAACTGAGTAAGGAATGCACCCCAAGAGCTGGCGAAGTTTGTTCCATACCAGAACTGTCCGTGCGAGCTGTCCCATGCTGCCTGCCAAAGACCTGGCTGTGGCACATAGTCGCTGTGCTGGATACCACCCGAAAGGCGTACCTTACCGTAGTTAAGGAAGCTGCTCTCTGGGTTGTTTGCAAAGATATAACCCAAACCGAGGGTAGGTGAGAAGGCCCACTTGGCAGGATAGCTGCGGTTAGAACCGTTGGCTGCCAGTACGACATCGGCCATCAAGCGGTTGGCATGGTCGTAGTGCATGGCCAGTTGCCAGTTGGCACGGTACCAGGTATTGCTACGATTATCGCGAATCTCGCTCTTCATATTGTAGTTGGCATTGGCTGCCAAGTTATCGCCGTTGTTCAGCTGGGTGGCATATCTGAAGCCAGCATTGAAGGTTGCGATGCGCCACTGTGAGTCAACCCAGTGGTTGAACACCAGCTTGTCTTCCACGGTACCCATCACTGTTTCCTGCATGGCACCACCTGAATAGTAGTTCCAACCATACTGGTAACCCTTTGAGCGGGTTTCGATGGTGTTCGAAGAGTTGTCGTAAGAGGCTCCAACATAGAACTTCAGACCTTTCGTGATGAAGTCGAGATCCTGTTCTAACGTCATGTTTGCCCAAATCTGGCGCTGGTGGGTTTTCATGAAACCACGTCCCTGGGTCTTGGCCAGCAGGTTATAGTCGCCGAAAGTCTGACTACCACCCCAAACACCACCTGCGGTGCGGATGGGGAATGCCAGTGCGGGCACTTTGTACAGATGCCACCAGGCATCGTTTGAATTCACATCGGGCACACCGTTGGTCTCCATCAGGATACCCAACAGGTTGGCACTGACACGAGTGGTGCTGCTCACCTCGAAATCGACATTGGCACGGATATTGGCCTTTGAATACTTCAGTTGTGAATTAAAGTCACCTTGATCAGGATTCTTATAGAGTCCGCGACCGTCGGTATAGTCGAGCTGTGTGTAATACTGCACCTTGTCGGTACCGCCGAAGAACGACAGGTAGGCGTTCGACTCGTGAGCGGTCTTCTTGAAAGTTTCGTCCTTCCAGTTCACGTTAGGATAAACAAACGGATCGCTGCCGTCCTTGAACTTCTGCAGCTCTGCATCCGAATAGGCGGCAGTGCCACCATCGTTCAAACGAGCGCGGTTCAGGGCGTTTGCATAGTCGTAGGCACTAACCATGTCGGTACTCTGAGGGTCGAACTGGATCTTGTGCGAAAGACCGGCCTTGAAGTGATACTTGCCGTCCTTGGTGCCGTGCTTGGTCTTTACCAGCAAAACACCGTTGACACCTTCGTGACCATAGAGGGCCACAGCTGCGGCATCCTTCAGTACGGTCACACTCTCTACCTCTTCTACTGTCAGACGATCGATAGGACGCTCGATGCCATCTACCAGAATCAAAATACCGGCTTCGCCAGGAATATCCTGCATCTTACCGTCACGATACATCTGAGTTCCGTTCTTGGCAGTAGTCTGAATACCACGGATGTTGAATGTAGCACCACGGCCTTCCTCACCTTTGAAACCTGTGTTCTGGAATGCATTCAGTCCAAGTAGCTTACCATAAAGGGCGTCGGCCAGACTGATGGCTGATGTGCGGCGCAGTTCTTCGGCTGTAATGGTAGTAGCTGCCGCAGTAGTCAGAAACTCCGACTGCTGTACACCATAGCCTAAATCCACCTTTTGCGATGTCTTGTCGCTCAGTGTCACCTGTGCATTAACTGCCACTGGTGCAGCGCAGAGCCCCGCCAAGGTATATATAAATATGTTCTTTAGTTTCATAACTCTTAACTCTTAATTATTAAATTAGAATTTACCATCCAGGATTCTGAGTAAGTCCATATCCTTTCTGAATCTCGATACGAGATACGGGGTCGAGATACCACTTGTTGGTCCAGTAACCGGGATCCCACCAGCGGCGAGCACCGTTTACAATCTGAGGCTTCTCGTATTCGAACTTTGGCCAAGGTGTTCCCTCTACCCAGCGCTGGTCGCCACTAGTCAGACGGTTGCCGTTAGCATCAAGGCGATAAACTCTGATCTCGTGAAGAGGTTTGGTGAAGAGATCCTGGCGCATGCGACGTACCATGTCATACAGACGGTCGCCACACTCGGCACCAATCTCACAGTTTCGCTCACGGAGGATTTCGTTAATCAGATTCTCCTTGTTCGAAGTCAGGTTCAGTTCTGGATTCATCTTCTCCAGACGGCCCAGACCAACACGGCTACGAACAATGTGCAAATCGTCGAGTGCACCTTGAAGGTCGCCTGTTTCTGCCTTGGCTTCGGCACGAATCAGGTACATCTCTGCCAAGCGGATGTATGAAACACCGATATACTCGTCGTCCATTCTGCCGCTGGTATAGTCGAGCATCCATTTGAACTTTCTGTAGCGTGAAGCACCATCGTCGCCTTCGGCATCACCGAAGTTAGACTTGTCGTAGTACATGGCACCACCTTCCCAAGAGTCGATATACTTGAAACCGGCATAGTCGAAACCGGCTGGCAGCGACTGGCGGGGAACCATCATCGTCTCATAGAGGCGTGGGTCGCGGTCGGCAAAGATATCAACACCATTAGGATTCTTACCCGCACCGTAGATGTCGCTATATGGGAAATCGCGACCATCCTGCATGCCGAAGCATTCCATCAGCTCGTTGGTAGGAACGGCACCACCCTGGCGATAGCAGTCGAGGGCAAAACCGGCCCATCCCCAGCCCCATCCGTTGGTCACGTTTCCGTCCTTGACCGAACTTGACATCAACTGTGTGGGATGTGCGTCGAACAGTTTCTCGTGGTGTGTGGCATCGTTACGATAACGGTAAGCACGGCGGTAGGCTGTGCGGTAACCGGCCTCATCCTGAGTGGCAGGCTGTATCAGCTGATAGTAGTTGCCGTTAGTTGCATTGTCGGCAAAGAACTCATCGCAATATTTCAAGCAGCGGTTCCACAGTGAGGGATCTTTCTTGCCAAACCAGATATGCTCCTCGTTCTCAAAACCGGTAGGCTTCTTGTCGTAGGTCAGATAAGGCTTGTCGTTGTTGAACAGTGGTGAAGCGGCAAACATCCACACCTTGGCACGCAGAGCACGGGCTGAGGCACGTGTCAGGCGACCTGACCACTGACCGATGTCGGCATCAGGAATATTCCAGATGTAGCCAGGCTCGTTGATAGCACACTGTATCAGTGAGTCGATGAACTCTACGGTCTGGAAGGCGGTAGCACGACCTTCGGTAAAGTTCTCGCCAACAGGGTATGCCTTCTTTACTAAGCACAGACCACCGAAATTGCGGAAAGCGTCGAAATAGCGGCTGGCCATAATGGTATAGGCCTCACCACGCAGACGGCTCTTCTCGGCTTCCTGCATGTCGGGCACGCGGTCGATATTCTCGATAATCTGCCAGCACTTGCGTACGGTCTCGTAGATTGAAACGCGACCACCTGCATCGCTGTCCAGACCACTCTTGGTTGAATAAGAGAATTTTCCCTGGAAGTTACCATCCTCGGTATCCTGAGCATCCTCGGTCAAACCGCCAGGATAGTAACTCTGTTTGGGACCGCCCCATGAAACGTAGCAGTGATAAGAATCCGAAAGCACGTCGATGGGGGCACCGTTCATCATGTTTCCTGATGTGTAAGTGCAGTAAATCTGTCCGTAGGCACTCCACAGGAAATTTCGGGTGTATTCGGCCTTGGAGAATACAGTATCGATGTTCACATCGACACCAGGAGACTTCTCCAGAAAGGCGTTACCTACATTGATATCATCGACACAAGCCGAAAAGATACCAGTAGCCATTCCTAAAGCCAATATATAATTAAATAACTTTTTCATAATCTTCAATATTACTATGGTTTAGAAGTTTACTTGTACGCCGAAATTATACACACGTGTCATTGGATAGCGTACGCCAAAGTCAAGACCTTGTCCAGGAGCCTCAGGGTCGTTACCCTTAAAGTCGGCGAATGTCAGCAGGTTCTGACCTGATGCATAGAATCTCACGTAGTTGAGCAGTGGCAGGAACTTAGGTTTGTTGATGGTATAACCTAACTCTAAGTTCTTCAGACGCACATATTTAGAGTCGATGACCCAGGCACGCGAATCGCGGTTGTTGTGAACACGGTTCTCGAAAGAGATACGTGGCAGGATGGCATTGCGATTGTCCTCGGTCCAAGAGTTGTCGGCCACCCACTGTGCCAATGCCGAGGTGTTGGTAGAACCGAACTGATCGCGGAAGTAGCCGTTCAGTGTGCGGCTCACGTTATTGGCACCTACCCACAACATAGAGAAGTCGAATCCTTTCCAGTTCAGACTACCGTTGATACTCCAGGTGATTTCTGGGTTGTCGGTGTAGCCGAGTGGCTTCTGGTCGTTCTGGTCGATCACACCATCATCGTTCAGGTCAACATATACGCAATCACCATACTTCAGTTCCACCTTCTGGTCGGGCATGTCGGTGCCGTACTTCTCCTTATAGCGTGCTTCAGAACCTTCCTGATAGAACTCAAAGAGTTCGTAACCGAAGCGCTGTCCAACGGGCAGACCGGTGCGACTCAGATACTCATACATAGGTGGTACTTCGAGCATGTCGATCACTTTGTTGCGGGCAAAAGCAATGCTTGGGCTGATGCTGTAGCGCAGGTCGCCAATCTTGTCGGCCCACTTCAATGTCAGCTCATAACCATGGTTCTTTACACGTCCCTCGTTGACGTAGCTGGCTGGCAGACTGGTTACTGCTGGCAGCAGCGAAGCGTTGGATACGAGAATGTCCTTACGGTCTTCCCAGAATAGGTCGAGGTTTACACTCAGACGGTCGTTGATGAAGGCAGCATCCACACCGATGTTGATCTTGGTGGCAGTCTCCCAGGTGACATTGGGGTTACCGGCAGTCAGCTCTTTCACAGCCTGCAGCCAGTTACCACTGGTACCGAAGTTGGCACCGCGTTTCTGTGGGTTGGCGGTCATCGAACCCTCATAGAACTGCCATGCACCTGGCAGATAGAGGAAACGGGCACCGTTGGTGTTATCGTTACCTACCTTACCCCACGAACCGCGGAGCTTCAGATAGCCGATGTATTTCTTCAGTGGCTCCCAGAACTTCTCGCTCGATGGAATCCAACCCAGTGAGAATGATGGGAATACACCGTAGCGCTTACCCTCGGCAAAGTTCTCTGAACCATTGTAACCGATGTTGAAGTCAACCATGTAGCGAGTGTCGTAGTCGTAGGTTACACGGCCAACGAGTCCTACATAACCCTTTGGAATCGACTGATACAAACTTCCGTCAGAATCCCAAGGATAATAGGTCTTGCTCTGGTTGTAGAGTACCAGTGCACCAACGTTGTGCTTACCGAACTTGCGGGCGTAGTTAAGACTGGCCTCAGCATACCAGTTGCGGTTGCCCCACTTGGCTTCGCTGTAAGGCAGTGTCCATGTGATATTTTCTTTGCGGAGAACCTCCTTACCATCAACGATGGTGGCTACGTACTGCACACCTGTGCCGAAACCGTTCTGACGGTTCTTGCGAGCGGTGTAGTCGGTGTTGTACGAACCTTTGATTTTGAAGTCAAGACCAGGGGTGATAAAACTCATGTCGAGTTTATACTGCAGGTCAAGGTTCAGAACGTTTGTGCTCTCACGTACATATCCTAAATCATAATAGTTCGACAGTGCATCGCGGTCGAAAGGTCCAACGATGTTGTTGTCGGCTACGATATGACGGCCTTGGTCGTCAACACCGATACCAGCATAAGGTGTTGCACCCTGCAGGTAACGGAAGATGAATCCCTCGCCACCACCCATGGTGGTACGGTTCTGTACACGTCCGCCTAAGGTCAGTGCAAGCTGACTGTACTTTGATACGTTGATATCCAGGTTGGCACGATAGTTGAAACGATTGTATTTAAAGGTTTCGTCATCATTCTTTGAGAAAGTCTTAAAGAGTGAGTTCTGATTCAAGAAACCTGCCGAAACGAAGTATTTCACCTTGTCGGTACCGCCTTTCACGTTCACGTTCACCTGTTCCTGCCATGCGGCATCTTTCATCATATACTTAATCCAATCAGTATTGGGGAATGTGACAGGCATGTCGCCGGTGCGGAAGTGCTCCATCACGTCCTGATTGAAACGGATACCGGTATTGGCATAAGGTGTATAGTCGGCGATGTTAACCGTTCCGGGCCACTGGCTCATTGGGAGAGCATCGGTGATAGCCGTGTAGTTCCACATCTTACCATAGGTATAAGAATCTGCGAAATCTACGAATTTTGAAATCTGCTGAATGGCAGTGCTTGCTGTTACCGATACCGAAGCTTTTCCTGTACTACCACGCTTGGTGGTTACAAGAATCACACCGTTAGCACCACGCACACCGAATACGGCTGTAGCTGATGCATCTTTCAGAATCGAGATGTCTTCGATTTCATTGGGGTCGAGCTGTCCGAACGAACGCTCTACACCATCCACCAGTACCAGAGGGTCGGCACTGTTCAGCGAACCAGTACCACGCACACGGATCACTGGGTCGTCGGCACCAGGCATGGCTGAAGGTTGTACTACCGAGATACCAGGCAACTTACCTTGCAAGGCATTGCTCACGTTGGCCACAGGTGCTTTCAGCAGTTCGTCGCCACCAACTGCAGAGACGGCACCTGTAATGGTTACCTTTTTTTGCTGTCCATAAGCGATAACCACAACCTCCTCAAGCATCTGCTTGTCTTCCTCGATGGTAATCTGATAACTGGTCTTGTTGGCAGTTACCTTTACCTCCTTGGACAGATAGCCGATGTAGGAGACAACCAGTGTCTGGCCCGGACTGGCGTTTAGCGTGAAGTTTCCGTCGAAATCGGTGGCAACACCGTTCGTGGTTCCTTTCACAACAACACTGGCACCGATAACAGGTCCCATAGCGTCAACTACAGTACCTGTAATCTTCTTCGCTGCCTGCTGAACCTCCTGAGGAGCTTCGGCGGCATAGGCGTGAGGCGGACAACACAATCCCCAAAGGGAGAATGCGCCCACCAATAGCGCTGTTTTTCTAATAGTTTTGTTCATACATTTAGTAATTTAATTATAGAAATAGAGTTTATATGATATTTTAAGATTGATCTTGGGTGCAAAGATATGCTAAAATATCGAAATAACCGCAAAAACTATTGATAAAAAATGGTACTTTTTTGCTCAATAGTCGGAAGAATGCTTTAAATTCGGGCGAAATAAAACGCAAAAGTTGTATAAGCGTTAATTCTACACAGGGTGTTTTTAACAGTAAAAGTATCATGTTTGTTAATTTTTTCACTTCTTTTGAGCCAAAAATAGGTGAATGTCACCCAATTTGAAGCATTTTTGTGGTTTTCTCTATAGTGTGGTTTTTACATTATTTAGTAAAACGCCCGTTTTTGATGCGCTCATGTTTTTGTGGGATTATGCTTTTTTTGCTCAATTTTAGTATTTTAATAGCTTCAAACACATTTTAGGCAAAAAAGTATCAGAATTGGACAAGTAAAATTATTGAAATATCTCAATTATTGCGTAAATTTGCCACCGATTTGGTATATCCAGATTAAAACTGTAGCTCAATAAAACTTAAAATAAAGAAAAATATGACCCGAAACAATTCGTCTTAACTATTGAGTCATCGCGTACCTATTTATATATTAGGCTTGCGTTCAATAGGAGTATTACTAAATACTCACTCCAACTAAGACATTATCACAAACCAATTATCTATAGTTTAAAACTTAAGTATGAATCGAAATTTTAGAAAGACAGCGCTGCTGATGGGTACTATGGCCTGCTTAGGTCTTGGTTACTCTTCAAATGCCTATGCCGCCGGAGCTCCTCAGGAAATCCAGCAGGCAACGAAGAAGATTACAGGTA
>JAEEGJ010012004.1_pt1 | contig 21660 bp, 13 predicted proteins | sample 8958761 | NCBI WGS metagenome assembly JAEEGJ01 (sample SAMN16246546, study PRJNA631951) | gut metagenome | biome: gut microbiome; feature: rumen; material: RS-attached | host: Bos | place: Iran: Karaj | collected 2018-10
CCATCGCTGGATGAGGTTGCGCGAGGCACTCCTGATGGAGAAGAGCGGGTGGTGGAGCACGACAATCTTCCAGCGGGCCCGACTCTGCTGCAATTGCGTCTTGAGCCAGTCGCGCTGGGTGAGCAGGTAAGGCAGTTCACGATTGCTGTCGAGCAGGAACAGCTGCGCAGGTCCATATGAGAGTGTAAAGACCTGATTGTCGCCAATCATCGAATCGAGGAAATAGGAGAAGGTTAGTGAGAAACGGCGTTCCAAGTGCTGGATGATACCTTTCCGATAGTCATGATTACCCGTTACCGCCAGCATCGGCATCGCCTGTGCCACACTGTCGATGTTGCGGAAACCCTCTTCCCACCAACTGTGCATCGGACCGTCCACAAAGTCACCGCCACAGATGAGGAATTCACACTGGGGATGATGGCGAAGTGCCTCACGCAGGATGTGGTTCGTCTCGCCACCGATCGAGTCCTGCACATCACCCACATAGAGGAATGACATCTTATCAGCCCCTACCTGTTGCGTCTGAAACTGATACCAGGGCGAAGCCTTCCCGTCGGTAACGGCACGATAGGCATAGGCTGTTGCTGCCTTGAGATTCCGTAGGCGAGCCACATAATAGGCTGCCAGTCCACCCCGTGAACGGAACACCTCGCCGACAGCCTCCACGCGGATGGTATTACGGTCGGGTAGGCAGACCAGTTCCAGCCATGAGGGCCTTACCACCGTATCTGCTTGCCAGCTGACGTTACGTGACAACGGTTCTGCGTCGCCAAAGGTCAGCAGCACGTGCGCAGGCGTCATCGAAGGCACGTAAGCCTCCTCGTCTTCCTCCACGAACCATGTATGCCAGCGCGAAGCCACCCAGGCGCCCAGCGCGACGACCATCACCAAAGCGATGCCCAGTTTCAGCCTTTTCATGTGAATGATGAGTTTGATGGTGCAAAGATACGAATAAACTTGATAAAATGTGACAAGATCCACGCCCAACTATGCTGAAATATTGAAAAAAAGTTGTTCTGGAGTTTATAATATCGCAGAAAATGATTATCTTTGCAACGAATTAAGCACCTTTCCGAGATGAAAACATTAAAGCGATTACTGTTTGCCCTGACCATTTTTCTTGTTCCGCTGCCGATGGCGGCCCAAACAGATTCTGCCACCATCAAGCGTTTAGAGAAAGATATGTACCGATTCTTCAGTACATCCGAGAGTGACAGCTTCATGCTTGTTACTGATCGGCTGATGGAGGCTTGTCAGAAGGCTGGTGCCAGTCAGGAACGCCTCTTTTACAAGTGCTGGGCCAATCAGGCTATCTATTATTTCACTCGCCTCAACCGCAGTCGTGGTCTCAATATGGCGCAGCAGGCACACGACTATGCCGTCCATCACGACAGCAAGTTCGGACTCTTCACTTCCACCTATGCTATTGCAACGATGCAAGTTAACCTGCGTCAATACGACCAAGCCGCGAAAAGTTTTTACGAGTCCATCGAATATCAGCACCGTTACTTTCCTGACGAGAGTGCGGCAGCACCTTATCTGGGGCTTGCTAAGATATATGTGAATACCAAGAAGTTGGATAAGGTGTTGGAGTGTGCCAATAAGGCATTGGCCGAGCCTGGCATCATCATGCAGCATCGGCTGTCTGCCTGGAGTTATATCTGTATTGTTTATGCTGACCCGCACTATACGAAAGACGACTTCAACCAGGCCTACGCTGAGCGTGAAAAGGTGAAACAGGCCTTCGGTCATGATGATCAGTTTGGCGAGACAGTCAATTACTATCATGCCACGAAGAACGGACGGCTTGAAGAGGCCTTGGAGATAGCCAAGGGCTTTAAAGCGGTGTCTGACCGTTTCAACATGACTTCTGCTGCCTATGCCGAGATGGGTGATTACAAGAATGCTTACATTTGGCACAAGCGGTATAAGGATTATATGGACTCCGTTAATACTGCTGAGGTGCAGCAGATGTCGTATGAGTATGCCTCACAACTTGATTTGTCGCGTGCCGAGAATGAGGCCAAGGAGCTGAGGCTTTCCAACCAGTCGGTAGAAATCCGTGCGGGCATCATCATCCTGATTATCACGGTGGCTTTCCTGGGTTTCTATCTGTTTCGTCGCCGCAAGCGCTTACAGGAGTTGCGTAAGGCCTACGACCAGTTGGAGGACACCACGACTGCCAAGGAACGTATCGATAGCGAGTTGCGCATTGCCCGCGACATCCAGATGGGTATGGTGCCTCGCAAGTTCCCTGCTTTTCCTGAGCGTAACGATATCGACCTCTATGCCGTGATGAAACCTGCCAAGGAGGTGGGTGGCGACCTCTATGACTTCTTTATGCAGGACGACCGTTTCTACTTCTGTGTGGGTGATGTCAGTGGCAAGGGTGTGCCAGCCTCGATGACGATGGCTGTGGTGGTCAATCTGTTCCGTACGGTGGCTAAGGAGGGGTGTCCGCCTGAGGATATTGCCAACCGACTGAATAACACGCTCTCTACGGATCATGAAAACGGTATGTTTGTCACGATGTTTATCGGCGTGATTGACATGAAGTCAGGCCGACTCGACTTCTGTAACTGCGGACATAAAGCTCCGATTCTGGGACAGCACAGGACCCGTACTTCGCAGACGGTGTTCCGCTATATCGAGATGGCGTCGAATCCTCCTATCGGACAGAGGCCAGAGGCAGAGTTCATCGGCGAACATATCGACAATGTTCATGATCACTCTCTCTTCTTATATACCGACGGCGTGAGTGACGCTGAAAACAACGATCGGGAACTCTTTGGCGAGAAGCGCATGCTGCATGTGCTCAACGAGTCGAGTCAGCCTTTTGGCGAGCGCCAGCCCAAGAGCCGTTCCCACTATCTCGTCGACAGGATGATGACGGTCGTAGAGCAGTTCACAAGTGATGCCGAACAGAGCGACGACTTCACCATGTTCTGCGTTCAGATCAAATAAGCTGGATCTTTATACAATCTGCTGGCACGGGATCCATAGCCAGAAGGTGGAGCCTTTGCCTGCCCCCTCGCTATTGACGCCTATCTTGCCTCCGCAACTTTCGGCTATCGACTTGCAGATGGCCAATCCCATACCTGTGCCCTGGACAAACTCGTCGAGCTTCACAAAGCGGTCGAACACGATTTTCTGTTTGTCGATGGGGATGCCTGCGCCTGTATCTTCGCAGAACAGGTAGAGACCATCGTCTTGATAGCGGTAGCCCAGACGAATATGTCCTTCCTTGGTAAACTTCACAGCGTTGGTCAGGAAGTTCGTCAGTACCTGTTGTATGCGGCCTGGGTCGATGGTGGTGACAAACGACTTGTAGGGATTGTCCTTCCAGAACTGCACATTAGGCTCTTCGATGCGCTGTTGGAGGGTCAGGCAGATATCGTCGAACATCGTGGCAAAGTCCACCTGCTCAGGATTGATGCTGATAGAGCCGTCGGCCAGCGACGAGGCGTCGATGATGTCGTTGATTAGTCGCTGCAGCATGTCGCTCGAGTTTCGGATAATACGCACATACTCTGGACGCTCTGGTGAGTCGGCGAGGGCAGAGAGCACACTCGTAAAGCCTACGATGGCATTCAGTGGCGTGCGCAGCTCATGAGTCATCGAAGCCATGAATCCGCTCTTCCTCCTGACGCTCTCGCTGGCCAGTTTCGTCTCATTCTCCAGATCCTGACGGGTCTTCATCGCCTGTGTGATGTCGATCGAAACACCGAAGTGGCCCGTCACTTTACCATCCTTGTTGCATATAGGCTTGCCGCTAATCTCATACCATCCCTCTTCAGGACCGGCTAACGTGTGGTTGAAGTGATAGATGTCGCCATGGATATCGTGGGTGAGCATCTCCTGACTGGTCAGCGTCTCACGCATGCGTTGGCGGTCTTCTTCTGCCAGATAGCCAAGGAAGGTCTCGAAATCCATGCTGATCTCTGGTTCGCCAAGCTGACGGTAGAAGTAGAGCATCCGGCTTTCGATGTCGCTGTGCCACAGGAATCGCTGACTGTTCTTCAAAAGGTAGCTAAGCCTTTGCTTCCGACTCTCTATCTCTGTCTGCATCTGCAGGATGTCTTTGTCCTGCAAGTGCTTCAGGTGGTCGCGAGTACGGTCGTCGGTCACATCGAGGGCTGTGATGAAGTAGTTGGCTATCTCGCCATCGGCATTAAACAACGGTAGGATGTGGAACTCGATATAGCGGTTGATACCCATTTCCGGATATTCCATATGCTGGCATACCAGCAAGTCATCGCGATTGTCGGGGGAATACACATTGCGGAACAGTGGTACATCAAACATGCAGACGCTTTCCCAGAAACGCTTGGTCTCAGGATCATCCATGCCACACAACTCTTTCATCGAGTCGTTCAGGTCCATGAGCCATCCTCCCTTGTTATAGAATGACATGGCGATAAATGGGATGTTCGACAGTCGCTCGTATTTCCTGACGAGTTCGCGTCCAGCCTTGTCTTCCTCCATGTCCTGTGTCACGTCGTGGATGGCGTTTACGATGTATGCAGGATGACCGTCAGCTGCTAGTTCAGATATGGCGTGTCCTTGGAAGTTCAGCCAGTCGGGCTCTTCGTCGGTTCCTTTGTTCCATCGTTTGTTCAGTTCGAACTGTCTTTCGCGGCCCTCAATCAGTCTTTTCATTTTCTGTGTGAATTCCGCCTGCTGGTCAGGATGTATGCGTCGGGTAAACTCTGCCAGCGAGATTCCCGCCTTAGGCAGGATATGGCCGTAGTGGTTGGTCATGCGATCGTTCTTGATGTCGTACTCCATCACATTGAAGTTGCCCATGTGCAGAGCTTTGTACATCATGTCGTTTAGTTCGGTCGATTGGCGGGTGGCGCTCTTCACGTGAGCTTTGGCCAGACGGATGAACAGATAGATGAGGACTATCAGTATCAGCGTGCCTAAGCCGATATATAATATGAAAGGTGTCGACTCGTCTTTCACGCGCTCAGGATGTAGCCACTTGTCTTGCAGTTGGGCAACCACTCCGCTTTGCTTCAATCGTGAGTACTGGTCGTCTATGCGTTCTATCAGGTCTTTATCGCGCCCTATGATGTGGATTTCGGAGATGGGGATGCTCACATCGTTCAGGATGATACCCTCTAATTGTAGCTCCTTGATTTTCCACTTCAGTGGCGCCTCGCCCCAGATGTAGTATTTGTAGTCGCCATTGATCAGCCCCGTCAAGGCCACTTTGGGTGTCTGGAACTCCATGAAGCTGGTGTTGATGGTGTCGCCGTCTTGGAAGTAGTAGGCAGAGTAGTCGCCCGGTTTGAATACGGCTCCTTCACGCTCCAGCTGCTTCAGCGTCACCATACCGATGGAGTCGGAGTGCATAGCCACGCAGATGCGGTTGTAGTTGACGATGTTCTCGGAGATGGCATAGTGACCTTTCTTGTATCGGCGTGCATTGGCAAGGATGATGTCGGCATCGCCTCGCTCAAAGGTCTTCAGGGCGATGCTCCATTCCTTCATCACGTATTTTACGGGCAGATTCAGCTCTTCCATCACAGCGTTCAGTACGTCGATGTTCGAACCCGCTGGCACACCATTGCCATCGAGGAATTCGTAGGGCGGCTTGTCCCAGTCGCAAACCACCACTACAGGCCTCTCTTTGTTGTACTTCTCGCTGAGGCTCTGGGCCAGCAGCGGTACTATTGTCGACTGTAAGGCTATCAGTATAATCAGTATTCTCTTCATAAGGCTAAGCTAACTTATTACGTTTGACGACTGAGGCATGACAGGGGATGGTGATATAGACCGTGGTGCCTGATCCTTCTTCCGACATGATCTCCAGTGTGCCTTCCATCTGGCTGATCAGCTCTTTGGTGATGGCCAGTCCCAGTCCTTTAGTGGTATGGGCACCGCCTGGTTGCTCCTGTTTGATCTTGTCGAGTTGTTCTGCCGGTATGCCTTCGCCAGTATCGTCGATCGAGATGATCAGTCGTCGGCCGATGTAGTCGTAGCGTGCCTTCACCACACCGCTCTTGGTGTGTTGGGCAGCGTTGGCGGCTATCTGGGCGATGGCTTGTCCCAGATTGCCTGCATCGATGTCAATGGTCAGTTGCTCGTAGGGATTCTCGACGATGTAGCGGGTTTCTGCATTCTTGTATTTCATCCAGCCGGTGGCGCATTGCTCTTCGAATATCTCTGCAAAGTTGCACGGCTCTTTCTTGATATCCACCATTCTGGCCTCCAGGCGCGACAGGTAGAGTATGTTGTCGATGAGGTGTAGCAGATAGTCGGCATTCTGTGCGATTCCTTGGCACAGCTCTTCCTCGTTGTCGGTGGGGGCTTTCTCGCCGATCTGTGATACATATCCCATCACGGTGTTCATCGGTTCTTTGATGTCCTGAACCATGTTCTTCACGAAACTGTTCTTGGTGTTCTCCACCTCCTGCACCTTGGCTGTCTCTATGGCCATCTGCTTTTCGATGGCCATCAGTTCGCTGATGTCGCGCAGGAGTCCCAGATATTCCTTGACGTCTCCGTTTTTGTCGTAATTGGGCTTCAGCTTGAAATAGAGCGTGAGTGTTTTCCCGCCCTTGGCCCGCAGCGCCGTCTGGATGTTGTGCTCTATCACCTTGTCGGCGCGGTCGTCCATGTCAGTCAGCAGTCGCATGGCTGCACGTTTTGAATTCTCGCCCACTAAGGCCATGCAGCGTGTCTGTGTCAGTTTGTGCTGAATCTTGTTGGTGCCGTTGAAGATGGTCAGCGTGTGCGATCCCGGTGAGTATCTGATCAGTCGGATATCGGTGTCGCTGATGGTGGCATTGAGGGCGTTGCCGTAGTGGTCGAGTACGCCCGTCACCTCGCTGATCTCCCTCTGTCGCTCTTGCTCCTGGTCGAAACCGCTCACCAGCGTGGTGATGTCGCGGCTGAAGGCAAAGATGCCCAGTAGCTCCTCGGAATCGTCGTAGACCGTCATCAGTTTGAATTCATTATACAGTTTCCCTTTGGCCTTGATGCTCTTGATCGTCCGCTCTTCATCCGGGATCTTGTCGAGGTCGATGATGTGGGTGGCGTAGAATCCGTCAAGACTCTCCAGGCTTATGTCGCCGATGCCGAGTATGTCGCGTATTGATGCCTTTTCGGCGATGATCTCTTCGGCTTCGCAGCAGAACATGTCGCAGGCCTTGGGGTTGATGTTCACGATCTTGCCTTCCTTGTCGAAATACATGATGCCCACGATCGGGGTGTAGAATATCGACCAGTAGCGCAGCGCCCGATCGTTTTCATCGCGTTTGTGCTGGCTCTCCTTTGTCACGTCCTTCTTGGTGCCGATAATCACCCTGGGCTTGCCTTCCTTGTCTCGGCGCAGCACCGAGAGCACGATATAGTAGTCGCGCAGGTCGGTATCGCCGCCTTCCACGTCTTTCGCCCTCAGGCTCAGTGTCAGTTCTTCCTCTTTATTGTTCTTCGTGCCTTTCGCCAGTCGGTTCAGGGCCGTCTTCAGTCTCGCGGAGTCCTCGGGGCTGTAGCGCTGCGAGAATTCCTCCATCGAGTAGGTGTAGGCCACCTGCCCGTTGTCGTTGCACCATGCAAACTGATCCTTCACGATGTCGTAGGTCCATATTCTCACCTGGCTGGTCTGTAGTATCAGGGCCAATCGTCGGTTGCGCATCAGGTTCTGCCGGTTGAGCTTGTTGCTCTGTATGCGGTAGCTGATGGCGTAGGCACTTGCAAAGACGATCAGCAGGAGGGCTATTCCCAGTGCGTACCAGATCCACTGAGGGGCCTCGGGCTTCAGTCGCTCGGGGTAGAACCACTTGTCTTGCAGTGGGGTGATCTTGTCGGCGGTATAGAGTTTGGTGTAGGCTTCGTCTAAACGGTCGAGCAGTTGCTGGTCGTTCGACATGAACTTATACTCACCGTGGGGCATGTTGACCGGCGTCAGTTGCAGGTTGTCGATATGGTAGCGGTTCATCAGCCATTTCAGCGACAAGGTGTTCCAAACGATCTGGCCGTCTTCGTGGGCACTCACCTGCTGTATCACCTCTCGCAGGTCGCTACTGGGGATGGCATTCTCTTCCCATCCGTAGTCTATCATCAGGTGGTAGCTCATGCTGTTGGGGTTGACTATCACCTTGATGCCTTCCTTGCCCAAGTCGCGAAACGTCTTGATTTCCGTCGGTTTGCCCTTAGGCGCTGCCACGCTCTGCGTGAACAGGGTGATGGCGTTGTTGCCGTAGAGTCCGTACTGGTCGTGGAAGCCTACGGCCAGACCCAGCATGAGGTCCGACTTCCTGTCTCTCAGATCCTCGAAAGCCTGCTGCTGTGGGCGCAGTCTGATGATATAGGGGATATTGAGTTCTTTCATGATCAGGCGTATTAGGTCGATGTTGAAGCCGTCGGGCTCGCCGTTGTCGTTGAAGAAGGCGTATGGCCACAGGTCCCACGCGTCCTCATACACCAGCGGATTCTGCTCTGTATATACTCTTGTGGAGTCGCTTTTAGCCGCCATGGTCGTCAACGACAGGAAGGCTACAAATAGCAATGATGATAATCTCTGCCAGTTAGACGGTTTTAGGTATTTTGTTATTGACATGGTTTATGCAAATTAACGTTTTCTGTTGCAAAGATACTCAAAAATTGTCAGATTGGCATCATCTCAACTGATTTTTTTTCGTATTCTTCTTGTTTTTCTTGTATTTTTTCCCTAATTTTGCACTTGTCTAAAACTATCAACCGAAATGTTATGAACAAGAAATTCCATTTTCCTTTCAAGAAGAAGACCGTTTTATTGCTGATGCTCGGTGCCTGGATGACGGCACAGGCACAGATCAACGAAGGTCTTCATTGGTATAACGGACAGATCACCTTCACGGCCCGCAACATCGCGAACAAGGGTGTGGTGATGGAGGCCATGGACGAAGGTGAAGAGCATGAATTCGTGCTGCGTTATGTCAAGGAGGTGAACCCGAAGCACCATGTCTATCGCACAGAGAACGGTTCGAATGACCGCGTGAATATCTATGGTGTCGGCACTACCGTTCGCCATAGGCAGGCTGAAGGCTGGGATGTGCTCTGCTTCTACGACGCCAACAACCGTCTGGCAGCGGTCATGTCGGGCGAGGAAGTGTGGGACGCTCAGAAGCTGAACGAAGCCCGCTGGAAGAACATGATGATGGGCGAATATGCGTCAGAGGCGGAGAACGATGTCGAGACGGTGCTCCGTTGGAAGTGGGACAACCTGGTCATTGGCGGCACCGTCTTCCCCTACGACGTCATCACCTTCAACGGCCGCGTCACGGGATACATCAATATCCATCCCGTCGCGGGAACCACCAATATGCTGGCGGGTACATGGAAGGTGGAGCCCACGCTGAAGGGCTTCCATCTCAGCGCCGTCAATACCGATACGGGCACTACGCCCTGGGAGTGGCAGCCCAGCGGTGCTGAATATGAATTTGCCGAGTGCGACCCTGAGATCGGGCGCTTCTTCTTTGCCAGCACGACGCTGCTCAACGACCATCAGTTCCGCTTCTTCGACGATACCATGCTCCGTATCATGCGTAATACGATCCTGGCCCGCCACGGCTATCGCTTCAAGTCGAAGGATCTGCAGGAGTATTTCGGCAATGAGCCTTGGTACCATCCATCTGCCTCAAACGATGATATCCGCCTGTCGCTCGTCGAACAGTTGAACGTGGAGCTCATCCAGCAGATGGAGGCCAAGTGACTCATTGTTCTTGAAATACCGCCCTTTTTACCTGTGGGAACAGAGCATGTTCTTCGGGTCGAGGGCTTCGTCGAGCTTCTCCTGCGTCATCAGTCCCTTCTCCAGCACGATGTCATAGACCGAGCGGTTGGTGTCGAGCGCCTCCTTGGCCACTTTGGTGGAAGTCTTGTAGCCGATGTAGGGGTTCAGGGCGGTGACGATGCCGATGGAGTTCTTCACCATCTCCATGCAGCGCTCCTTGTTGACGGTGATGCCCAGCACGCACTCTTCCGTGAGCGTCTCGATGGCGTTCTTCAGCCAGATGAGACTCTCGAAGAGCGACTCCGTGATGACGGGCTCCATCACGTTCAGCTGCAACTGTCCGGCTTCGGCGGCAAAGCTGATGGTCGTGTCGTTGCCTATCACCTTGAAGCATACCTGATTGACGACCTCGGGAATCACGGGGTTCACCTTGCCCGGCATGATGCTTGAGCCAGGAGCCTTTGGCGGCAGGTTGATCTCGTTGAGACCGCAGCGCGGACCAGAGGCCATCAGTCGCAGGTCGTTGCAGATCTTCGACAGCTTCACGGCCAGTCGCTTCAGGGCCGACGAGTAGCTGACGTAAGCGCCGGTGTCGGGGGTAGCCTCCACCAGATCGGTAGCCGACACGAAGGCCTCGCCCGTCAGCTTCGACAGATTGGCAGCGCAGAGCTTGGCAAAGCCTGGCACGGCATTCAGACCGGTGCCGATAGCCGTTCCGCCCATGTTGATTTCGAGCAGCAGCTTCACGTTGCGCTCCAGGTTCAGGATCTCCTCCTCCAGATTGTTGGCGTAGGCATTGAACTCCTGTCCGCTGGTCATCGGCACGGCGTCCTGCAGCTGGGTGCGCCCCATCTTGATACAGTCCTTGAATTCGTCGCCCTTGTAGCGGAAGGCGCTGATGAGACCCGTCAGAGCGGCTATCAGACTCTTGTTCATGTGGATGATGGCCAGACGGATGGTGGTCGGATACACGTCGTTGGTCGATTGTCCGCAGTTGCAGTGGTCGTTGGGCAGACAGTACTGGTAGTCACCCTTCTCGTGGCCCATGATCTCGAGGGCGCGGTTGGCTATCACCTCGTTGGCATTCATGTTCACCGAGGTGCCAGCGCCGCCCTGCATCATGTCGATGGGGAAGTTGTCGTGCCACTGGCCATCGATGAGTTCGCGGCAGGCCTGCGAGATGGCACCGGCTATCTCGTCGTTGATCACGCCCAGCGTGTGGTTGGTCTGCACGGCAGCGAGCTTCACGTAGGCGATGGCCTTGATGAAGTCGGGATACATCGACATCGTCTTGCGCGAGATGTGATAGTTGTTGATACCACGTTGTGTCTGTACGCCGTAGAGCACGTCGGCTGGAACTTTGAGCTCGCCTAAGAGGTCTGACTCGATTCTGAATTTCTGTTCTGACATAGTCTTAAAAATATTTTTGAATGATTGAATGAATAAATGTCGATTTTAGTAAACCAATGTGGTGATCAGGTAGCCCACACCGATTGAGACGAAGGTGGTGATGAAGCCTGCCAGCTGGAACGAGTGGTTCAGCACGTAGCGCCCGATGCGCGTCGTTCCCGTCGTGTCGAAGTTGATGGCAGCCACCTCGGTGGGGTAGTTGGGGATGAAGAAGTAGCCGTTCACGGCAGGGAACATGGCCACGAGTGCCAGCGGCGCGATGCCCAGTCCGATGCCCAGCGGGAAGAGCGTGCCTACGGTGGCAGCCTGCGAGAAGAGCATGATGCTCATGATGAACAGGGCTATGGCGAAGAGGAACGGGTATTGGGTGACGATGCCGGCGATGTGGCTCTTGAAGAACTCCAGGTTGCCGTTGAAGAAGGTGTCGCCCATCCATGCGATACCGAAGATGGCTATCATGGCATTCATGCCTGCCGAGAAGATATTGCCACTCACGGCTGCCTTCACGTCGGCCTTGCCTACGAGCAATATCAGGGCTGCTATCGACATCATCACGATCTCAATGGTCTGAGGCATCGAGAGAGGCTTCATCACGCCATCCACCTCGAACGACGGGCGCAGAGCGGGCACGCTGCCGAACAATACGACCAGCGCTACACCCAGCAGGAAAGCCAGCACGCTCCACTTCGCCCGGGGATTCAAAGTCGTCTGAGGCTGTGTCTGCACCTCGTCCACCGGCTGGATCAAACCCTCTCTCACGCGACGCTGGTACTCGGGATCGTCTTCCAGTTCCTTGCCGACGCGATTCTGCACGAAGGCAGCCACGATGATGGCTATCAGCGAGGAGGGGATGGTGATGAGCAGCACGTCGTTCAGCCCGATGCCCTTTCCGCCCAGCAGTTCCGAAGAGATGACCGCAGCCGTAGCCGCCGACATCGGACTGCTCGTGATGCCCAGCGAGGCAGCGATGGTCGCCACCGTCATAGGGCGCTCAGGGCGTATCTTCGAGTTCTTCGAGATCTCGGCGATGATGGGCAGTAGCGAGTAGGAGGTGTGGGCGGTGCCAGCCAGCATGGTGAAGAGCCACGTCACGAGCGGACCCAGGTAGGTGATCTGTTCGGGGTGCTTGCGCAGGAACTTCGATGCCTTTTCCACCATGTAGTCCAGTCCGCCAGCAGCCTGGAGCGCTGCCGTGGCCGTAATCACCGATGCGATGATGAGCATCACGTCGATGGGGATATTGCCGGGACGCATGCCGAAGACGAACACCAGGATAAACACACCGACCATGCCGTAGATACCCAATCCGATGCCCCCTACGCGGGCGCCGATGAATATCAGCGAGAGTACGATCAACAGTTGTACGAGAACAATGATTGTCAACATAAGCTTTGTATAATTTATTAAATATGTATAAGACGAAAATCTGCTGCAAAGATAGGATTATTCTTAGCAACGTCCAAGGATTTCTCCCAAAATTTTTCCGACTTGTTGCGACAGCCTATGGATTATGCGACAAAAGGGTAGGAGGGGGTTCTTTTTTGGCACGGATTTACACGGCTTTAAATAAATTTAAAGACACGGATTAAATTCTGTGTCTCTCAGAATGAGAGCCGTGTTAATCCGTGCCTAAATAATCACTCCGCGGAATCCGTGCCGGCCGAGCGCACTCTTCCCTTAATTAGTCCTGGTCAAGCCCATCATCCCCACCACCGGGATTCTGCGGCTCCCCGCCTGTGTTGTCACTGCCACCACCTGCGGTCTCTGAGCCCGTCGAAGAGCCGCTGCCCGTGCCACCCTTGGCTGCGGCAATCTCAGCCTTGGTCTTGTCGCTCCAAGCCAGCTTCACGTCCTTCTTGAGCTCCTCGCGCGTGAAGTCACCCGTCGACTGTGCCAGAAGCTTCACCACCCTCACGGCAGGACCCGTCTTCTGCCCTTCGGCCAACGTGCCGATGGTAGCCGAGGCCACCTTGTCCTGCTCAGCGTCGTAGAGCGTGTCGAGCGCATTGGCCTCCACCGTCGCCTTGAAGATAGCCAGGTTGCCCACCTTCACGGTGTTGCCGCTGAGCACCATCTCACGCGTACACTTCACGAAGTCGGTCAGCACGCCCACGATCAAGCCCTCGGAGAAGGCCGTGTTGTGCTCCGCCATGTGATGGGCCATGTCGTGGATGTCCATCGCCTGTTTGTAACTCACGCGGGCATACAGCTTACCCGCCTGTTCAGATTCCGAATTCTCGGTCACCTTTGAAAGATACAGTTCAATCATAAGTTTGTAAAGTTTTTAAATGGTATTAAATTATTAAGGACAATCTGCATCGGGTGCCCTTCTTCCCGCTTGTAATCAACTCTTTAATCACGCTACAAAGTTACAAAAAAATTCCGAAACTACCAAATATTTCCGCAAGAAATTTTTCATTTATTTTTGGCACGGATTAACACGGCTTTAAATAAATTTAAAGACACGGTTCCTGTGCTGAGAATAATTCCGTGTCTCTCAGAATGAGAGCCGTGTTAATCCGTGCCTTAAAATATTCTCCGCGGAATCCGTGCCTAAAAACAACCCCACCTTATTCGTCGATAAGGCAGGGTTGTTGCGCGTTAATGGCGGGTTGCGATGGCCGAGAGATAGTAGTCCGAGAAGTCCTTGCAGCCCGGCGGCAGTTGGTGGTGCACGAGCTGGGGCAGCACCTCCTTCAACTGCATGAAGAGCCGTTCGCCCGGCGCATCGCGGTCGGGGTACATTTCGTAGCGGACTGACAGTTCCGAACTGAGGGTTTGAAGCAGATTAACGTCTTTCTTTGAAAGCAGCGTGGCCGAGGGGATGGCGATGGCCTTGTGACCAGCAGACAAGAGACTCCAACAATCGCTACAACCCTCAGCTATGAAGAGCACTTCGCGCGGCTTCAGGAGGTTCAGCACGGGCAGGTTATAGATGGTGCATTGCGACCCGCTGGGGAAGCGGAAGCGGGGCGAGGCCCCCTTGACGAGGTTACGGTTCTGCACGCCCACCAGGCGGCCCTCTCGGTCATAATAAGGAATCTGCAGCCACGGCACACCCTGACTGTCTTTCCACGACGTCAGCCGGCACCAGCTGACCACGCGCGCATCCAGCCGCCGCTCCTCGAAGAGGAACCGCCGCGCCTCGTCGTTCAGCCACGGCCGCTCGAAATAGCGCTCGTAGCGCAAGGCATCGAACGGCATGGGCGGCTTTTCCGTTTTCGGCTGATAGTCTGTCAGGATCACGTTGTGCTCATCCGCCAGCCATTTCGTGGCCTCGAGGAACGACATGCCGAGGTGGCGCATCACGAGGTCGATCGTGCCGCCCGAGGCCCCGCAGACGAAGCATCGCCAGGTGTTCTTGCTCACCTTGAACGACAGCGAGGCATGGTGGTCGTCATGGAACGGGCAGAGCGCCTTGTGCCTCACGACCCTGAGTCCGAGTCGCTCCGCGACCCCCTCAATCGGCAGGTCGCGAAGCTTCTGAAGTTGAATCCTATCCATAGTCTTCAATCACTTTTCCCTTTCAGATACTCTTCCGTCTTGGAATACAGCCCCGTCTGGGCGGAGTAGATGATGAACCCTCGGTGCACCCATAGACTCAGTTGCCCTCTGGTGCCTTCAGACGTTTTCCCCAGCGAGGTGCGCAGTGCATCCAACTGTGCCTCGTTAAACGTGTCGGGCAGGCCGTCGAGCATGTTCTTCGGACCGCGACGCTGAGCCTCACTCACTTGGTCGGTGGCCTGGCTGAACATGTCGGCAAAGAGGTGCATCTTCGACCACAGGTCGTGATAGACGAGCCACTCCACCATCTCACCCATCGCCTTGGTCCAGGTCTGACCATTGAGCACCCAAAGGATGCAACCCGCCTTCCAGGCATTGACAAGTGCGCGCTTGGAGATGTCCCACAGGTCATCATCGTCGGTCAAGTCAGCCATCGTCGCCATGTCCTCGGCCATCTTGTCGATCAGTTTGTTAAGCGGACGAATGATGTAACGGCCCTTGCAGATGTCGAGCCGCGCCAGATACTCTTCCAACTTCTGGAAGAACTCGTCGTTGTACTCGCCCACGCGTGGGATCTTGCCTTTGTGGCTTCCACGCGGCTTGTAGGAGAAAACGATTCGGCCGAAGGTGCCGTTGAAGAGTTCGTGCTTATAGAAGGGACGCACGGTTATGGGAACACCCGACATCGTGATGTTTGCACGCATAATTGGGTTACCGGTGACGCCATCGACCGTGGCACGCAGAGCTCCGGCTTTCGCCTTGTCAAAGATGTTGCGGAAGGTCTTTGAAACCTGCTTGTGGCTGCCGCACAGCTGGTCGGCCATCTCCACTTCTGGCAGGTCGAAATACTGCGTCCGCCCGCCCAGTTTCTCAAGGGCTATGGCATTCTTGAGAAAGGCCGCTCTGGTGGTATCTGAAGGAGGAAACCAAATGGCAATGACCGGACATACCGGTGCGTCCTTGCTGTTTTTCTTAGCCTGGTACAGATTCGACCACTCCTCCAGCTTTTTGAATTCTGCCTCGTCGTGACGGGTGAAGTCACGACAAATCGCTTTCACTAAATCTGTCAATTGGCCCTTGTTGTCGCCCGAATTAGCCACTAATTGAGCCATCATGCCGCATGGTTCCTTCCAACTGCGGTCGGGATACTGAAATTCTGCGCCATTGATATGTGCGCCAAGAGAGGGAAAGAGCATCGGAACGAGGGGTTCGTGCTGTCTTTCGAGGCCTGCGTGAGCAGGAATTTGATACATTCTGTGCCTTTGCCAAGGTTTGGCATCGCAGGTGCTGTCTGTTTTGAAATGTCGTATCTCATTGATATTCTGCTTTTTAGATGAATTATTACTGACTGGCCATTTCAATTTCAATTATTTCAGTTTCTTTTTTGAGGTGTCAAAAACCCATCTACCTATATATAACTATCTATATATTAATTAGTTATGAATATTTATAAGGGGTATTTGACCTCCTAAATTTTAATTGAAATAACTGAAATTGAAATAGATCGGCCTTTTTTACTTTTTATTCCTTTGATGTTTCACATCGAGCCTGCTCACGCTCGGCATAGCTCATGCAAGCATGGCTCTGCTCTCGCTTAATCACAGCCTTCCTCTACAAGGCCCAGGAGTGCTTTGAGGAGTTCGAGGTATACCTTGAAGGCATAGCCGTTGACGCTGAAGTGCTCGTCGATCTTCATCGGCTTGAAGTTCGGTCTGAGGCTACCGTCTGAACGTCGCGTGACAGAGATGTACTTGCCGTTGAAGAGTCGCGGGTTGCGCTTCGTTGTCCAGGGCTGCGTCTCGGTGAAGGTGAAGTGAGGGTCGTGGCAGCGGAAGTCCTCGATCTCGGCATCCGAGTCGCGCCGCAGCACGCCCTGATACGCCTTGCCGGTCTTCATCACGGGGTCGCTGCGCAAGATGGTCTTCAAGTCCACACAGAGCTCCGTAGAGCGGTTCCAACCTTGAAGCATCTCACCGATGATGCCTCCCACGAGGCGAGGTTCCTGTTGCTTCTTCGAACCTGCCTTCGTACCTTTCTTACTGAAATTGATCTTTACCATAATTTTTAATCGTGTCCGGGAATACCCCCGGTCTCACACGAGGGCCCCTCCGCCCGACCTGGGAAAGTGAGACTGGCCTTCGGTCCATCGCTTGACCATTTTCCCCGTCGTCGGTTGGTGCTGCAAAATTACGCATAAACCATGATGAGCACAAACTATCAGCGAGGAAGATACTATCATTATCTACCTAGCTGATAATCAGACAATAAGAAAAGTGTGACAGTTAGTGGCCACCAACTATCACACAACTATCTCGTAACTATCTTTTACTATCCTTTACTTTCCGACTGCCAGCGACTGCAGTTCGCGGTCGACGTGGGCCGAGATTCGTTTGCGTAGCTCTGGATGGAGTTCCGCCAACCCGTTGTTCACGTACTTGCGCATGCCGTTGTTGGCACCCTCCAGCTGCAAGGTTATCTCCGTGTTGGTAACCTGGCTGAGATACATGCCCTTTGACTTCAGGTGGCCGAGGATGCAGTAGAGTGTCTTCTTACTGAACTCTTTGAACTTCTCATGAGGCCCCGCCTTTGCTATCTCGTTACGGAAAGCTCTGAAGAGTTGTCTCCAAATGTCGGGCAAACGGTCGCGCCATTGCTCCGAGCTCAGGTGCTCCACCTTCCCAACAAGCGCCAGCACCTTCCGCTCCAGCTCGTCGGCAACCTCGGACGGCTTCTCGGCACGCTTCTTCGAGGGCTGAAGGTCGGACTGCATCAGGCGCCAGGTCTCCAAGAAGTTGAACAGCCTCTGCAGCTCCTTGCTAAACATCGGGCGGGTATCGATATATGACACGCCAAAACGCTCGGCATGCGTGAACAAGAAACGGGAGAGACCGTCGCTATCGATACGCTTCTGCTCCACGTCGTAGACCATCTCAAACTCCTCGTCGTTCAAGAACGTCTCCTTGAAGTCCTTAAGCTCCTTCTCCATTCGCTCTTGCAGACTCTTCTTCAGTGCACGGGGCGAATACTGTATCTTCCAGTTCTTGTATCGCTGCTGGCAGTTCTTGCTGTAGTGCTTACGGTAGCAAGACTCCCATTGGTCAAACGAGGCGGCAATCAGCTCCTCGGTAGGAGAATTCAGGAATTCGGAGATTTGCATCAGCACTTCGATTAGCTCGCGCAACGCGCAAACCAGCACTACGGGCACTTCGCTGCCCAAGATAGACTTAAACGGCTCAATCGAATTGCCCATAGCATCGACTCCGGCCTGCTTCTCCTTGAACAGCAGATAGCATCCCGACTCAAACTCATACATATTCACATCAACACTGCTCAGCCGGTATGAGTTGCGTACGACCTTGATCATATCCCAGATCTTATCACCCCAAAGCGGGAAGTTCACGTCGCGGGCATCGCCCAGCGGCAGACATACCTGCCACTGCTGCAACATGATTTCAAACAATTTGGTCAACCTGATGGCATCGACAGCAATGCTCAGGCTGATGGCATTCTGTGAGAGCAGACAGGAACTGCACGATAAGGCCTTCGTCTTCTGCTCCAGATTCGTTAGTAAAATATATTCTTTTGATTTGTTGTCATCCATTTTCTATACCGTTTTTTTTAGGGGCAAAACGGATGCAAATTTAACAATAAATCTTCAGCTTCCGACGCATTCTTATGTTAATAATCTGAAATTTCTTTCAAGTGTAAAACCGTATCCAAAATGGTCGCACCCTCAAAACATCTATCGAAATCCCTCTCAGCGGGGTCTTATTTCATCATTCCCAAGGTGGTTAATACTATGCGTGTGCCGATTAGTCCACATTAAAGATGCAATAATGTGCATATAATATACTTTTTAGGGAAAATATTTGTTTTCTCAATTTTTCTTTATAACTTTGAACCCGAGATTCAGAAATGAAGATGTAGAACAATTAATAAAGCAAATTATATGATTATTGTCAAAGAACTCAGAGATTATTATGAAAATAAGGAAGCTGAAAGAGCAGCTATGCGAGAAGCCGAGAAAAAAGAGCTTCAAAGACGAATGGCAGAACTGGACATAGAGGAATTGGAAGCAGGTAATCCTTTGAAACAGCTCGATGAAGCAGTTGAGCGCGATGAAGCAGTTGAGCGTGATGAAGCAGTTGAGCGTGATGAAGCAGTTGAGCGTGTAACCCCTAGTAAAACCCCTAATCAGAATACTTCGTTATTTTTTAGTCCTCGAGTCGGTAAAGAATATGAGGAAGGCCTGGAATATAAATATAAAGACTTTGACTCTGGGGGTAAGAAACTCAAGACGTTAATTCTTGGTATCCACCAAATTTGTAATACACCTTGCTGGTATAAAAGCAGATGCACTACCCCCAAGGTTAGGAAAATGGATGGGAAATGTCCTAATAAAATTGGTTACCTCATGAGTAATAGTAACAGAATAGAGATTGATGCTTTTATTAAGGGTGTTCGAGACAATTCTTGCTATTCTGCTTTCACAAAATTTATGTTAAATAGAGGCGAATATAAGTACGATCATCTGTCAAATGCAGAAAAGTCCAATTTTTGGGAGCATGTGATTTTACATAATTTCTTTCAATACTATTTGTCTAACTCTGACGAATTGGTTTATGAAGAGCATAAAAAGGAGTATCAAAATGCTATCCCGGCATTGAAAGAAGTTCTAGAAGAGTATAAGCCCCAAATGGTTGTCGTGTGTACTAAAAATCTTTGTCAAGCACTAAAGGACAAGGACATTAAAATTACCGGGCTGAAGTTCGAGAAAAACATTTCAGCGGGAGACTTTTGTGCTCTATTCACGTATAAAACACGGATAGATATAAAAGTAACTCATGCAATGATAAAGAAATATTTGGAAGAAAAGCTAACCTCCGACCGTATTAAAAAAATCAAAGATCATGTTGAAGATGAAAGTAACAAATATAAAGAAATAAGTAGAAAATATTTTAAGCCTGGTAAAGGGTTTGAACTCAAAAAGGTCTATGAAAGTGATACGAAAATTTTGAGTAATCTTGAAGAGATGATTAACAGAATTAAATTGCATACTCGTTTGCTTCCCCCTGACGAAGCAATATCGAAACTTGTTAATGGTGATATGTTGTCTTTTCATGATGGCGAGTTAAAAATCTTGGGTACTCGAGAGTCGGGTAGCTTAACCGCTAAACATGGTAGAACTATTATCGATTTGCTCAATAAATTGTATAATTTTGAAGAGAATGAAATTAAAAGCTTTATCTTCAAGTATAAATCTGATGGCAAGAAAGTGGATTTACGTCTTCGTGAAAAAGGATATGAAAAAGGAACAAAAGAGTATGGAGAAATCCTAAAGATTTTCTTAAAATAAGAAATAGACGATGCGAAACATATTCCGAGCCTCTAAAACCGCGGTTTTTTCGAGCCCCTGTAGTGAGGTCCGATAATACGCCTTATCTTTGCACTATCAAAAGGTAAGGCGGCTCTTTGCAAAAGTAATAATAGGAGTGTTTCTCGATCCATTGGCAGTGCCGCGCCTTTGATATGGAGAGAGGACCGCTCCTTTATATTAATTATTAAAATTTATAGAATATGGAAAAAACAATTTGGTAAGTAAGATCTAGACGATTTTATAAAGGCTTGCAACGAACCCCAGAATGGCTTAAGGCTGTTTGCAGTACTATCAGCATTTAGATGAGATGAAAAAGAAATTTGAAAAAATATTATTCATATGAAAAGAAATCACAATTACAAAGATGACGGCTATCAATCAGCGGTGGATGAGTATAATCGAACTGGCGTGAATCATTCTAATTACGACCTGAACGACTATGATGAAATCAACGAAAAGCTTGGTTATAAGTTTTTCTAGGATTAACTATTTTTAGTTACTTTACTCTCGCAAAGGGGACGGTTTTTTGTTACATGAAAATCTGTGTAACAAAAGAACCGTCCCCTTGTTCACTCCCTATTAAAGTGAAGTTACCTTAGTAATAAAATTATATTGCCTCATTATTCGCCTATTTAACCCACCAAAAATCGCGTATTTATCGCGCCCTTATTGTTGAGGTCATGTAATTTGCGTACCTTTGCAGCCGTAAAATCCAGCCTTTGCGCTCATGCCGAGTCAATGCAGCTGGTATAATATTAATTTAAAGGTGCATTAAGGAATGCACGTGCCACAAACAAAACTATAATGATGGGACATATTAATGCCAGAGAAAACCGAGAGGTGAATAATAGTAGCCCTGAGATAATGTCCGTCATGAGTAGATCTTTTTTTAAAATGCTCTTCCGGGAAGAGAAGCTCCTCAAGAGGAGAAAAAAAATGAACTATACCATGGAAACGGATACCGTAGGTTCATTCGCCAAGAAGAGTATTCATTCAAGACTACATGATTTTGTTTTGTTGGCAGAAACAAAATTTATGGAAGAAGACACAACTCAAAGCGAAAGCGCTTCAACGCTGGCTTCAACGCTGATGATCGGAGTGAAAGCTTTTCCTATAGAAAAAAAATCAGCATTTTCAATTTTGTCACAATGTGACTCAAGGCAATTGCTGAATGAAGAGGAAAATCAGGCCTCTCTGGAAGCTTTGAGTCCCGAAGAACTAGTGGCCTATATCGAGAGTAAACAAAAATTTGATCCATTTTCCGAAGGACAGTTTTCTGAGAATAAAGGCTACATGAACGGTCCAGAAGGAATAGCACGCAAGCCTTTAGAAGCCTTAATAAGTATGCAGAACAGTAAAATAATAGAGGGCCTCGAAGGTAAGCCAAAGGTTTTTGTTGGGATAAGTGATGATCACACCGCAACTGGATTGGAAATGGAAATGGCACGACTCCACCAGACGTTTAACCTAGACAAGTGGGAGCATCTTCTACTACGAAACGTTGCACGGACCTACACTCAATCCCAACAATTTGAAAGAAACCTAATTTTGACCTGGAATGTATGGAAAGGTCATTTGATTCTGGAATTGACCTTAAGAGACGGGTTCGACCAACTAACGTTCACCAACCCGAAGGCTTAGACGT
>JAEEGJ010012005.1_pt1 | contig 21659 bp, 19 predicted proteins | sample 8958761 | NCBI WGS metagenome assembly JAEEGJ01 (sample SAMN16246546, study PRJNA631951) | gut metagenome | biome: gut microbiome; feature: rumen; material: RS-attached | host: Bos | place: Iran: Karaj | collected 2018-10
TAGAGCCCGGCCATCATCGCGGCGCCCAGCTCCACCTGCCCGAGATGCCCGAGAAACGCCGTATCCACAAACGTGATGATCGTCTGCGCCAAATTCCCCGCCATAATCGGCAAGGCAAGGGCGATGATGCTGCGGGTGGTGTAATTCGACGGGAGCAAGGTAGTTATAGGGTTGTAGAATTAAAAATTAAAAATTAAAAATTGAGAGTTAAAAGTTAAAAGTGAAGGAGTTAATGAACTAAGAAGTTAAGGAGTTAAGGGTTTTTATGTTGTAGAGCCGTCATAGTATGGCGGCTGATCGATTGTTTCACCATCGTTGCAGTCTGCGCCTTTCAATTTCCTGCATTTCATCAGGATCGATGGTACGGATAGCCACCAAGTCAGTTTGTCCGTAGCAACAACACACACACATCCATAGGAAAAGCACCATTATCTCTATACGCTTAAGCACAGCCATTTCATTCATCTTTTCATCCCATACTCATATACTCATATACTCACATACTCACATACTCACATCATCTCTTCATCTCTTCATCTCTTCATCTTTTCATCAAATTCACCGTTAGCTTACGTTCCCGATATTCTCCTGAATCATCTCCTTCAGGTACTGGATAACCTCAGGTTCCTGGATGGAGATGCCGTCGAGGGCTTCGTTCACCTCGTCGGTGTCGAACACGTAGTCGGTTTGGTCGGAATGGTAGTGGAAGATGAAGCGGATGTCGGGGTAGGCGGAGGCGGTGAGGACGACGGTGCCGGCGAGGTCGCCCATGGGCGGGCGGTCGAGATGGCTGCGGCCGAACACCGCGGTGACGGTTGTGCCCTTGCCCTTCTCCGACTGGATGTCGAGGCTGCCGCCGGTCTGCTCGGTGTTCTGCTTGAGCAGGGGCAGTCCGAGGCCCACCTTGCGGGTGGTGCGGGTGGTGAAGAAGGGGTTGATGACTTTCTGCACGGTCTCCGCGTCCATGCCGCACCCGTTGTCGATGAAGCGGATGGTGAGCGTGTCGGCGGCCGCATCCTCCAGCACCTCGAGGGTGACTTCGGAAGCACCGGCGCGGGTGGAGTTCTGCAGAATGTCCATAATGTGCATGGAGAGGTCTTTCATACTATGATATTATTTTTAGTTCCTGATACTTCCCCTTCTTTTTGAAGAAGGGGTGCACGCAGTGCAGGGTAGTTGTATAAATATTAAAATTCATATTGAAAAAAATTATTATTCTACTACCCCGGCCTACGGCCACCCCTTCTACATAGAAGGGGAATTTTCTACACTTCCAGCAGTACCCGTCGGCCCTCTTCCTGGTGCAGGGCTTTCCGGATTTCGTCGAAGCTGCGGGTTTCAAGTTCGAACCAGCAGGGGGCGGTGGCGATGACGTCGGGCAGGTGCGCGTCGGAGGCGCGGGTGAAGGTCTTGTCCTTGAGGTAGGGATGTTGCTGGAGGATCTTCTCCTTGTCGCCGCGTTTGGAAAGTTCCACGGCGTCGTAGGGGAGGTCGAAGGGAATGAAGCCGAGTTGCGAGATGACGCTGTTCTTCGTTTTGTCGATGTGGGCGGGGATGAAGATGCCGTTGAGCTCCTTCACCTTGGCGGCGATGGTTTCGATGGGGACATCGAGGCCGGAGGTGAGCAGGCGGGGCTCCTCGTACACGATTTCATAGTCCTCGTTGATCTGGACCTGGTCGCCGAACACTTCCGGCACGTTGGGGATGTCGGGCAGGTGCTCGTCCAGGAACTTCTGGAACAGGTCGAGCGTTTCATGGGTCTCGAAGAAGGCGAGGCAGTGCGCCTCCTCCTTGGTCGTAACCTCCGCGCCGCATAGCACGAAGATGTCGCGGTTGTGCGAGTAGTGCTCGGCCAGGCGGCAGTGGCGGGTGCAGTTGTGGTCGGTGATGCCGATGATGTCCACACCCTTCCGCTTCGCCTCCTCGATGATGAAATCGGGCGACATGTCCAAGTCACCGCACGGCGACAGCAGCGTGTGGTTGTGTAGGTCTGTCTTGAATAGCTGCACGTTACTGGTTGATCAGTTGGTAAACCTTTCCCGTCGTTTCAAAAGTCTGCGCATCGGTGCCGAGTACCGGGATACCTTCGTCCACGGCCTGTTCCAGCATGTCCTCTTCGGGTTTGTTGCCCTTCACGAGGAGAATGGCGGCGAGTTCCTTGAGGGAGGCGATGGCCAGCACGTTCTTGTGGGTCTGCAGGGTGATCCACACCTGGCCTTCGCGGGCGAAGCCCATCACGTCACTCAGCAGGTCGGACGTGTAACCGCCCTTGATTTCACGATCCAAGTTCTCCTGGCCGCAGAAGACGGTCAGATTCATTTTTTCTACTAACTCTTTAACTGTCATTATTGTAAAATATTGATATTGAATAAAATCAAAATAAAAACACCCATTCGGATTGCGGATGCAAAGGTACAACAAAAAAGATTCCGTTTGAAACTTTGCCTCAAACGGAATCTTTATCTATAATGGTGGACACTCTTCCGCTGCGTATGCAGCAGAATCCCGGTTATTCATCAATCACACAACGGACGCTGAAACCCGCATTCAGACTGCCGGGGATCAGTTCCATAGTGCTGCACGCGGCACCGAATTCGCAAGCGTGATAAACGGCGGTGGGCGGTGTGAAAATCCAGAAGTAGGCGCTCACGAACTTCCGTTCGTAGCGATCGAGTTCCGAGTTGTAGTAACCACTGGGCAGCATGTTGAAACCGGTGGTGTTGGTTCCGTTATCGGGAAGCCAGATGTTCACTGCCATCAGATCTTCCGTGCTCGCGGAACTCATCAGGTTCGCCAGCTCCGCTTCGGTGGGCACATGCCAACCCTGCGGGCAGATGCCCTGGAGTGACTCGCCGGCGGCATAAGCTGCCTCAATGTCGGCAATAGAGTTGTTGGGGACATCCATTGTCGCGTTCCAGTCGTACAGGTTGCCATTCGGGTCAATGGCGCGGGTGGGAGCGGTATAGTGCATCACGTTCGGAATCGGACGGTTGCTTCCGTCGCTGTAAACCGTGGCACGGAGATTTTCGGCCATCCAGCAGTAGCAGCCGACACGAACGGTCGAATATTCGTTGCCGTTTCCGTCAATGGCAGTGGGACAGGGCAGGTAGCCAATGACCACCTCCTGTTCGGCGGTGACGATGTGTCCGCAGGTGTCAACGGCCGTCCATGTGATGGTGGTCGTGCCAACGGGGAACACGCTGTCGGGCGCAATGGTGGAAACATTGTTGTAAACCGTATCCAGAATAGCCTCGGTGATAGCGGCATTGGTGAAAGCGAAACTCGGGGTGCCGAAATCGCGGATGATGGTATCGCAGCCATACATAATGTCCTTATTGATGGCAGCGATGGTCATCGTGGTGTTGCTGTGGGTGGTTTCGTCATTGGCAATGACCGGGGCGACGGAGAAGTCGGCGGAGCCGGTGGCCACACAGCCCTTGTTGTCGGTCACGGTGACGGTCACGGTGTAGGTACGGTCACGGTCGTCGGCTTCAGAAGTAACGATGGTGGACAGGTCATTGACATCCACGGCGTCACCTCCCCAAGCAATCACATTGCCGCCGTTACCGCCGGTGGTGGTCATACTCACGGCATATTCGCCCTCACCCATCAGCGGGCACGGAGCATCGGGAACGGTGATGGAGGAAATGACGAGGGTGTCGGGCTGGCTGATGGTGAAGGTGCCCGTGATGGTGTCTTTTGTCAGCACATCGGTCAGCCGCACCTTATACGCGTTGAGGCTGGGTTTCAGGTCGGTAAAGATGTAGGGGTTTTGATCGGTAGTGACTTCGACATTATCGGTCAGGGCGCCGCCGGAGAGCACAATCTGGTAGGGTGCTTCACCGCCGATTATCTTCACGGTGTCGGTACCGTTGTTCTCACCGTAGCAAACCACGTCGGTAGCGGAAGTGGTCATATCAAGGTTGAGGCGCCAGACAGCGTACATGGTAACATTGACATCAGCGCTATAAGTTCCACCCAAATCGTAATTGTCGCCAGATTCGTCAGCGGCAGTGTTCCAACGGTAGAGGGTGCTGTCGGTTCTGCTGAAGGCAGCACCATCGGAGAGGGTGATGTCAACACCAAAATCTTTGCTTTGGTAAGGAATGGTGCCCGTACCGCCATTGGCATCGTAGTAAATGGTAGCACCTTCTTTCCATATTGCATACAAAACAGTATCCGAATTCATCACAATAGGATCGCCCGGGTTGAAGCTGATGCCTGTACTGTCGGACACGGTATTCCAGATGGCGAAAGTATGGAAGGCATCGAAGGGGGTGAATTCACAATTAGCGACCACTAATGTGCGATCCGCTTCAGGGACATCTTTTTTCACACGGATAGTATCCATAGTACCATTGCCGCCATTGCGGTCATAAATAAGAGCATACATTCTATATACTGTGCACAGATCCTCGGACGGGTCATTCGGAACAGCAAAATAACCTTCAGCGCACCATTGAGCCACTGTGGCAGAATCCTCGGTGAATGTGCCACCCGTGAAGACGAATGTGACAGTACCCGTTGCAGACTGGTCGTTGAACAGCACTCCCTTGTAGGTTCCACTCTCCACATTTATATGACCGGAGGCATTGCTGCCGCCATTTTTGCCTAATTGAAGAACGTTTTTGGCTTCAAAAGTATTGTTGATAAGTGTAATTTCCACCGATGAGTTGCTGTTTTCTCGCACAGCATAGCCATCATTAGGATCCACTCCTGTAAATGTACAATTGGAGATGGTGTCGGCTGCACTACCACCAGAGATATTGACAAAGCTTCCAGTGGCCGTTGCCGAACAGTGGTCAATGGTTGCGCCCTCTGTTGCGGTCAACTGGGCCAAACTATGCAGGTTGTCGCCCGTAGTGTTGCTTACAACAAGATTGTAGCAGGTTGCACCTGAGGTAGCTTTGATACCCACGACTTCCAGGGCCGAAGATGTGCTGGTAAAGGAGCATTGGTCAATGGTAATGTTATGTGCATAGTTGTATTTACCAGTAGTATAAGGTTTATTTGCATCCTTCGTGCTCGGCACCAAAACAAAGGCATCCGTGCCAGCGCAGAAATTTGTTTTGTCACCCTTGAAATTGAGGTTTTGGATGGTCAGCGTTTCCGTACCTGCTGCGCGGCCGTCGCCATCCACGATAATCTGTCCGAAAATGGTGTCGTTGTTGCCTTCGATGGTGAGGTTCAAGCCCGCTTTCTGGTGAACAATGGAGTAGCCAGTGATGTCCTTCAGCAGCTCGATGGTCACATTGCCGGTCATGGTGTGAGCGGAATCCAAGGCATCTTGCAGGTACGGGTATGTGGTCGTGCCAATTTGAGCCACCTCAAGTTTGCGCACGGTGCAATGCTCTTCATCGGGATCGTTGGCTACGGCCTCGTAGCCGTAGGCGCAATAGCCGTCCACCGTGGTCTTCGGCTCGCTGAACGTGCCGCCCGTGAAGGAGAAGGTAGCCGCATCACTGTTCTCTAATGAAATATCACCGTCGTACAAACCGCTGGAAGCGGCAATCACACACGCAGTATTATGTTTTGAAATGATGGCCTTAGGTGCCGTGAACATATTGTCCGCCAATTTGAAGGTGTCTGTACCACGTCCATGTTCTTGGATTCGGATAGAATATTCACCATCTGTGTTACAAGTCAGCGTGTCATTCGCAATCGTATAGATGTTCGTAACGCCGGGAATGTGGTCGCTGCCACCACCGCTGATGTTAATACCGTTTTTCACATTGTCCGTAGCGTTGCAGTTGGTAATGGCCATACCGCTTACGCTGGTGGCCTGCACCAAGCTGTGGCAGTTCTTGGCAACAAGATGGTCAAGTGTGATGTCCCATGACTGCGCACTTGAGGGATCTCTATAAGCGGCCATACCATTTGCAGGATCTCCGCCATCGAAAGTACAGTTACTTACCGTTACATGTGCAGCGTATGAAAGATTGTTTTGGGAGTTGCAAATAAATCCTCTGTCGTCACCATTACTTTTATAAGTAAGAGCATCATTATAAGTGAAATTCAAGTTGGTGATGGTGACTTCGCCCACGGAATTGGGGAAGATTCTGCCGCCATCCACAAATATACGGCCGTTCAGTGTGTCGTTGTTACCTTCAATAATATAATTCAATCCCGCTTTTTGGCGGATGGTTACATCTTCTTCCGTGTTCTTCAGCAGTTCGATGGTCACGTCGCCTGTCATGGTGTAAGCGGTATCCAAGGCGTCCTGAAGGCTCGGATAGGTGGTCGTGCCGATTCGGGCAATCTCCAGCTTGCGGACCGTGCAGTGCTCTGCGTCGGGATCGTTGGCCACAGCCGCGTAGCCGTAGGCGCAGTAGCCGTCCACCGTGGCCTTTGGCTCGCTGAACGTGCCGCCCGTGAAGGAGAAGGTAGCCACATCAGCAGATTCTTTGTATATTTCTCCGTAATAATTACCACTCGTGATATTCAGTGTTGACGCTGTTGAAGAGTTGTTCATTTCAATGGCTCTCGGAGCGGTGAAATTATTGCCAGAAAGAGTGGCCTCTTTAGAAGTTGTAGCACCATCTTTCATACGAAATGCGTACTGGTCTCCACCTGTAAGAGTAGTAATTGTGTTATCAGTGATAATAAAATTGCCACTACCGCCAGAAATGTTAATACCATTCTTCACTTCAGTTGCTGTACAGCCTATAACTGTGAGATTTGTTCCTGCTGCACACTGCACCAAACTATGTAATTGTGTTGCTGTGCAATTTTCCAACACAGTATTAAAATGTGTATTACTGGAACCCGCTCTAAAACCAGAAACATTCGATTTAGCCCATTCATCACCTCCACCATCAAAGGAACAATTACTTACCGTAATGTTATGCGCGTTTGTGTTGCTAGAAGGAGCAATACAGACTAAACCTCTTGGATTATCAGTGTAACCTGTGTTGTAAACAAAATTGAAGTTTTGTATGAGAACTGTTTCAGTTCCCAATCTTGTAGCACCATCAACAATAATTCTTCCTGTAAGAATATGTTCATTACCATTAAGAGTAAGATTCAAATTTGCCTTTTGTGTAATGGTTACTGATTCGGATGTGTTATCCACCAAATCAATTGTAATATCGCCAGTCATCTCGTATGCGGCGTCCACAGCATCTTGCAACGTGGCGTACTCGGTTGTGCCTATTTTGGCCACATTCTGCGCCGTCATTTGTCCGAGACATACGAGCCAAAGGGCCATCAAAAAGAGGCTTTTCAATAAAATGGAATTCCTCATTTTTTTCAGATTGTCATAAATTTTCATAATTGTTTATTTAAGTTACTAATTTATTCTTGTATAGGTTTAAGTTGTTTTTCTTCCAGCATAATGCACGAAGGCCGGATTTTTCTTGGTAGAAAATCCGGCCTTCTTTATGAAGCAAATCGTGTGTTCCCACAGGGAGAACCCATCTTTTTTCTTCTTGGGCATTTGAAATTTTGCAGATTCCCTACCAAGATATACTATGATGTGCGCTTATACCTTTATGCTATAATATTGTATTTTAAGTTGTTATATGTGAATATAGTATTATATTAATTTACAAAATCCGGCTGCAAATTTAGTTTTTTTTCTGTTGATTTTCACTTTTTTCATTTTTTTTTTTTGCAAAAAAGAACAAAAAAAACGATGAAAATGTAGTTTGTGGGAACAGAACGTGCCGCGTTTCTACAGGCCATACAACATAAAACCCGCCAATCCGCACAGCAGAATCAGCAGAATGGGGCTGGTTTTATATTGGTAGGAGGCGATAAAGACGGCGCCGAAGATCGCGATGCTGCAAATCACCTGAATCGGGTCTTCGGCAAACGAGCCGAAGGTTTCAGGCGAGACAAGCAGGAGCGCGGCCGCAGCCACCACACCTACAATGGCGATTCGCAATACCGATAAGACATTGGCAACATCCTTGTTGTCACGGTGTTGCCGCAGGAAGCGACTTACGGCCAGCAGCAACAGGAACGGCAGCAGCAGCACCGCGAAGGAGGCGAGGAAGGCCCCGCACACCGCCCAACCCGCGCCGTAGCCCGCGTTGATGACGGAGGTGTAGCCCGCGTAGGTCGCCACGTTGATGCCAAGAGGCCCGGGCGTCATCTGGCTCACCGCCACGATGTCGGTGAACTCCTGCGCCGTCATCCAGGCGTGGTTTTCCACCACCTCGTTCTGTATCAACGCAATCATGGCATAGCCCCCTCCGAAGTTGAAGATGCCGATTTTACAAAAGGTATAGAAAAGGTCCAGGAAAATCATAGCTGCTCCTCCTTTCCCAATCGTCCATACAGGAAGCCGCCGGCCGCCGCCGCCGCAATCACCAGCACCGGCGAAACCCCGAACGCCCATATCAGCACCGCCGCCAGCAGCGGAATCCAGAAATTGCGGCGGCTCACCTTCGACACCTTCGCCATCTTGAACACCGGCGCGGCAATGAGCGCCACCACCGCGGGACGGATGCCCTTGAAGATGCTTTCCACCACAGGGTTGTCACGGAACTCACGGAAGAACATGGCGAGGGCGAGGATGAACAGGATGGGCATCAGCACATTGCCGACCACCGCCGTCACCGCGCCACGGGTGCCCCGCAGCCGGCTGCCGACCTCGGTGGCCATGTTGGCCGCGAAGATGCCCGGCAGTGCCTGCGCCACCGAAAGCATATCCAAAAACTCCTCCTTGCTGAGCCACCCGCGCCGGTCCACCAACTCCTTCTCCATCAGCGGAATCATCGCATAACCGCCACCAATGGTGAAGGTGCCGATTTTGAAAAAAGACCAGAACAACTCGTGCAGGCGTACCACGGGAAACTATTCTTTGGACTTGGGTTCGATTTCGTGCAACGGCAGCTGCAACTGCAAGGTTTTGAAGCGCTTCTGGCGCTGCTGCCAACGCTCACGGGCGTACTGCTGCATATCCGAGACCTCATCGCTTTCGTCTATGATCTCAAAACCGAAAATCGTCTCAATGATGTCCTCCATCGTGAGGATACCCTGGAAACAGCCGTACTCATCGATGATGAGGGCAATCTGCGACTTCTGCTTCAACATGGAATCCCAGATGTCGCTGATGGACTTGTCCTCGTTGAAGTAGGGCAGGTCGCGCTTGATTTCACCGAGCTTCATCTCGAACTTGTCCTCGGCAAGGTTTTCGAGGGCGTCGTCGCGGAGCACATAGCCGGTGATGTATTCGGGCGATTCAGCATAGACAGGGATGCGGGAGAAGTGGTCGTACTGGTCGTCGTCGTAATACTCGCGGAGGGTCATTGACTCGGGCGCGATGGCGGCCACCACACGGGGCGTCATCACGTCGGAAGCGGTGACGTTGTCGAGCTTGATGATGTTCTGGATCACCTTGTTCTCGTCCTCTTCGATGACGCCTTCCTCCTCGCCGACGTTGGCCATGGCCAGCACCTCCTCGCGGCTCACCACCGCCTCGGGCTCGCCGTGGTCGATGAGGCGGCTCACCCATTCCACCAACTTCACCAACGGGTACATCAGCACAATCAGCACGCGGATGCTCTTGGAGGTGAAGCCCATCAGCCTCTTCCAATGGGTGGTGCCGATGGTTTTGGGGATGATTTCGGAAAAAATGAGGATGAGCAGTGTCATCACCGCCGACACCAAACCGAACCACTGGCTTCCGAAAACCTGGGTGGCCTGCCGGCCCACGCCGGCGGCCCCGATGGTGTTGGCAATCGTGTTGAGCGACAGGATGGCGGCCAACGGACGCTCGGTCGAAGTCTTGTATTTCTTGAACAAAATGGCGGTTTTGTCCCCTTCCTCTTCCTTCATAATGATATACGAAAGCGGCGTGGAGAGCAACGAAGATTCAAGGGTGGAACAGAGAAAAGAAATGGCCATCGCACCAAACAGGAAAGCCAGAAGGAGTATCATCGCGAATATTCAGAAAGGACTTCTATTATTTCAACATCTGCCGCCCTCCGGATCCCGCGAAGTCCGCTAAACGGAACCTGAAAATTCGGCGGTGCAAAATTAAGAAATCTTTTCATACAATAATTTACAATTTGCAACCGCTATTTGCGTACCTTTGCCGCTCCAAATGTAGAAGGTAAAAGGTAGAAGGTAAAAGGTAAATTAAGGGATCGATTGTAGAGCCGTCATAGCATGGCGGCTCCAAATGGCGGCTCATAAAAAACGTAAAAATGGACCATTTTCTTCCGACAACGAAAAAAGAGGTGGAGGCGTTGGGCTGGGACATGCTCGATGTCATCCTCATCAGCGGCGACGCCTACGTGGACCATCCCTCTTTCGGTCCGGCGGTGATCGGAAGATGGCTGGAAACGATGGGGTTGCGGGTCGCCATTGTGCCGCAGCCCAACTGGCAGGACGACGGCCGCGATTTCGCCAAATTGGGGAAACCGCGCCTCTTTTTCGGGGTCACCGCCGGCAACATGGACTCGATGGTGAACCACTACACCGCCACCAAACGGCTGCGGCACGACGACGCCTACACGCCCGGCGGCCAGCACGGCTTCCGGCCCGACTACGCCACCATCGTCTATACCAAGTGGCTGAAGAAACTGTTTCCCGACACGCCCGTCGTCATCGGGGGCATCGAAGCCTCCCTGCGCCGCCTCTCCCACTACGACTACTGGAGCGACACGCTCAAGCCCTCCATCCTGATGGACTGCCCCGCCGACCTGCTCGTCTATGGCATGGGCGAACGCCCGATCACCGACCTCGTGCGGATTTTCCAAACCGACAACTGGCGCGAACACCTGAACGAATGTTCGCAAATCGCCTTCCTTTCCAACACATTGGAAGGATTTTGCCAAAAAGAAGACACCCTGATGCTGCACCCGTTTGAAAAGGAACTGAGCAACCGTCGTTTCTACGGGGAGAACTTTGTGGCGTTTGAAACCGAGAGCAACAAGCTATTCCAGCGGACGATAGTACAGCCTTACAATCGCAAATATCTGGTTATCAAGCCGCCGTACCCGCCCGCCACGGAGGAGGAGATGGACCGGTACGCCCTCTCCGACCGGATGATGAACGCGCCGCACCCGAAATACGCCAAACGCGGCGACATCCCGGCGTGGGAAATGATCAAGAACTCCATCACCATCCACCGGGGGTGCTTCGGCGGGTGCAGCTTCTGCGCCATCACGGCCCATCAGGGAAGGTTCATCAGCTCCCGCAGCGAAGAGTCCATCCTGAAGGAGGTCAAGGACTTGGCACAACGGCCCTACTTCAAGGGGCACATCTCCGACCTCGGGGCACCGTCGGCCAACATGTACCGGATGCACGGGCGCAATACGAAAGCGTGCCAGCAGTGCAGCCGCCCGTCGTGCATCCACCCCAATATTTGCAAGAACCTCATCATCAACCATAAACCACTGATAGAGCTGTACCGGCGGGCGGCGGCGATCCCGAACGTGCGCCATATCACCATCGGCAGCGGCATCCGTTACGACCTGCTCATCGGTGACGAAAAAACCGACCGCGAGAACGGTCTCACCGACTATCTGACCGACGTGATCTGCCACCATGTCTCCGGACGGCTCAAGGTGGCGCCGGAACACACGCAACCGAAGGTTTTGGACAAAATGCGGAAGCCCCACTTCGACACCTTCCTCGCTTTCAACCGCAAATTCCAGATTATCAATAAAAAAGCAGGACTTCGGCAGCAGCTTGTCCCCTACTTCATCTCCGCACACCCCGCCTGCACGCTGGACGACATGAAGGCATTGCACAACGCCACAGCCAACCAGCACCTTCATATTGAGCAAGTTCAGGACTTCACCCCTACCCCGATGACGTACTCCACGGCCATGTACTTTTTGGGATATGATCCCTACACAGGCGAAAAGGTGTTCACCGCCAAAAGCAAAGGTGAAAAGGACAAGCAGAAAGGGTGGTTTTTTTCTGGTAAAAAATGAAGAGTGAATAAAGTAAGAGGAGAGAAGCAGTCCACCGATAAAAATTCGGAATCTTATTCCTGTGAAAGCGCCAAAACCTCATCTTCTGTCAATCCTGAAATCCTTGCAACCATGGCAGGAGCAATGCCCTCTGCAAGCATATTTACGGCGAGGAGACGCCTTTCCACTTCGCGCCCTTGTTCTATCCCTTCTTCCCTGCCTTCTTCTCTTCCCTGTTCTATGCCCGCCTTCAATGATTTTTGTTGGGCGCAGCGGATGGCATCCTGCACATCGGCATATTCCAAAACGCTCTTTTTATACTCCTTCTTTTCCATAGCAGTGAGTTTTGAATATCTGCCATCCTCGAACAATCCGCGGAATATTTCGTCCTCCTGCTCCAGGTCCTGCTCCTTCATCTGCCCCATATTCTTCAGTATGTAGGCCCATTTGCGCCTGAGGTCGGGAAACTCAATACCCTTAAGCTGGCCAGGGGTTGGCGCGGCAAATTTACGCAATTCCAAAAAGCAGAAGAATGTTTTTTGTGAAAAAATTTTGTTTTTTTCGTCCTTCAGTTGCACAATATGGAAGAAATCGTCGCTCCCCGTGAACCATTCAGGGACATAATCCATTATGCTGAAAGAGATTACCATCGGAATTTTGTACTCAAGGTCTCCACGCTCCACATTCTGGCTGATAACCCGACAGTTGTACGTGATGACCCGGTTGGCAAAGAATGTCTGCTCCCCGCGCTGCATCTCCACGATGACACGCTTTTCGTCGTTGGTGACACCATAAATGTCAAATGACACACGTTTGGTGTTCTCAGTTTCGCCCAGCAACTCGGTCGGCAGGAAGGTGATGGTTGTCACCCCCTCCATCTTGTCGGGAAGGTAGGCCTTGAGCAGTGCCAGCAGCCGCTCCGCACCCCTTCGGTCGCTACAGAATAGTTTCTTGAAACCAAAATCGGTCAACGGATTGATGTAAAAGGATTGTTCGTCTTCCTTTCGTTTTTTGGCGATTGTCGCCACAGCTGGGTTCCTCATTTTCTTCATCATGTTACAAAAAATTAACGGCGGCAAAAATACAACATCACAATCCCCTTTGTCAAGAGGACAAATTACTGGTTATTAGATGGTTAAAAAGCAGCGATTTTTGACCCATTTGTGGTAGATTTTGGGTGATAAAAGGGTGTTGATAAGTCGTTTTGAAAGAATATCTACAGTGTTGGTAAATTTTTTTCTAACAAAAAACCAACCTAAAATCTTCAAATTATTACTACCTTTGCCTCTCGTTTTTAAAAGACTATTTTTATGAAAGTAATTGACGGTAAGAAGATTGCAAATAAAGTAAAGGACGAAATCGCGGGCAAAGTGCAGGAAATGATGAAAGCGGGACAGCCCGTTCCGCACCTCGCGGCAATCATCGTGGGCGACGACGGTGCTGCCAAAACCTACGTGGACAGCATCTGCAAGGCCTGCAAAGAGGTCGGTTTCTTCTCCTCCATCTACCATTATCCTGCGGAAATCAAAGAAGCGGAATTTTTACAAAACCTTGATTTCCTGAACAATGACGATGAAATCGACGGCTATATCATCCAAATGCCACTGCCGAAACACATCAGTATGGAGAAGGTGGTGGAACATGTGAACCCCAAAAAGGATGTGGACTGTTTCCACCCCACCAACAACGGCAAGCTGCTGTTGGGCGGCGCCGACTTCCTGCCCGCCACGCCCTACGGCACGGTGGAACTGATGCGCCGCAGCGGCATCTCCCCGAAAGGGAAGCACTGTGTGGTGCTTGGCCGCAGCAACATCGTGGGCAAGCCGCTCGCCCTGCTGCTCGCCGAAAAATCGGACACGGGCGACGCCACCGTCACCATCTGCCATAGCCGCACACAGAACCTCAAGGAGATCTGCGCCACCGCCGACATCCTGCTCGTGGCCATCGGCCAGCCGGAAATGATCACCGCCGACTATGTAAAAGAGGGCGCCACCGTCATCGACATCGGCATCCACCGCATTCCCGACGAGAAAAGCGAGAAGGGTTACCGTATCTGCGGCGACGTGAAGTACGACGAAGTGGCCAAGAAGTGCGAGGCCATCACGCCCGTACCCGGCGGCGTGGGTCCGATGACCATGACCTGTCTGCTTCTCAACACCCTGCACGCCAGAGAACTGAATCGCAAATAACCACGACTATGGAGAATATCCGGATTGACAAATGGTTGTGGAGCGTGCGGCTGTTCAAGACCCGCTCGATGGCCACCGACGCCTGCAACGCGGGCAAGGTGAAGATGAACGGCACCAACGTGAAACCGTCGAAAGCAGTGAAGAAAGACGAAATCTATGTGGTCCACATCGGGCAGCTGGAGAAGACGGTGCAGGTGGTGGACAGTCCCAAAAGCCGCGTGGGGGCACCGTTGGTGCCGCAGTACATGACCGACCTGACACCGCCGGAAGAATACGAGCGTGTGAAGATGCTCAACATGCGGTTTGAACACCGCGACCGCGGCGAAGGCCGTCCCACCAAACGCGACCGCCGGCAAATCGAGTACATCAAGAATCTGTACGGGGAAGAATAGATACCGACACTATATTGATATTACAGGACCTCTATAGGATGTGTACGACACATTTACCCTCCCGCTCCATGTCTTGGTGATACTTTTGATATAGAGCGGTTTATTGGTTGCATCTTCTTCATAGTAAAGTGTAGGTGTCGCTGCATCATCGAAGGTGAAGAGAAGCAACTTTTTCTTATCCATTTCCAAATCTCGAATAATTACAGCAAAATCCTCATACTTTGAATCTCGATTGACCACATGTCCATAATAGATGTTGCTGTAATTGGAATTTGGGGATTTTGAACAGAACACGGCCCACCGGCCACCTTCAACATCTGCGCCCGCCATGGAACCATTATAACCCTTGTCTATAAAATAAGCAAGCAGTGCCCGCCGGCATCGGGTAGTGTTGATTACATCCTGACTTTCACTGTCGGCGAAAATGCTGTTCAAAAGAAAAAAATCATGCTCATCAAGAATGTAATCCGAGTAAACATAGCCCTCCTGTGCAGTGGAACAGACCTTTACACGACTCCAACCGGAATCGTCACCGCAAGCAAAATCATACTCAATGAATTCCGTACCATACGGAAGCACTTCCACCACGTCGGACTCGGCATGGGGGGCTTCCCGCATATTGAGTGAATTGGCGAAGGAATAGTAGCGGGGCGCTTCTGCATCCTTTTTTTCAGGAAGATAAACCTTCTTATAGTAAACCCCACCTCCAACAGCAGCCAGTACAAGCAAAACAATCACAATAACGACACCCGCCTGCGAGCCGCTCCTTTTTTTGGCCAACAAGGAAGGCGGAGTCCGCGGTTTGCGCGGAGCATCCTCCTGTGGCGGGTTGTAATTCCCGGTTGGTTGTTTACACTTCGGACAACGCAACGCCTTATCGGAAATCAAATGTCCGCACGAAGAACAGGGAACGAGTGCCATAATGAATACCTTTCTATTATATGGTTAAAGATTGCCTATCAAGTCGTCGAAATCCACGCGCTTTGTTGCACCATGCAAGCGCGAAAGTGCTTGGTCGATAATGGAATTCAGATACGGGATACTCCATGCAGCGCCATAATAACGCTTATAGTACGCAGTGTTTTTTATTTGCCGCTCGAAACCGGGCCACGCATCGGAAATGTTGATGCTGTTGTCCGGATGGTTCTGTATGTCTCTCAACACCTTTTTAATCTCCTCGTTGGCCGTCTTGTATTCCAGCAGAAGCCCCCTGACAATTGAAAACCGGTCGTCGCTATCCGTGACCGTTTTCGGCATGGCGTCAATCAGACTGACAGCCTGTCGGCTGAGGCTGTACCGGCTCTGGACTTCGGGCGGGACATTCTGGAGAACCTCGCGGATGTCGTTGGCATACTGTTCGTTCCGTGGCACGCTTTCCAGAAGATGGAATACATGGGTACGCATATCCTCCGTCACATCGCTGGACTGGATCATCGTCTTGGCAAGCGCAAGCATCGACTCCCAGTCTTTCTGCTTCAGGTCGTCAGGCGCGGCGGCAAGCAGAGTGGCTATATCCTCGGCACGGGCGGAATACTTACGGTACAACAGCGAATTGCCGTAGTTGAGGACAAACGTCAAATAGCTATCCGCCACATTTTTCAGGCTGTCGGCCTTGGCCTCGCTGCTATGCAACGCCAGCAGCAGCTTGCCGTTCTGCTGTTCCCTCATCTCCAATGTTTTCCGCAGACTGTCAACGACCCTCAACAAACTGTCAGTGACGGTCTTGCACGAATCGGACAGCGAAACTTCCGAGTTGTCCGCTACCTGCACCTTCTTGTCTTTCTTGCCCTGCGCCGACAAGGAGCTGGCCGAAAGCAACAGCAGAATGCAGAAAAGGCAGGTCCAAACTTTGCGGTGTTTTTTCATCTTGCTGCGATTTATCATTTACTAAAGTCTGACTCCGAATGTCTGTTCATAAGGGCTACGCACTTCGTATGGATCCCATGGTGAGATTTTATTCCAGAACCCCTCTTTGGCCCGCTGATAGTACGTGTTGAGGTTAAAATCACTTGAGGACGTGTGATATAGATTCCGATCCTCTGCTGCGGAGTTGTAGTCGGCGATGGCCGCCTTGGCCTTCTTGTAGTTGGTTGCCCATTCCGTAACCTGGGTGGCCGACGGGTAATGTGCCATGTCAAGCCCTTTGACGAGGGAGTTGACGTACTCATAATGCGACTTCTGGTACCGCGACGGCAGGTTGTCCAGCATTTTTGTCAAGGCGGTACATTTTGAAAGGTACGCATCCTGCCTGTACTGCCGGGCTTTGGCCAGATTTTTGCGGCTGTCCTCTTTGCTCCGTATGGAAACTTTCGACAGCTTCCATGCCCCGTTGTAATCCTTCAATATCTTGTCCACCTCGTTGAGATGCGCCTCGTTTTCGTCACTGATGAAAGGGCCATAGCCGACGGTTTCGTTGTAGCGGCGCACCTCATTGATGCGTGTCCTCATGAACTGAAGGGTCTTGTTCGGCCATACCGGCTGGTCGAACTGACGGTCGCACCATTTCCTGAAAGCGGGAATATAAGCGTTCACGAACTCTTCAAAGCAGCCGATATACTCCTCATTGGTAATCAGGTTCTCGTTTTTCATAAAGTCGATACGGTCAACGAAACCCAGAAACTCACGTTCCAAATTCGAATCGTCCATCCTGCCGACCTGCTCGGAAGAGTGCCGGAGGTTATCGATGTATTGGTTGGTATAGGAGAGTCTGGATGGCGGTTGCACGCGGGTCTTCAGGAAGACCAACACGGCACTGACCGCCAGCACCACTGCCAACACAATCAAGGTCGCCTTCAGCAAATTCTTGTTCGCTTTTTTCATACGTCAAAAAAGTGGGGTTATAGTTCACTTTGGCTGCTGCCCTTGCTGCCGGCCTGGCTGGCAGGATTGCCTTGACTGGGGGCGGGTTTGCTTCCGGAAGCCGGTTTCTGCTCCGGCACATTTTCCTTTTCCGCTCCCTTTTCCGTGTCCTTGTTCAAATCTTCCTGACCCTTGGGCTGAGGTGTTTCTGCCGGCTTGGCGCCGACTTGGACCGGAGCCTCCGTCTTTGGCTCCCCGTTGCCGGTGACCACGGAGGTCTGTTCAATGGTTTTCGAATCGCTGTCGGTGAGGATCTTATGCAGCAGCATACCGGCGGTAAGACCGATAATGAGAGCGCAAGCAGAACCGATAATGGCAATGAGTTTCCAATTGAAGCCAGCCTTTTCCCCGACATAGACACAATTGCGGAAGACCTTTTTCCCCCGTGTGGTTTCCGTGAAGCTATATCCTTTGGGACAATCTGTCAGCCCTTGGCAAACCATGCCGTCAATCAGGTAAACAATCTCTTTTTTCTCTTTTTCAAGAACCAGACATACAGGTTGTTTCTGCATGAGGTTGAGCGTGTTGCCATAGGATTCACAATCGGGGCAATGCACCTCAACCCGAACAGACTTACTCTCCTCTTCGGGAATATTGATGCCGGTACCGGTCAATCGCTGGCCATTGACAAGGATGCTGCACGAGGCATTGAGGTCGCGCCCCTCGTTGTCGGTCACATGGAAAAAGGAGGGGACGATATGCCGCTGCCACTGGAATTCGGCGGGATTGGGCATGGGGCCGCCAATGGTAATCTGGTAGGCTACCGGGGCAAAGCCGGGACGCTCAAACACGAGGGTCGCCTTTTCCCCCTTATAGCCCAGCATCGGTTTGGAGAAATCCCTGTCGTTGAGCTTCGCTGTTACAGAAGGCGGAAGCTGGGAGGGAATCACCGCGACTATTTCCCGCAAGGGGCGGTCCGTATAGTCAACCAGCTTGTCGCTGGCGGTGATGCCCGTTTTTTTGTCAAGGAAGAACACGAAACGGTGGGCTGTATAGTAGTCCTGATACAGGGCTGCCCCCATAAGTTCCTTCAGCCCGAAGTCGGTGCCTGTGCCGTAGTAGCGCACGGCGCACTGGCCGGAGGAAGCAGACTCCTTGTAAGCGAATGGATACTGTTTCAAGGGGTACTCTCTGGCAAAAAGTTCCTCAATGGCCTTCCAGTCCTCAACCTGCGGCTTTGAAATTTCAGCGTTCACCCTTTCAAGGATGCCGCACACCTCATCGGCTGCAAGGCTGACTTCCGCAGGGATGAAGATCCATGCGGAGACCAGGTCGCCGGCACGCCCGGGAATGGCATGGCAGAGGGTGAGCAATGCCCCTTTGCCTGTAAAAGACAGCATAAGGACGGAAGTCCCGTCGTCAAAAGCCTTTCCTTCCAACAACTTCAAGTCATCCCGGATGTCGGCCACTTTGAGCGTCCACTCCCCGCCGTTGAAGGTTTCCAGTTCCTGGACCCCGACACTGATTTTTGTGATTTTTATTCCTATTTTGTTCATCCTTTTAATTTTCCTAAGAGTTTATTGATTTTGTCAGCCTTGAATCCCGGTGTCCTTTCTATGATTTTCTCCACCACCAGCCGTGCCGCCGCATCGTCAAACTGGCAATAATTCTGGAAACAGACATTTCCTAAAGAGAACGGGACCACCTCGACATCGCCGCCATTGATTTCGTTTTCCTTGCAAATGGACTTCAGTCCATTGACGAAACCACGGTAATTCTTGTCAAGATATTCCGCCAGGGCGGCATTGCGCGAAACCCCTTTGGGGACCTTGTCAACCTTCGACACAAGGATAAAAATGGCATCCGTGTTCCGGTTGAAGATTTCGTAGGAGCGGATGTACTGCACGGCGGCCTCAAGGTAAACCCGTTGCGGAAGTCCCTCGTAATAGCGGTCGTCGGCACCGTATTCAATGACAAAGAAGTGCATCTTGCGGTTCTGGGTGCGGTTGTCCACCAGTATTCTGGTGAGGGTGTCGAGGGTTATCAGTTCCTTTTCCTCCAAGTCGATGCCACTGTCGAACTTGAACATGCAGCGGATCATCTCACCAGCAAGATCGATGCAGGTGATGGGGTGTACCATGCCCGCATTGTCGGTAAGATTGAACCCCATTTCGTAAGTGGAGGTTGTGGAGGTGCCTTCCGGAAGCGTTCCAACCGAACCGTCGTCATTGAACAGCAGCATCAGGCGGGACATGTACTCGTAACCTTGGCAATGGGGGTCCTTGTCCATGTGGGAGGCCACTTTGCCGCCGCCGGCCACGCTCAGGATTCCACCGAGGGCGCAGCTTTTGCCCGACGACGGAATCCCCCAGAAGTAAATCTCCGTGGAGGGCTTGCTTATTTGTGCCATAGGTCTGGGCGAATTGAATTTCTGCGGCGGGACGTCCTCCAACATGTGTTGGACAAAGGCCATATCCACATTCATCGCACCAAAATCGGCCATGGTCAAATAGCCCTCGTCATATAATTTGTGAATCACCTTTGCCGCCAGCAGGTTTTTGTCCTCGGCAATGGCATCAACCAGCTCTTTCAAGGTGATGCGCCCTTTGTTCAGGTTGGTGACGATAAGACTGAAAACGGTTTCAACAGGATCAAGAACCTTCTTGTCTGCTTGTATATTCTTGATTCTCTTGATCATCGCCTCCATATCAATGCCCGTCAATTCCTCCTGGCTTTGTTTGTTGATGATTTTGTTCACCAATCTTTTCGCTTCGGGGACATGCGGGCTGTCGGGATGTGCCTCGATGAAGGCCTGCAGTCCGACAAGACTCTCCTTGTCCACCAGTTCCCAGCGGTCTGACGGATGTTCCGGCTGCTTCGGTTCCGGCGCGGCACCCACATTCTGCAACTCCCTTTTGCGGTTTCGCGCCTCTTCCCGATGCGCCCCGTCGGGATAGGTGTCCAGATAATACTGGTAACCTGCAACCGTATTGATTTCCAATGCCTTGTTCCAATCAGCGGGTTCTTGGTCGTTAAGGAGCTCGTTCACCTTTTTCCGCATATCGGACGAATACTCGCCGCCCGTGTTGTCCGAATCCTCCAGCTCGATTTCGGTCACAATGCCCTGCCTGATAAAGCCGACAATCTGCTCCGCTGTATAGAGGCTGATATTGTCAAATATTTCTTCTTTCGTTGGCATACAAATTCATTCAATTAAAAAATATCACTAATCAAGGGTTAATCCAATAAAAACCAATAAAACAAGGAAGGCAAACATGCTGAAAAAGACAATACCGGCCGTGTTCCAGCCTCTTTGCACTCTCTCAAAATCTTCCTTGCTTAAGAATTTTCCCGATTTCCATGCACAGCTGTTCCCTTTGAAACCGAGGATGATATGTACCACTAAGCCCACGTATGGGACAAGAGAAAGCAAACTCCAATAAACGCCATTGAAAACACCCCATATCCATCCGAAGACGAAACCGCCCCAACTGAAAGATTTAACACTTTCAGGGGCATCCCAGTCTTTCAAAGTTCTTCCAAGTTTTTTTGAAGAAACCGTCGATGGTTGAGGTGAACGATTGGGTTCCTCCCTGAGCGGCATCCCGCATTCGGGACATTCCGTTTCCATAGACGACACCCTGTGCCCGCACTCCGGACAGGTAATCAGGGAATCCCCTCTTCCATCCGATTTCCCCGGCGTTTCAAGATTCAGTGGCTTCGGGTCCAAATCGGTATATAGGGGCGTTGCCCCCTCATTGGGGGACGTATAACTCTCCGGCTGCGGCGTGGAGAGCAAGGGATCTTCCGGCTGCTGTTCCGTTCCCTGACCTCCGCCTTTCTCCTCCCCTATTTCCTCTCCGGAATCCAGCACGACCTGTACCTGCTTTTGCAACAACGGGGTGAACTGTCCATGTGTGCCATTCTTGAGTTCGTAAAAGGTGACCACACCCTGCCGGATGGCGGCAGCTATCTCTCGCGGCGAATAATCCCGGACGTTTTCAAATATGTCTTTCTTGTTCATATATTATTTTACAGCTTAAATGATTCATACGATTCGTTTCCTTTGGAGGAGGCCTCCGCATCGTCTGCGGGCAGCCCGACCGGAACCTCTTCCGTTTCCTTTCCTTTTTGCCTGTTCAAAAAGCCAAAAAGTGTCCAGGTTGTACCGATGGTTTTCGAATAGCGGTCTTGCAGGAGGTAAGGGAGCAAGAGCATGGCATACCCCAACAAAACCCACAACAATGTCAAGGGGCTGAAGCCTTTTATGTCAGAGTAGAGGGCGGCAAGCGCGTCAATTTGGTTGTCAATGTCATTGATATAATGCGAGGAGCTGTCAAAACACCGCACGTCGTCCTCGTCGCTGAGGGTGATGGCCGAGAAGGTTTTCATGTCATCGTACCAGTTGT
>JAEEGJ010012008.1_pt1 | contig 21656 bp, 21 predicted proteins | sample 8958761 | NCBI WGS metagenome assembly JAEEGJ01 (sample SAMN16246546, study PRJNA631951) | gut metagenome | biome: gut microbiome; feature: rumen; material: RS-attached | host: Bos | place: Iran: Karaj | collected 2018-10
GCCTGTAGCTCAGTGGATAGAGCATCCGCCTCCGACGCGGTGTGCGCTGGTTCGATTCCAGTCAGGCGTATCCCAAAAACGGCTGTATACAGCCAAATAGTTCTTATCAAGGCTTTCGTTTTAACTGTGAAAGCCTTGATTTTTTTCTTTTTTGAGCAAAAAATAGGTAATAAATAGGTAATAAAATCAAAGCTTCATAAGAGTCTAAAAGAAGATGCTATGTTTATTAAATAATAATAAAGATGGTGAAATTATGAAAGAAAGACGAGAAAAAGGCAAAGGAAGCATATCACAGAGAAAGGACGGTACATGGACTGCAAGGATTGATTTAGGGAAAACTATAGACGGAAAGCGAAAAATAAAGGCTTTTTATGGCAAAACAGAAAAGGAAGTAAAAAACAAGATAAATGATTTGCAAAAAGAGAATGCTAAGTATTCTCCTGAAAACTTTTCAAAACTTTCAATCTCAGAACTGCTGATTTATTGGCAAATGAATATAAAAAGATATGAATTGAAGCCGTCATCATTTGATGGCTTAGAGCAAACTATCAATAATAACATTATTCCGTATATTGGATATAAGCAAGTTTCAAGTATTACACCACAAGAAGTTCAAAGTTATATAAATGAATTGACAGATAAAGGGTATTCATATTCGACTATTAAAAAGGCGTATAATGCTCTTAACGCAGTATATAAGATGGCAATAGAACGTGATTATATCAGGAAGAATCCATGCGTAAGTGTCCGACTTCCTAAACAGATTCAGCGACCGAAATCTGATATAGTATTTTTTTCTGATGATGAAATAAACATTATAGTTAATTCAGCAATAAAAAAATATAGCACTGGTAAATATATGTATAAGCACGGCTATGCGATAGTATTACTTGTCAATACAGGTATGAGAGTTGGCGAAATGCTTGCCCTTAAATGGAATAATGTTGATTTAAATGAAAAGCAAATACATGTTGTTGAAACAAGAAAACAGATAATAGATAGAAGTGGGGGGTGAAAAAAGATATATAATGGCAGACAGTTCAACCAAAACTCAGTCAAGTAATAGGTATATTCCAATTAATAAAAAGGCAGAGGAAGCTTTATTATATTTTAAATCTTTAGGATATAATAATCCGTATGTACTTGCAAACTCAGATTATAATGTAATTACTTATAGGAACTTATTCCGCGTATTGTCCAATATTCTTAAAGCAAACAATATTAATCATGGCTCTTTACATACGTTAAGGCATACATTTGCAACTAAGCTTTTTAGAAATGGTGTTGATGTTAAAGTAATATCTGAATTATTAGGTCATAGTGATATAAGAGTTACATATGATATTTATACACACGTTATTAACGAGCAGAAGAAAAAGGCTGTAAGTGTACTGGATAATCTATAATTGGGGGGATTTGATGTAATTGTTCTGAGTTCCGAACAAAACGGTAGTACAAATCTACAAAGACATAATAAGTGCTGGCTTGTGGTTTTAGTCCACAGTACACTATATCAGTATATCAATCTTATAACTGTGTCTATATAACAGAACAGGCGGCGGACTTTATAGGAGCCGCCTATATTAATGCATGGGGATATTTTATATTTAAGAGGTGCTTTTTTTGAACTCAAACCATACATTTAATACCTCGAATTCGGTGCTGAAATTTTGGGCTCCGAATAACTCATTTTATAGCAAAATAAACAAAATACTCGCGTTTTTTCAAGTTAATACCTTAAACTTTAAAAACAGGTGTTTTTGAATGTTTAATGTTATTATTAATTCGCTTGATGTGGTATTGCAAATTAACGTGAAATGTGACTATAATAATATTGAGACAATTGCGCATGTTCTCAATATAAAAAATGAAAGGCTAGTTTTAACAGCTTTGTTTTGAATACATAAAACTTTTATTAGTATTATGTCTGCAAAAAACACGTGTTGAGTTATATTATAATAATTAATAAAAAATTGCAAAATTAATGAGGTGATACTACAGATGAAAGTAAAAAAATATTTCTCAGAACTTGTGGGAAACGAAATCATAAACAAAATAAATAAGGTGGTGAAAGAAAAACAACAATCAGACAGTATATTTTTAATTACTGCGCCCACTGGCGCAGGAAAAAGTTATTACGTCAAACATGATTTATATAGTTATTGCAAAGACAATGGCTTGAAAATGTTATATCTTCTTCCGCGAACTGTTGTAAAAGAAGAGTTTGATAAAGAATTAAAAACAGAGCAAAAAGATGATGTTATTATAGTAGAAACATATCAAGCATTAGAATATACAGATGCTTTATGCAATGATGATTTGAAGGAAGATATTGAGTATGGCTTTTTTACGTTAGAAGATGTGCGTAAAGAACAAGGTGTACATGTTAGAAAGACGTTGGATATTTCTAAATATGATATTATTATTGCAGATGAGTGTCATTATTTTATTTCGGACAGTACATTCAATTCCTTTACATATAGGTCATATAATCATATATTTGAGGAAGGTAAAAATGCTATAAAACTTTTTATTACAGCAACTCCAAAGCCTATTTTTTCAAAAATTATAAAGGATGCTGAAAAATCAATTAATCAAAAGTTTGAATTTGAATTAAAATCTGATTCAGCAGTAAAAGATATAAAATTTTTCAATGCAGATAAGAAAAAGCGTAAAGAAGAAAAAGTACAGTCGATAATTGGGTCGTTTGATGGCTTAGAGACATGTGATGAAATGCTTAAAGGAATAGCTGAAGAAGATAAGGTTATAGTATTTTGCGACAGAAAACAGTTTGCATATGAACTATTTGAGGCGCATGAAGATAATGCTATTTTTGTTTGTAGTCAATATGATGATCACTATAAACAATATGTTGATAAAGAGGCTTACGTGAAAATGCTTACAGAACATTTATTTGATTGTAAATATCTTTTCTGTACTTCAGCTCTTGATGTAGGTTTTAGCATTAACGACGAAAGAGTAAAACATATTATTTGCATGTTAAGTGACTGGAATAGTGTAATACAGGCAATAGGGCGTAAGCGTATGAAAAATGATAATGATAGTGTTACGTTGTATTTAGCTGACTATAGTAATCAACGGATTGGTTTGGAACTTGATAATATACGTAAATACTTTGAACATTTTTATTATTTGAAGAAAAATGGAGCGATAAAGTATTGCCATGAATATGAAAAACGTCCTGACAAGAAAAAAATTGTTTACTATAAAGATTTAAAAAACGGTACTTGCGAACCATGTGTAGATATGAACGTTTATTATTATTATGCTTGGTTGCGATTTCAATATGATACTATAAAAAAAATTGATAGTCAACATAAGTACCAAGATTGGGTATTAGAGCAATTCGGATTCCCTTCAAGTCATGAGCGCGCTATAAGTCATGCTAATGATATATTGAGTCAATTTGCAGAACAAGGTAGGATTTTTACTAAAGATGATAAGGATGAAATTGCTATGGCTATAAATTATAAAAAAATGGGCAGTTAAAAAGAAATGTTAAAATATTGAACGAGTATTTGAAGCTTAATAAGGTACCATATGAGATAGTAACTAATCATAAGACAAGACCAACTTCATACACGATACTGCCAAAGGTTTATGAAGTTGATGATATGATAATATGATAACATTATTAAAAATGAAAAATAACCTATTTATTTAATATAATTTAAGCCCCTCTGAAGATGTATCAGAAGCTTGCGAAATAATATCTATGAGAGCTTACCTTTTACGGTAGGCTCTTTTTTACGCGTTTTTAACGTGATTTTAGGGCTTCTGCAAGTATACCATGGTCATGGTTGCAAGCAGAATTTGCCGTTGATTTTACAGCGGAATTGCATAGCGTGAGAAAAGAAAAAGAGCAGATAAAAATCTGCTCTTTTATTCAAATCCTTTTGCTAAGTCTGGGTAGTTCTTTTCTATATACCGATAAAGCTTCATTAGCTCCACTTGATTGAATCTGTGACGGATGCACTCCTCTGCAATGTGTGGCTTAAGCTCCTCTTTCAGCACTTTGAAATTGTTTGCATCAACATAAAAAATCATATGAAGAGTGTAGTGTGTTCCGCCGCCTCTGGTTCGATTCGATTTAAGTGTATAGGTCACTGCATTGACTTTATTCAAATCGATTTTCCAAAAAAGAAAAAACCACTGACATTTTACTGTACTGCCATTTCCAAATTTAACCCTTGTCTTTACAAATCCCATCGTAATTAACACAGCAAAGAATAATAAATAGATTATCAATCCATATATCATATCAGACTTTGTATGTCCTTCTGACGTTTTAAGGGAGTAATTTACGCCTAGTCCCATAACCATGAGAATAATCATAGTTATAAAAATGCACTTTGGTGTGTGGTCGATTTTTATTTTTTCCATTCTTATTTCTGTACCCCTTTCATAACGACTCAAATCGTTTTATTATATAATTATACTTCAATACAATAAGTTTGTCAATATAACATATGATAGCTCTAAAATCAGAGTTGTCTCGTTTAAAAGAAAGCATAAAAATGAGCCTCAATAGAAAAGCATATTTGCCGCTTATTCAGTGCTTCGATGGAGAAAAATCCGCGTGAGAGAATTTTTGGTCACCTATATGGTATTTAGCTATAGAAAACAATATCCAAAATGTAAACGCTGCCCCCCACGGTTATTATATAGAGGTCAGTCCGCCCAGTATGTATATGATGAAATACACCGTTATAACGTGCTGTTTGACGCGCCTCACACGCAATACAACGCATTTTGATGGGCTTAACGACTAACTATACCCCAAAATATAAAAGCCCATTACAGCGCATTTAAAACGCGGTAGGAGTAAAAGAAAAAGGGCGGTTATTATCCGCCCCTTGATATTATGCTGTTAACCTTGGTGTGCTTTCTGTTTACACGTTCTCACAGCCGTATATATCGCATATTTGCCTAAATGTGTATTTGCTTCCGCGCCTGTTGCTGTCACCGTCTGCAAGATAATACTTCTTGTGTTTTGCGCTGTACTTGAAGCCTATATCTTTTATGAGCTTCAAGCATTTGAAAGTATCACCTGAGAGCCATATCCACGCGCCCACGATTTCAATTTTTAATCCTTCGACCTTGACAAGTCGCTGAATGATTTTCATGAACCTTTGCGCGGTCTGTCTTGTTGTGTTGTTGCTGTTGGGCTGTCTCTCCTCTGAGCTTCCGCCCTTGCTGTTGCTGTCCTCTCTGCTTCCAGTGGGGAGCTTGTCATATATGCTTTCAAACTCCGCGTTAATCTGTTGCATTGTCTCAACGCTTCCGCCCAAGTCGGGGTGATACTGTCTGCAAAGCTTGTGATATAATGACTTTGCTTCCTTCTGATTTGTAACGCCCTTGAACCATTTTAACATATAATCAAGACCTTTCTTCCGAGCTGTTCAGCTCTTTATCTTGATTATATTATACACGCAAAATAGGTGTATGTAAATTAGCGTTATGCACTAAGTTTGTGTGTATATTTTGTTTAGATTATACACGCGCTTTGTGTGCATATATTTTAATCTGCTTTATATCCAATAATATCGGCTGGCTGACATTCTAAAAGTCTGCATAAAATAGCCAAATTATTGGCGTTTACTATTTCACCTTCACGAATTTTTTGTATTATCCTTTCACCGAAAATTTTTTCTTGTCTCAGCTTGTAAGAGGAATACCCTTTTTCTTTCAGAGCTGCAAGAACATCTATTTTGTAGTATATAGGCATAGAAGCGCCCCCTTTCCATTTTTTCACTTCTCATTATAGCATATAAATACACACACTTCAAGTGTACAAAATGCACAACTATATACACTCAAAGATTGTGTATATTTTCTCTTGATATACACACAAAACAAGTGTATAATATAGACAGTGAAGGACAGATAGTCCAACATGAAAACCCTAATATACTTTAAGAAAGGCGGTCAAGATTATGTGTAACAAAATCGAGATGAAAGCAATGGTAAAGGAACTGAAAGAGTATAAACTCTTGAAGGAAGAAGCAGAAGCCCGTATCTCAGAGCTTGAAGCAGCCCTCAAAGCTGAAATGAAAGCAGAGAACACTGACAAGATGACAGTTGATGAGTTTAAGCTCTCACTGGTCATGGTCACAACATCAAGGATTGACAGCAAGACCTTGAAAGAGGAACTTCCCGAAATCTTTGACAAGTACAGCAAACCAAGCTCATACGAAAGATTTACAGTAAAGTAAAACTCCTTAAAATCGCCCCTGTTGCAATGACAGGGGCGTTAATCTAAACTGAATGAAAGGCGGAATGATTATGAAAATATTAATATGTGAACCACACAAACGCCCATATATCAAGGATATTGACCACACTCTTGAAAATCTGCAAGAGGTAGTCGGCGGATATATCCAAGCTCTTTATCCCTTTGATGATGATGCAGCGGTAATCTGCAACGAGGAAGGGCTGTTGATGGACTTAGAGCCTAATCGCATAGTTGACAGATACGGAGTAATATTTGGCACGTTCTTCATATGCGGACTTACTGAGGATGATTTCAAGGGGCTAACAGATGAGCAGATAGAACAGTATACAGAGCTTTACAAAACGCCAGAAATGTTCATGAGAATTGCAGACAAAGTAATCGTAAACCCAGAATATGACTAAATCAGCTGTATAGGTAAACTAAAGGAAATCCCCCTGTTGACCGAAATCGACAGGGGGACTCCCAAACCCTAATATCGTCATTATAGGCGATAATTAATTATATCATAAGACCGCCCAAGAGTCAAGCGGTCAGGAATCAGCGGAACTAAAATACAGTGTTTGTAAAAGTACACATATACAAACAGCAGGGGAGAAATCAAAAACAGCCATTTTTGTTATTCGTAAAACACAGGTAAACAATTTACGGATATTCGCAAAATATCAACTACTTTTATAAACACTCTTGATATACTAAAATTGAAAGGTGGAATTTTTATGATGTACGGTTATGCAAGAGTAAGCACGAAAGAGCAGAACCTTGACAGACAGCTTGAACAGCTCAGAGAGTACATAAAAGACGAAAGGTATATACTCAGAGACAAAGAAAGCGGAAAAGACTTCAATCGCACAAATTGGAATACTCTTGTCGGAACTGAGAAAACAGCACCTTTACTCCATGAAGGCGATTTGCTTATTGTATGCAGCCTTGACAGATTAGGAAGAAACTACACCGAGATAAGGAAACAATGGGACTATATTACAAACACTTTACAAGCTAACATCAAGGTATTGGATATGCCTTTACTTGATACAAGCATCAGCAAGGATAACCTTGATGGGCGGTTCATCGCTGACTTAGTATTGCAGATATTAAGCTATACAGCGGAAAAAGAAAGAGAGAACACAAGAAAACGTCAAGCTCAAGGAATCGCAGTCATGCCAGTAGTGAACGGAAAGAAGGTCAGCTCCAAGACAGGAAATCCAATAGGCAGACCAAACGCGGAATATCCAGAAAGATGGTCGGAAATATACAGCGATTGGAAATCTGGAAGCATCACAGCAACGGCAGCAATGGAAGTATTGGGATTGAAGCGGACAACCTTTTATAAATTGGTCAAGAGCTATGAAGCTTGATAAATCGGAAATATTGCTCCTCTGTAATAAGGGGGGCTTTTTTATTACCACGAAAAGGCTATTTTTAGGGGGATATCATTTATAGTCGGCGAAACAACGAAATATAGCCTTTTAGAGCTTGTTGGATTGGCGTTTTATATATGCACCGAAATGGGTGCATATCTGGCTGTATTAACGATATATAGCCACAAAATCCCTGCTCCGAATTTGGCTATTTTACGTTGTTTACAGCAATTTATAATTCGGTACTGTTTTCGGGATATGTTCGTTTTGTCGTTGTAGAGTGATTAGAATAAAATGATATTAAATGGTGGCATTTCTGTTTGCGAAAATCTTTACCTTTTAAATGTTAACAATATATATGTATTGACAAAAAGTAGCGCTTATGATATCATAATACTTGTAGGATAATGTCTGCATATTATCCTTATCGGAATTGGAAGAGTAAACTTAAACAGGAGGAAAAAATGGAGAAAATAAAAAAAATAAAAACAGTTTTAAAGGCTGTTGGACTTACAAGTATATTAGGTATTGCAATTAGCTGTGCTAACGTATCTGCTGAAGGATATCATACAAATCATAGAAGAAATGATAATTATTATCATGGAACGATTTATATTAGTGCTTACACTCAGGGGTATTGGCATGACAATTCTGGTCACATAACTAGAGCGAGAAGTTGGACAAGAGCATGGTTTTATCGCCCATGGTTTATAGGCGGAAATTACGGTGATACTGGTCGTCAGTGGGGAAGTGGTACAGAGGAATCATATGCTATTACCGATACTTATTCTTGTGGAAAATTAGAAAGTGGCGATCCCAGAAGTGAAGGCGGTTGTCAATAATTTTAATTTTTGATACTGATTGGCTATAATTTAAATAATTATCTATTATAAGATTGCTCTTCCAATTCCATTATTATTCTATAGAGAGGTTATGACATATGATGAAAATAAGAATTATAAACGTCATATCAGTAATTTTTTTATGTATTGTTTCTATTGCATTTATTACAACTCAATTATATAACGACAACATTAGGCTAATATCAAAAATAAATAATTCTTTTTTTAATGATGAATCAGTATATTTCAGAGTTGCTAAAGATCATCTTAGTTTTTATGATATGAAAGGAACGCTTTCAGATGGCACTCTTTTGTATAATTTTTTATCCGATGAGCAGGATATTCGTGGGGTAATGTTTCAAGGAAAGATAGAATATCCACGACTTATCAGCGGTAGTTTTTTTTCTGAAAGCGATTTTGATGGAAAAAGTAAAAAAGCTGTTATAGGAAAAGGAATCGAAACAATTGAAATAAACGGAGACAGATATTATGATTACAATGGAGAAAAGTATAAAGTTATCGGGATTATTGGTTATAATTGGAAAACACGTTTGGATAAAACAGTTTTTCTGTCTATGAATGAAAATATAGTTTTTTCTAATATTCAGTATGTTGTGAGCGCTAAAACAACAGATGATAATTTTAAACTCCTTTCTAATGAAGATGTTTATGGGAAATCAACAGTTGTTCCAAGAACAAATCCTGGAATATTAAGTATTACAAATACAGGTAAAAGCATAGATATAACGACTACTTTATTCATGTTAATAATGTTTTTTAATGCTTTTATTCTTATTTATTTTCTCACCGATAATTTACATGATGAAATTGTGATTATGAAAATCAATGGTATTTCTAATACAAATATTTTTAAACATTTTTTGGCAAATTATTCTTTTTTATGTTTAATATCAATATTGATTGGAACTGTCACAGTGTCACTGATTGCTTGTATTAAACATTTTTTTTCTTTTTTACCTATTATAAAAAGCGATATATTTCTTCTTATCTTTTTTGGATTTGTTGTATGCTATTCGATTATAAACGCTATTCAGCAAATTAATAGCATTAAACCAGGAGGTGTTGATTGATGCTATTTGATCTTCTTAAAACATCTCTTTTATATAAACCGAAGAAAACATTATTGTTATTTTTTCAAATTATAGTATCATTTATCGTTATTAGTATAGCATTATCTTTTTTTATAGTATCTAATGGTTCGGTTGCTAAACTGAATAGAGTTACTCAAAGTATTTGTAAAATATCAGATAATTATTTTGGAGATGAAGGAGAAGCTTTTTTTTCAAGAGCAGATAATGTCGGAGCATTAAAAAAGATTTATAAATGGGAAAACACAACAGATCTATTTAATTATATTCTGATAAGCCATCAGAATGTTTATATAGAAAACAAAAAATGGCCAGAAAATTGTTCGATTTATTTTGAGGGTGAGAAAATCTCAGATGCTTATTACAGTTTACAGGTAAACCCCGAATTTTTTCGATATTTTGATATTGACCTGTCAGAAGGAATAGTTTTTACTGAAGAAGATTATCTTTTAGATGATAATATTCCGATTTTAATGGGAAGTGATTATAAAAACTATTGTTCAATCGGTGAAAAAATAGAAATGGATTATATTGGAGCTATCCTTCAATGCACAGTAATTGGTTTTATTGACGATAACAGTTATTATAATAATGGTAATGGAATTGAGAATTTAAATAACAAAATTATTCTGCCATCTTTAGAGTTGACTGATGAATATGATACAGGTTTTGCTTTAAGATTATTTCTGGATAAAACAACTGGATTCATTCAACCAAATAAAGATTTAAATGCTATACAGAATGAACTTACCCAGCAATGCCTATCAGCAGATCTGTTACCATTTACAATTCAAGGTGGAAATAGTTTTTATCTATCAATGTGGGGACTCGAAGGCAACCAACTTAGAAGTATTTTTCTTTCAATGCTTATACTTGTAAGTGTTACTACCGTTATATGTGTATCTTTGAATTTTTGCCTTAAGATTCGTCATTTTAAAAAGAATTATTCAATTTATATTTCTAACGGAATCAGAAGAAAAAATATTGTTAAATCTATAATAATAGAGATATTTATTTTGAATACTATTGCAATGTTTATTGCAAATAATATATGCTTTTTAATTGGTCAATCGCAAAATATCCTTCTTTTGTTTGGAATAGCAATAATTATGACAATGATTTCGTCAATATACCCCATTTCATGTTTCAAAAAGTTGAATATAGCTACAGCTATAAGAGGAAAGGAATAATTATGAGTTTGATCAAGATAGAAAAACTTAGAAAAGCATATGGCAATAATGTAATACTTAATGATTTAAATTTCTCAGTGGAAAAAGGTGAAATGATAAGCATTATGGGGAGAAGTGGCGCTGGAAAGACAACGTTACTAAATATATTAGGATTGTTAGATTCGGCTGATAAAGGTAATTATTTATTTAATGATGAGAAAATTGATTTTAATAATGATAAAAAGTTGTCAGAATATCGATTGAACAAAATAGGTTTTATTGTTCAGAATTATGCTCTTATTCCAAGTAAAACAGCATTTGAAAACATTTCCTTACCTTTAGACTTTAAAAAAATACCAAAAGCCGAGAAAAAAAGTAGAGTATTGGAAATCGCAAAAAAATTGAATATTGAAAAGTTACTGAAGAAACATCCTTATGAAATGTCAGGCGGAGAGTGTCAAAGAGTTGCTATAGCAAGAGCACTTGTAAGGAATCCTGAGGTTATACTTGCAGATGAGCCTACAGGTGCCCTCGATGAAAAAACAGAAGATGACATAATTAGTGTTATTAAAAGTTTGAATAAAACAGGAGTATCGTTTATTATAGTAACACATAATCCTAAGGTTGCCTCTGTGTGTGAAAGACAGTTATTTATTAAAGATGGAGTTCTTTTATCTGAGTAGCTATAATAATTAACGCTAACGAAATTGATATGCTATTTTTTACTATAACATATCGCTTGATATAATATACTACAGTAGGCGAATCCTAATATTTTCCTAATAAAGCTTCAAATTAAATAATTATTTAATTATTGGCGGTTAGTTGGATTTTGCCAATTTTACGCAGATTACATGACGTTACATAATATTACGTAAATCCTAATAATAAACGACCACTTGCGCTCATAAGCCGAAGGTTAGCATTTGAGCTACACAAGAATAATACTGTGAACTTTCTCAATCATTTCATATGGATATTGACAACGTATAAATAAAATGATAGAATATTGGTAATAAATAGGCAATAAACATGTGCATTATAAAGCGTATAAGTTTTGATATTATGGCGAATCTTAGGTAAATCCTCCTTTACCTCCGACGCGGTGGGCGCTGGTTCAATTCCAGTCAGGCGTATCCGCACAGAGCCTGTGCGCCCGATCACGTTGGCGCTCGCAGGCTTGCTTGCTTTTTATAAGAGGCTCACTCTGCTTACACATTAATGCCCCTTGATATCTGGTCAAGGGGCTTTTTCATCGTATCCAATAGTTATATATTCCATAATTTCAGCAGCATCGCTTCGGGAAAGCCCGTCTATGAGCAGAAGCTCATATTCGTTCCGAAATCCGCCTGCACGCTCTCTGAAATCTATTATCCTGTCGGCGATTTCCTCGTCCACATGGGGCAGAAGCATGAGGATATCACGCTCCGCCGTGTTTATATTTACGGGAGAGACCTCTTCAAGGGTGGGAACGTGTTCCGTCTCCTGTTCAACATCGGGAGTATCGCCGATGACAGGTTCTTCCTCGGTCTCATTGTAAATCGGATCAATAACGTAGATATGGTCTCGGATATCAGCGAAAATGCTCTCGCCTATGCCCTTTACGTTCATTATCTCTTCGATATTTCTGAATCTGCCGCTGTTTTCGCGGTAGCTTATTATCTCCTGTGCAAGGACTTCTCCAATGCCCTTTAGCTTTGTCAGCTCATCAGCGTCAGCGGAATTGATATCAAGTCTGACAAATTCGGCAGTAGTCGGAACAGCTGTAGTCCTTGAAGTATGAGAAGTGGTTTTGCGTGTCGTAGTCTTTGATCTTGATGTGGTCGATATTCTTGAAGTTCGGGTGTATTCTGTGGATATATCTTCTGTCTTTGGTATTATTGTTACAGTATTTCGTGTGTTTTCGGGCTTGTCGGTGATATGAAAGAAAAATACAGCAGCGCCGATAACTGCGGCTGATAAAAGCAAAAAGAGCAGATATTTTATCGTGGAAGCGTCTCTTTTCAAGAATATCACCTCTCTTATACTGCTTTATCGACAATTTACGACAAAAAACGACAAATCGCGGCTATGGATACAGGCTGACTTTCCGTGGAAGGTCAGCCTGTTCTGTCACATATCGTACCGTTTTATGTACTTTTTTTCGCCTATCCTGAATCTCAGGGTAAGAGTATCGTCGTCAAGGTCAGCCGAGATTATCTCAGCGTCCCTTATTTTCAGTATTTTCGAGAGCTCCTTTGTTTCTTCCTCGGTGTAGTCGAAGAAGTTATCAGAGGTTAAAAGTACGCTTCCCATAAGGGCATTGACTTCTGCAAGACACTTTTTCTGCTCGGCAGAAAGGGAGTTATTGCAGGGACGGAGCAGGAAAACGTCGGGATCGTTCAGGAAAGCTCGTCCGTCAAGCTGTCTGCGGAACACTGTATTGAGGATAGTATTCCTTGTGCTGACACGCTCGCGGTGCATTAGTCTCATGTGAGGCTTGTCGTTCCAGTCCAGACTTACATCACAGCCGATACGGCAGTATTCAACCTTGCCGAATGCCGAAGCCAGCGGAACTCCGCAGCCCAGTATCATGGCGTCTCCTGCACATTCGCGGAGGAAGTCCATAGCCTCAGCCATTATCTGTCCGCGAGTCTTGTCACGCCGCGGTACTATGCAGGCGGCATAGAGGAAGTCAAGCTTCAGCAGCTTGTAGCCCCATTCCTTGACTATGGTCTCAATAGCGTATTTGATGTATTCCCGAACCTCGGGATTATAGATATCCAGCGCATAGAAGCCGCTCCAGTTTGAGCCGCCTCTGACGTATTCCTGCTTGTCGTCAAGGAGCAGCCACTCCTTGTTATTTCGGAAAATATCGGAGCTTTCCTCACAGACAAAGGGAGCAAGCCATATTCCGGGGATAAGACCATCGGCACTTATATCGTCGGCAGTCTTTTTCATGCCCTCGGGGAATTTTTCATCGTCAACGGACAGCCAGTCTCCGACTGCGGTCTGCCAGCCGTCATCTATCTGGAAAACGTCAGCTTTGCAGGTGAGCGCGTCCAGACCGTTGAGGTCGTCAAGTATAGTTTTTTCATTTATATCCTGATAGTGGTTATACCAGCTTGTATAGCCGAAGATAGGCTTTGCAGCCCTTGGCTTTACTCCGAGCTCCGAGAAGTATCTGTCAAAGACCTCGGCTTCGCCGCCCTCGGTGATAAGGAGCTTTAACGCGCACCATTCGCCGTTTATTGTAACTCCCGAACAGTCCTTTTTCAGGGAGACAAGTCCCTTGTCAACATGGGTGATGAGCTGTGTGAAGCCTGTATTTTCGGCAAGAGAGCCGATAAAGATATAGTTTGTATCATTGCGGATATAGCCGTATGACCAGCCGTGCATATCATCGCCGTAATCCGCAAAATTATAGTCGCCGTACTGTGAAAAGGCGTATTTTTCACGGATAGCGCAGGGAATATGTCCGATACCACGCATTTTTCCGTCAACAGGACGCTCCACTGAGTTTGTCCACGACTGATAGCCGTTTAGGAATATCTTATCATTGCCTCTGAAGTCGTATTCAAACTCCGCGCACAGCTTCTGAATGGTTATTTCGTCGTTTGCTTTGAGCTTTACGGTGAAAACATCGCCGTCGGTATTTATCTCAAGCTTCATGCGCTCGTTGCACACAGAGCTGGACGTTATTGCCATAAAGTCGTTTTCGCCGTCATTATAAAGGAATTGCAGGGATTTGAATCTAAGCATTTTTCTGTCCTCCCTCGATACGGTCTATGACCTTCTTTTCGTTGTATTTGAGGAAAACTATTCCGCCAAGCAGGCAGAGACCTGCCGCTAACAGAGCTGTAAGACGGTATCCGAGACCGTAGCCCGACTCGCCCTTTTCAACATCGCCGCCGATAAGAGCGATACTTGTGAACATGAGCATAGCAAGGGACTGTCCCAGCTTGAATGCAAAGGTACGTGCAGCATAGAACATACCCTGTCTGCTCTCGCCTGTGTCGAGCTTGTCTGCTTCTGATATATCAGCAACTACAGCCTGTGGGAGTATGCCAAGTATCGCCATTGGAACAGCTGCCAGAACAGCTATGATAACTCCGTATACAAACGGCGGTATTGCGAGTATACCAGCGGCTGCGGTAACGAGAAAGGCAAAGGAGAAGAAAAGGAAAGCGAATGCGATGAGCTTCTTTTTGCCCAGCTTCTTTGAGAAGATGTTTACCAGCGGATAAAACGCCAGTGAAACAACTGTCATTATTGCAAACAGTGGGAAAGTCATGCCCGAATCAAGTCCCAGAAGAACGGTTATATAGAATGAAAGTCCCGTCTGGAACAGTGTAAGACCTACCCAGTAGAGAATATCAGAGCATACGAATATGCGGAAATCCTTATTCTTGAATGTTGCAAGCAGAGAGCTGAATGCTGAGCTTTTGCTGGGAGTAGTGTCTGCGTACTGGTTTTCGTCGATAAGGAATGCAGGGACCAGCATACAGATAACGGCTACAGCGGCGAGTATAGCTATAGTTATGCGGTAGCTGTTGGCATAGCCCATGCTTTCGAGGAACATACCTGCGATATTCGGAACGAGGTATGCAACGGCAGTGCCGAAGAAATAAGTAACTGAGATAAATGTGGAAAGATTTATTCTTGCGTTCTGTGTGCTGCCCAGCTCGGGTATAAGAGCGTTATATGGCGTACAGTAGCAGGTCATGCAGAAGTAGAACATCATTGCAAATACAAAGAGAGTAGCAGCGTTTCCGAAGCTGCCTGCCTCAAAGGGCGATATGAACATGAGAACTGTTACTGCGCCAAAGGGGATAGCCGCAAAGCGCATAAAGGGGATACGTCTGCCCCATTTGTGCTTCAATGAGTCGGATTTTCCGGCAACAAGGGGATCGGTGACAGCGTCAAAGATACGTCCGAAAGCTGTGATGATACCGATAGCGGTGAGACCTATGAAAGTGCCCTTGGGTATGAACTGGAGCTGACCTTTTGCAAGCTCCTCCTGACTTGGCTGATAGAAGAATACGAGCCAGTTGGCGATTATTCCCGAAAGCAGCGACCAGCCAAGCTGACCTATTGCAAATATCCATAATATCTTGTTTGTCGCAACTTTTCTGTTCTCCATAAGGTTCACTCCTTTCTAAGGAAGAAAACGGCTGTCTCAATGATCGTCCCGAGCTCGTCAACAGCGTGAGAGAAGTCATCACCCGGGAGAAGCTCTCCCTGAATGAGCTTCTTGCTGAGCTCCATAAGAGTGTGTGCGTAGGAAAGGTAGAATAGGCGTATATTCGGTATCTCGCGGACCGTACCGTCATACAGTCCCGTAAGATAAGCGTTTTCAAAAACGGGGTAGAAGTTTATGATAGACTTCTCGTAGTTTTTCAGATCCTGCTTGGGAATATCTCCTGACATGAGCATGAGGTCGAACTCCGAGAGAAGCTTCATAAAACCCGGGTGTGCCTCGTAGAGAACTATGAACATTCTCATCAGGTCATTGACCTGCTTAATGCCTGACTGAGCAAGAAAGACATCGGATTCAAAGATACCGCTGAACATCTTGTTGAGTTCGTTCCACATATAGGTCATGGCAGCGATAGTGATACCGTTTTTTGTGCCGAAATAGCGATAAAGAGTAGCTACGCCCACGCCGCTTTCCTCAGCGATATCGGTCATCTTGACAGCTTCGATACCGTTTTTGAGAAAGAGCTGAGCGCTGACTTCTACAGCCTTGTCGAATCGTTGATTTTTCAAATTATCCTGCGAAAATGCGTTTTCCACTTGACAAACCTCCTTTTTTGTGATAGACTATATATCAGATGATAGACGGTCTATCATTGTTAAATTAATTGTATCATATTTTACGCATTTTGTCAAGACCTTGGAGGTATTTTTATGGACAGATCAAAATTTATCTTTGGCAATGAAATATCCCGAAAAGCTTACAAAAAGGCAGTTAAGACAAAAGCAAAATTCATTGATAAATACGGCGACGATTCCGACGCTGTATATCACCTTGCCGAGGTTGAAGCTCCTGCTGTAGGAAAGCCGCTGGGCGTCCGCAAAATAGTCATCGGTAAGGAGAGCACCTGCAAATTTGACGACAAGAGCCTTGTTATAGGCAATATCCGTATGGGCTTCGGACACTACAGGATATCTATGGCTATAGCTTCAGCTGCTCATGCTATGGGCTATACGCCTTATTGGTTCGACCTGCACTCATTCAAGGAGGCGTCCTGCGGCAAGATAATCGCTCAGCAGAACGAGCTGTATTCCCTTGGCTCGCGCCTGTCTCAGCGCTTTTCGCTTTTCAATAAAATAGTTTGGGAGCCTCTTAACAGTGAGGGCTTCCGCAAGCTGACCTATAACAGCTCCGACCAGAAAACAGCGGAGCTTATGACTGCTGTATTCAAAGAGCTCCCGAAGGATATCCCTTATGTGGCAACTCATGTATGGCCGTCACAGGCGGCAGTCCACGCAGGGCTCACCCATGTTGTAAACGCTATCCCCGATAACTGGCCAATGGGACTTCATCTTTCCGAGGGCGCTGTCCATGCGGTGCAGACTCCGTCGGCTTACCTTGGCTACAGAGCTCTCCGCGGAATGGACAAGAAGCGTCAGCTCAAGCCTATGCCCAAGGACGCCATAGTTTACACAGGTCACTATATCGACCATGAGCTTGTAAGCAATATCGAGGCGGATTGCCAGAAGCGTATCGACAGAGTCAACAGCAAAAAGCCTGTCCGCTGGCTAATGTCCGTAGGCGGAGCAGGCGCACAGAAAGAGATATTCATTGCAGTTATCCGAAAGCTTCTCCCTGCTATAAAGGCAAGAAAGGCTGTGCTTTTCATAAATGTGGGCGACCATTCAAAGGTATGGCATGAGCTTGTTGCGGCAGTTCCGCAGATGAAGCCGTTTCTCCGTGAGCATTTCGACGATTTTGACGAGACCGCAAGCTTCTGTGAGGGAGCTTACAGCGGCGAGGTCAGCGGTATCCACGCTTTCTGCCATTCCGATATATTTGCCGCAGTTTACTCAACGAATCTGCTTATGAGGTGCAGCGACGTCCTCATCACAAAGCCCAGTGAGCTTGCGTTTTATCCAATACCCAAGCTTATGATAAAGCGAGTAGGCGGTCATGAGGCATGGGGAGCTATCCGCGCTGCCGAGATAGGCGACGGTACATATGAGTGTTCAACGCCTGCGGAGACTGCTGCCATGATAGACATGATCCAGCATGGCAGGGACATCATCGAGAAGATGTGCGGATACATTCTCACCGCCAAGAAAGCAGGAGTTTACAACGGAGCATACCGTGCCGTTGAGCTTGCTGTGGGCAAAAATAAATAATTATCAGCCGTGTTCCCGGAGCTTTGTGCAGGGAACGCGGCTTTGCTTTTTGCACATAAATATCAGATGAGTGATGTGTAAATCGCTGAAATTCACGTTCAATCTTTGAAATGTCCACCATATATGTAAATAGTAGGTTGTCTTATCATATTAGTTGAAGTATAATATGATTGGAGAAATTTGCATTATTTAAAGGAGTGATACTAATGAAGCATTCAAAAATCTTCGGAAAAATGCTTTCTGCTGTTACAGCGTCTGCATTGCTGTTGGTAGGCAACACAGCTTTCCCCGAAATAGGCACAATGACCGCTAAGGCTGCCGATGCGCAGGACAGAGGCAACATAGGCGGCTACGACTACGAAATGTGGAATCAGAACGGTACAGGACAGGCGTCAATGAAACCAAGCGCAGGCTCCTTTACCTGTTCGTGGAGCAACATTGAGAACTTCCTCGCTCGTATGGGAAAGAACTACGACAGCAAGAAGCTCAATTACAAGGACATAGGCAATAATATCGTCCTTACCTATGATGTTGAGTATTCGCCGAGAGGAAATTCCTATATGTGCGTTTACGGTTGGACAAGAAAGCCTCTCATGGAGTATTATATCGTTGAGGGCTGGGGCAGCTGGAGACCTATCGCAGGTGACGCAGAGAGAAAAGGCACGGTAACTCTCGACGGAAATACCTATGACATTGCCAAGACAATGCGCTATAATCAGCCTTCACTTGACGGTACGCAGACATTCCCTCAGTACTGGAGCGTCCGTCAGACAAGCGGTTCAAGGGACAATGTTCAGAACAACATGAAGGGCACTATCCATGTTGGCAAGCACTTCGACGCCTGGGCTAAGGCAGGACTTGATATGTCGGGTACTCTTTATGAAGTATCTCTCAATATCGAGGGCTACAGGTCAAACGGCTCAGCTAACGTAAAGAGCGTAAGAGTTTACGAGAATTACGATGACGGCGGAGAGAATCCCGATCCCGGCACATCTGAGGAGCAGCCAAAGACAGCTGTAGAGCCTGATGAGAACGGCTACTACTTCAACGATACCTTTGACAGCGGCGTTGGCGACTGGGCAGGCAGAGGTGCAGCCACAGTTGATACGACCACTTCTGAGAAGTTCGCAGGTACAGGCTCACTGAGCGTATCAGGCAGAACAGCTAACTGGAACGGCGCTGTAAAGGCTCTTGATACTTCAACATTCAAGCCCGGCGAGACCTACAGCTTTGCTGTAAACGCTATGTACAAGAGCGGCGGCTCTGAGGAGAAGTTCAAGCTTACTCTTCAGTACAATGACGGTACAGGCGCACAGTACAGCGAGGTAGCTTCTGCTTCTACAACAGCAGGCGACTGGGTACAGCTTGCAAATCCGAGCTATACTATCCCTGCTGGTGCAACAGACCTCCAGCTTTATGTAGAGACAATTGATACCGATATAGATTTCTATATCGACGAAGCAATAGGCGCAAAGAGCGGCACAGAGATAAAGGGAGCAGACGGTCCGAAGGTAGTTATCCTCGGTGATGCTAACTTCGACGGCGCTGTAAACTCATTCGACCTTGTAGCAGCAAGAAAGGCTCTCCTTGCAGGAAATGCAAGCGGTTCAGACCTTAAAGCTGCCGATGTTGACCAGAACGGCAAGCTGGAAACGGCTGACCTTGTTCTTATCCAGTCCTTTGTTATCGGCAAGATAAGCGAATGGCCCGAGCCGCCTGAGCCCGAGAAGCCTGATTATGATACCTCCAAGTGGGATAACTACAAGGAGACAGCTTCTGCTCAGTATATCGACTTCTACAAGAGCTCGATCAAGCACATGGGCAACACATACAGACTCACTCAGAAGCTGGCAGCAGCTGAAAACGGCGAGTCTCTCACAGTAGCTTACCTCGGCGGTTCTATCACTGAGGGCAAGAACTACACAACACCATTTTCCAACTACCTCAGGACAACATTTGCTAAGGGCAGTTTCAAGGAGATAAACGCAGGTCTTTCGGGAACATCTTCCGTTGTAGGACTGGTCCGCAGCGAGAAGCAGATAGTCGAGCAGAAGCCTGATATCATCTTCCTTGAATTCTCGGTAAACGACCATGAGGATATCATGTACAAGAAGTGCTTTGAGAGCTGTATCAAGAAGTTCCTTGATATGCCAAATGAACCAGCTGTAATCGTGCTTATCACACGTGCACAGGGCGGATTCTCGAGCCAATCACAGATGTATCCTATAGGCAAGAACTTTGATATTCCTGTAATCAGTATGGACGACGCGCTTACAAAGGCATTCAACAGTGGATTCCTTAAGACAGGCGATTACTACTCAGACGAGTATCACCCACATCAGAAGGGTGGACAGCTCATCGCTGACTGTCTAGCATACTACTTCCGTCAGGCAATGAAGAGCGAGAACCTCTCGGCTTCATATGAGCTTCCGACAAAGGCAGTATACGGTATGGAGTACGCAGACTGCGTAAACGTAAATCCTAAGGATCTCGATAACTTCAATGCAGGTTCATGGACATCAGGTTCCGGATATAACGGAAGCAAATCGCTTAACTACTCATACACTCTCAACGGTGGCAATCCGATGAAGTTCAAGACCACAGGAAAGGGACTCATCATAGTATTCAAGGCTAACAGCAACGGCATGGGCAGCATCAATGTAACTGTAAACGGCAAAACCACAAAGGTCAACGGAAACAAGCAGTACACATGGGGCGGTCCTGATGCAGAGCTTGGTTATTATCAGGATACAACGGGAGAACTTGATGTTTCCATTACAGGAAGCGGCAGCTTCACTATCTGGGGCATGGGCCTTATCAAGTAAATTTAATATTCAAAAGCTCCGATTTATTTTCGGAGCTTTTTTAAAACAAAGTTTAGAATCAAAAGATATTATTAAGTGCTAAAAAACTATTGATTTTTAGAAAAAAATAAGTTAAAATGTTCTTAGAATAAGAAATATGAAACGTAAATGGAGAAAGTGATGATTATTGAAACAAAACGGCTTTTCCTTCGGGAAATGAAAGAAAATGATTTGGATATGCTTTTCAAAGTATTGGGCGATAAGGAAAATATGCGGCATTATCCGTATGTTTTCGATAAAGTACATGTGCAAAGGTGGATCAAAAACAATATAGAACGGTATCGGGTTTTCGGTTTCGGTTTATGGGCGGTATGCTTGAAAGAAAGCGGTGAAATGATAGGCGATTGTGGGATTACAATGCAGAATATTAATGGAACCATACTCCCTGAGATAGGTTATCATATACGTGCTGATAAGCAACACAATGGATATGCAAAGGAAGCAGCACATTCTGTAAAAGACTGGGGATTTGTACATACACCTTTTAAGATTTTGTATTCCTACATGAAAGCTGATAATATCGCTTCTGCCAAAACAGCTGAAGCTATGGGGATGCACATTACTGATACTTATTTGGACGATATGTACGATAAAGTTCTAGTATATTCCATTAGCAGAAATTAATTGTGAAAAGAGGTTTTAGAATGAACAGACTGAGAAAAGCGCTTGCAGTTGCGGCTACGGCAGCATTGGTCATAACTTTATGCCCCATGA
>JAEEGJ010012010.1_pt1 | contig 21653 bp, 18 predicted proteins | sample 8958761 | NCBI WGS metagenome assembly JAEEGJ01 (sample SAMN16246546, study PRJNA631951) | gut metagenome | biome: gut microbiome; feature: rumen; material: RS-attached | host: Bos | place: Iran: Karaj | collected 2018-10
AGTAATTAGAGGGAGATAGATGACAAATTTTACAGTTGTACCATACCAAAAAGAAAACGGCGATATACCAATCAAAGACTTCTTGAACTCGTTAGATGTAAAAATGCGAGCAAAGATGTATGGTTTGATTGGAATTCTAAAAGAAAAAGGGAATCAACTTAGAGAACCTTATAGTAAACATCTTGATGACGGAATATTTGAACTACGTTGCAAGGTCGGAAGCAATATCACTAGAGTGCTATATTTCTTCTATTATAAAGGACAGATTGTACTTACTAATGGTTTTGTGAAAAAAACAAAAAAGACGCCGCCGGAGGAAATAGAACTGGCTAAAAAAAGAAGATCTGATTATATTACGAGGATGGAAAATTATGATAACGTTCGATGATATGCTCAACGAGCAGCTGCAAGATCCTGAATTCAGAAAAGAATATGAAGCAATTCAACCTGAAATGGACGTGATTAGGGCCATAGTGGATGCTAGAATTTCCCAAAACCTTACTCAGAAGGAGCTTTCTGAACGTTCAGGAATTAATCAGGCAGATATTAGTAAAATTGAGAATGGTACTAGAAATCCATCACTGAATCTGTTGAAAAGGCTAGCTGACGGAATGGGAATGACTCTTAAAATAGAATTTGTTCCTAAACAGCAGGCTTAGAAAATAATTAGAAAAATGAGTTCATGACCATTACGTCATAGGCTTTTTTCAATGCGGTTCACAAAAATTTGCTTTTTCCCAAAAAAGATTCATAATATAAGTAAGTACGATTAGGAGGTATGCTATGGCTACATCATCTATTACAAAAAGATTTGTAATCCAAGACGAAGAAACATGTCTTGCTCTTGCTAAAGCTCTTAAAGCCTCTAAAAAAATGTTAGAAAAAAAACCAAGAAATTTAACTTCTAACAATTCTTATGAAGAGGGTAAGAAAAAATTAAGCAAATACTTATCAAGCTATCAGAAGTAATCGATAGTTTAGGTTTAGATAACGTAAAAGTAATCCTCAATAAATTCAGATGTTCGCAAGATGAAGATATTGAGGATTTTTTACGGTTTAAAGCCATCGATTTTGAAAAGCGCTGTCTTTGTACTACATATTTAATTCTTAATGAAGATTTGCTAGAAAAAGATAGTTCAAATATCAACAATGACAGTTTTTTTGTTGAAGGGTATTTTTCGTTGGCTCATAAGTCCATTGAGTTTAATACTGAGATTTCAAAGAGCAAAAGAAAGAAAATTTTCTGTGGCTTTGATAAAGGAAGAAGCTGTTTCCATACAGTGCTAATAGCACAGTTAGGTAAATTTATTGATTGCAATTTTAGATCAAACATAAGAATTGACGATATTATGAGCCATGCTTTTGATATCATTACTAAAGCAAGTGACCTTATTGTTTTCAGTACACTTTTGGTCGAATGTAGAGATAATAATAAGTTGATTTCTATGTACGAAAAGTGTGGCTTTAGAAAATTTCAGTATACACAAGACAGTGAACATCCGGTGCAAATGATAAGCTATTTTCACTAAAGCGACAGTGTCGCCACTATCTCCGTGGCCTGAAAACAAAAAGATAGTGGCCTCACTGAAGCCACTATCTCTCACAGCCTATGAAGATGTCGTCATGGCATTTTACACATAATTGCCTTCGAGCGTATTAAAACTATCCGGGTAGTCAGCCTCCGGATTTTGACTACGATTTGACTACTTTTCGTGTACACAAAAGGCAGTATTTTGGATATTTTCGTCATTTCTGTTAACTCAAACTTCCCAGTTCAAAATCGCCGCAAAGCCTTATGCGATAAGGGCTGAACCGTAAAAAAGAAGGCACAGTTTCCTGAACCTTGGTATAATTGAATTGTCCAAAAACAAAAATACATGGGGAGAAAACTATGCCTTCTACAATAATATCACAAGACCAAAACGAACACGAAGTTTTCAATGCAATTCACAGCTTTCTCAGCCATTTTGGTATTGGAAAGCTCCTGAAAACATGTAACGCCATGAAACAAAAAGGCGTGCCCATCATGGACGTGTTCAAATATAAGCTCTGCAATGCTTTTACTGACAGAAGCATGTATATGCAGATGCAAACCGGTGTTTTCAACGAAGACTTCTCAAAGAATACAGTCTACCGGTTCATGAACGACCCTAAAGTCAACTGGCTTCGCTTTACGTCGATGCTCTCGAGAAAGGCTGCAGAGTCTCTTGAGCCTCTCACGGACGAGAGCAGGATTAACGCCTTTGTTATTGATGATACACTGTTTTCGCGTACTGGCTATAAGGGAACAGAACTGGCCTCCAGTCTTTTTGACCATGTTTCAGGGACCCACCAGAAAGGATTCCGCCTGATAACGCTTGGCTGGACAGATGGGAATACTTTTCTGCCAGTAAACGGCAGCCTGCTTGCCTCATCAAATCCTAAGTACGTGGTGTGCGAGAAGGAGTTCAAAATGCCTGATGGACGCTCCCTGGCCGCATCCCGCAGAAAGCTGGCACAGACAAAGGGAACGGAAGTAATGCTTGAACTGCTCAAAGAAGCAGACAAAGCAGGACATAAGGCTGACTTCGTTCTGTTTGACAGCTGGTTTTCGAGTCCTGCCCAGCTTCTTGACGTTAAAAATCTGGGCTTTGACTGTATCGCAATGGTCAAGAAAAACAGAACCCATTATGAATATGAGGGCAAGGAGCTCACTGTCAGCGGAATTTTCAGAGCCTGCAAGAAGAACCGGGGCCGCAGCAAATTCCTGCTTTCCGTGGATGTAAATGTTGGCACTGATGAGCAGAAGATACCGGCCAAAATAGTTTATGTCCGCAACAGGAGCAACAGGAAGGACTGGATTGCAATCATCTGCACGAAGCCTGAGCTGTCAGAGGAAGAGATAATCCGTATCTATGGCAAAAGGTGGAAGATTGAAGTGTTCTTCAAGACCTGCAAGTCATACCTTAAGCTGCTTACTGAATGCCACAGTATTTCATTCGATGCACTTACGGCGCATGTGGCGATCGTATTTACGCGCTATATGATGCTTGCTCTTGAGCAGCGACGAAATACAGATGCCCGAACTATTGGAGGGCTCTTCCTTGAATTCGTAGATGAGCTTAAGGACATAAAATTCTCGGAATCCTTACAGATCATAATGAATGCTTTTCTTAAATGTCTGAACACTGTTTTCCACATAACGAGCGAGCAAATTGAGGCATTTACGAGGGAATTCATTGAACGTATGCCCGGATATATCAAAAATGCCTTTGCCAGGGTGCAAGTGGCGGCCTGAGTGTTATTTTAGTTACAAAAAATTTAGATAAAACAATGCTTTAGCTCATTTTGGAACTGGGAAGTTTGAGTAATATTTTTTATATTTAGGGGCAATCACTTTTTTTATGTGATTGCAAAAAATAAAAATTATTTATGCATTGAATAAAAAAGGATCTTCCTTTATGTTTGAGTTGCATCCTGCAAGATGTAACATCTCAACCAAAATGAAGATCCATGCCATGAATTATATAAACAATACAACTACCTTTCAAGAAGCTCTTACTTCTTCTGCAAAGTATCTTATGTACCCCTCAAATCTTTCTGGTTTTCACAATACCGAAACAACCTTAAGGCGTTCAATGTCCGGAAGAAATGTCTTTTGTCACACGGGACATTTGAATTTACCTGAAAGAGAAAGGCTTTGTTCATGTGGGTGCAGGATGCATCTCAACAGCAGTCGTAACATTTACATACGTCATTTAAGTATAGGTGAACATCTGACGTGTCTGGAATTTCCTCACCATCAGTTACGCTGTCCGTCATGCGGTGCTACCAAAAGTCAGAATATTCCCTTCAAAGCTCAGGGGCACATGATTACGGAACCTTTGCACACATATACCAGAGATCTATTGGCTAAAGGAACCTACACCAACAAACAGGTGGCAGAAATCACCGGTCTCGGTGAAAACGTGGTAAAAGACATCGATAAGAAAAGGCTTCAGGAGCTTTATACAACCGACGGAGGAACAAAACTCATAAAGCCTGAAAAGCAGGCAAGATTTCTGGGTATAGACGAGTTCAAACTGCATAACGGGCATCGCTATGCCACTCATATAATCGACCTTGAAACAGGGCATATTCTGTGGATTCAGAACGGTAAAAAGAAGCAGGTAGTTTATGACTTCATCGACCATGTTGGAATGGACTGGATGGATGGTATAGAGGCAGTTGCCTGCGACATGAATTCTGATTTTGAAGAAGCCTTTGAGGAAAAGTGCCCTTGGATTCAGGTGGTTTTTGACTATTTCCATATCGTTAAAAACTTTAATGATAAAGTGGTAAGTGAGGTTCGTAAAGATGAACAGAGACGTCTGTACGAAGAAGGAAATATCGAAGCAGCGAAAGCCCTAAAGAAAACCAGATACATACTAACCTCCAATCGTTCAACTCTGCAGAAGAAGGACAAAGATGCCGATGAGGATAGAATAATTCATAAAGGCAGTTCCCTGTTTAAGACTGAGGATATTAAACGCCAAAGAGGATACGAAGCTAAATATAACGAACTGCTTAAACAGAATGAACTGTTATTCACTCTTGATCTGGTAAAAGAGAAGGTATTACAGGCTTATAAGATGACTGATGAAACAAAAATGGCTATAGAAATCGGCAACATAATGGAAATCTGTCAGGCGACAAACAATGAGCATTTCATCTGGTTCAGTCAACTTCTTAATAATCATTTTGAGGGAATCATTGCTCATGCCACCTATAAAATATCCTCTGGTAAAATTGAAGGAATCAACCAAAAGATCAAGACCATAAGACGACATGGTTACGGTTATCCGGATGACGAATACTTCTTCCTGAAAGTCATAGATGCGAGTAGGAAGAAGTACATCAGAAATCAGCGATCACATAAAATTAATGATTGAGCCAAGAAAAAGGAGGGACTGCCTGATATCAACTTTGCCGCGTTTGTCGATGAAAAGACCGGCATTCCGGTCTATTACGAGCTCTTCTTCGGGTCACTTCTCGACAAGTCGCAGACTCCCTTTACGATTAAGAACGCGGAGCGTCTCGGCTTCCGGAAGCTCTTCGTGGTGATGGACCGCGGATATTACCGCAAGGAGGTCTTCGAGGCATTCGAGGGCATGAGCTTTGCCTGCATGTGTCCTGAAAGCATGCCGGAGTTCGATAAGGTCTGGTCGAAACATCACTCTGAGATTAAAGACCAGCATAAGTACTTCGTTCCAGCTGAGAAGGTCTACGGCATAAAGGTTGACGACGTTAAGGTTTACGACAGGACGTACAAGGCTTTCCTTTATTACGATTCAGCCAGGGCCGAAGACGAGCGGGACACCATTCACCTGAAGCTCGGCATGCTGAAAGAGCAGGCGGCCGCAAGAAAGAACTACACAGCGAAAATGAAAAGCACCTTCGCTCCATGGCTTATCATCGAGAAGCTCGATGCAGCTGACCCGGAAACAGGTAAGAAGTTCAGGATTACTGAGAACAATGAGCGCATCCAGGAGGAGCTAGACAAGGCGGGGTTCTTCCTTGTGGTGTCAGACTGTGACTGCAGCACTGAGGAAATGATCATCAGGGCCCGCAAAAGAGATGTTGACGAGAAGACTTTCAGGCGTGCCAAGTCGCACTTCGACTTTACCAAAACCGGCACTCACAGCCGCGAGACATATCAGGGTAAGATGTTCGCCTGCTACCTTGCTCTTATCGTATCATCCGCATTCTGCTGGTATACCAAAAAATATATCAAGGCGGTCAGCAGCAGAACCATGGCAACAACCCTTGGGCTGCTGAAGAAGTACCAGATCCAGCAGCAGAAAGACCAGAGCTGGTTCCCGGTTTACGCCATAACGAAGAACATGAGGGAAGTCTTCATGCTGCTCGGTTTGGAGAATCCTGATACTGAAGTTCCCGAGATGGTCAAAAAGTTGTGTCTAAAGCTGTAGCCCCGTCAGAGCTGCATGTTGACGAGTGCAAAAGTAGCAGAGTTTAGGGTACATAGTCATAAATACGCAAATCATTGATACGGCGTTATTCATATAAGAGTCCGCTGAGCTGAAACAGCTTTCCAGTTACATGCCTGTTACATGGCAATAAAACTGCAGTGCATTGATTTTGCTGTGCTTATGTAAGGTACTGCCAGACGAAAAACGTTATCCAGTTACGTGCCCGTTACATGGCAGCCGCATGCCTTTGACGGCAGCTCGGATCCGCATTGATCTGAGGTCTTTCTGACCAGTGAAAACGACCGCGAGACGGTACTCAGTTACATGCCTGTTACATAGAAGTTACATGGCAATAAAATCATAAACGACTGATTTGACTGAATTCATCAAAACGGCTGCCTGACGAAAAGAGTCCTCCAGTTACATGCCCGTTACATGGCAGTTACATGCCCTGTGGCAGTTGATCTCCTATGGTTTCGCGAACTGGTGAAAAGGTTCAGTTATTATGCAATTGATTTGGATTGTTTCGCATGATTAGGCCAGATTGAAATTGCATGAACGCTGACTGAGATACACAGTATCGGAATGCCTATGAAACGTTGATGGATCAGCAGCCATTGACAAAAAAGAGGGACAAAATTCCTCACCTTTACGTCCTGTGAACAATGAGGACAAAAAAAGGTTTCTCCAGCAGTCATTACAAAATCAGATCATTCTTTCTTGTTAATAAGTCTGTTGGTGAAAGATCTTCTGTAATGTGATCCGGAGACAGCTGGTTAAGCCCAATAAGGCAGATAGCAGTGCCTGATTCCGGTATCTGAACTGTCTTCTTTTATCAATTTGGCATCTATGGAGTCTCTGATTATGCGTGATGCCATAGGATAGTTCTTATCGTCTATGCCAAGACGCTGACGCAACGACTTGTTAGTCATTTTGTCGTTTGATACATACTTCAGGCAGGCATGCTGGTAACATGCATCAATCCGTTCCATTTTACTAAGTTGCGATAGTTTTCTGTATGAGAACAGTGTTACCACTGTACGCGATTCCTGGATGAGAATATGAAGAGGCGGAAGCTGGTAGAACTCAATGCTGTCTACAACTTTATCAAGTCCGCTCCCTTTTTCCTCGCATATGCCCATTCTTCGCATCATATCTGCAAGTGAGTCGTTGCGGGAGCTGTATTCATCTATGAACCGCTCGTAGTTAATGACAGGTTGTCCAGAGTTGGAGAAATCTATACGATCTGGATAGATTTCAACCATAGGGAATCCCTGTTCTGCCAAATCCTGATGAATCAGCATATTGGCTACAATCTCCCTCACGGCAATCTCGGGGTACATTCTTACTTCAGTACGCAGTGCTGTTCCAATTTCCTCGTTCATTGGAAGCTGGCCGTTAATCCAGTCTACAAGGTTTTTGAAACATAAGGCATATCCTGAATTAAACTGCTGTTCACGCGTTGTATCGAGCTTGTTCTTGCCTTTATATACGATAACTCTTACTGACTTCCTCCTCAGTAAGTCAAAATCAGCCAGGTTCTTTGCCAAAAGCAGAGCACCTAGTTCTGTAATGCTGTAGCCAACTGGATCGATGAGAATAATTTTTTCTGACAGGAATCTGTCCATTACTCCTTTTGTGTCTGATGGAATTGGCAGGTGCATCATGTCGAAGTATGTTTCGCTGCTCAGCAGCGACATAACCTGTGCCTCAGTGAGACCGCTCTTCAGTACAATTGATTCTATGGCTTTCTGATTGCCTTTCCAAATTTTGGACTTTTTCTGTGGAAAGTCTTTCAGCTTCCTTGTGACTGAGCCAACTCTGATGTATTCGATATTCAAAAAAGAGACAGGGCGGTTTACAGTGGCTGGTATCTTGAAAATACATACATGCCCTTTGTCCTCGTAATCGAAGTTATCGATGATCTCAAAGTCTATGCGAGGATTAAGGCGAGTGGAGAGCCACGATTCGAGCTCTTCATTGCCGACTTTCTTTTGTGTTGGATAAAAATTGGTGCCGACAACCTTATGTGTTTTATCGTCTACTCCGAAGACAATATAACCGAAAGACATGTTTTTCAGTAAGGCGCTGTTTGAAATAGCAGCAATACGCTCACCGATTTCATCATTGGAATGAAAGTTGTCTTTGAACTCTACCCACTCAGTTTCGGTAGGTCGTGAGATCAGGGCATCAATGAGCTTTTTGAATTCAGAGTATTCCATACTTCAAATTTACATGACGGTTACAAAAATGGTTTCCCTTATTTTATACATAGTTACGTCATTTCTAAAAAAATAGCATAAGAAAAACACTTATCCTGCGGCAGATACTTTCAAATCGAAGTGTTATTTAATTTTGGATTTTCAACTTTAACGCGCACTTGGAGCAGCCCTTATTTCAGGTTCCTTTTCGCAGAATATCCAGATACGCTTCATAGGCAAAAGTACGATTTCTGCTGTTTGCGGATGTCTGCACCAGAATACCTGCATCCACCAGGCGATGAACCGCACTGGATGCTGTATTGAAAGCAATCCCTAAAGCCTTAGCCGTCTTGCTGATTTCAATAATAGGGTTGGACTCCAGATAATTGAAAACCAGCATTGCGTTTTTGGCTGCGCGGCCAAGCCCGGAGATTGCGGATACAGATGCATCATGAAGGCGGGTCAGCTCATCGATTGTTTCGGTCGCATCTTCAGCGCATTCCAGAATAGCCTGCAGGAAAAACCTCACCCACTGTTCATAGTTCCCTTTTGTTCTTACTTCGGTCATGCGGTCGTAGTATTCCACACGGTTTTTCTTTAGAAAATAGGAAATGTAGAGAGCGGGAGTGGAAAGGACTCTCTTTTCCATCAAAAACAGAGTAATCAGCAGGCGTCCGACACGGCCGTTTCCATCAAGAAAAGGATGGATGGTTTCAAACTGATAGTGTATCAATGCCGCGCGGATTAAGACATCAAGGTCATCGTCGGCATTGATGTATTTTTCGAGGTCGCTCATGGCCTCCTGCATATCATCGGGAGACGGGGGAATGTACCGGGCGTTCTTCAGTGTGCTGCCCTGGCCTCCGATCCAGTTCTGTGAATGCCGAAACTCACCGGGACTTTTTTCCTGCCCCCTTACTCCTTCCATCAAAACCGCATGGGTTTCCTTAATCAGGCGGTTGCACAAAGGAAGTGTCTGCAGGCGATTGATTGCAAACTCAGTGGCCTTGATGTAATTTACGACATCTGCAACGTTCCGGTTTGTATTTGCATCCAGCATCGGGTCGAGCACATCTTCCAATGTTGCCTGTGTACCTTCAATCTGAGAGGACATCAGGGCCTCTTTGCGCACATACATGGATACGAACAGTCCGGCATTTGGAATGCGGGCAGCTGCACTCTCCAGAACGGCAAGCTGCGAATTTGCCTTCACCAGCAAAGCTACAATATCTTCCGTCAGCTCAACAGGAGGAGCCGGAGGCAGAGGATTCGGGACAAAGGACCTGTAGGCCATTACGCCAGATAAATTTGTTTTATAACGGCCTGCACGGTTATTCATAAGCGTAGGCTCCCTTCAGGAAACTTGAAGTATGCAAGCCTATTATATTCTCGTTATTTCAAAAAATTGACTGAACTTGAAATAAGAAGGCGGATTGCCTGCTCTTATTTCATTTTCGCCAGCTGAGCGGAGATCGCATTGCCTGAGGCTTCGGAACGCTACAGCCAGGTGATTAAAAGACACGTCCTTTGTACTTATCGCGAAAGCAGCACGCGATCCCATGGCCGGTATGCGGCTGAAGGCGGCTGGCAGTCATGCAGGATTTTCCCTTCTTAATCAGGACCTCCGATGTCTCAGGGCTTTGATCCTGCAGGCAGTTTATTTATAAAATCGGATGTATGGTGTTCAGCACACAGCAGTGAATGCCGGACGCTGCTTTACTTCAGATGAGGGAAAATTCATGACAGTCGTTGAATATGCCTGTTTCAGGGATAACCTGGAGCTCTTCATGGACAAGGTCTCAGACAAGTGTGAGCCTGTGACTGTTGCCATGGAAAACAATAAAAATGTCGTCGTGCTTTCCGAGGAGTCCTATAACAATCTGATGGAAAACCTCCATGTTATGGGCAGCGAAGCAAACTATAGCTGGCTTATGGCATCGAAAAAACAGCTTGAAGAGGGCAGGGCCTCCACGCATGAGCTCACCGGAGAGAGCGGAGAATAAGGCATTTACCTTCCCGGACATCTGTGTTCCCGATTCCGGGAAGCCTTGGCAGAATTTCTGAAACCCTTTGACGCAACTCCGTCTTCTGACAATGCTGCTAATACAATAAAGCGGTATACGCTTAAAGTGTGGAAGGAAAGGCCGTTGCACAGAGCCAGGGCACGCAGCGGATTGACTGATGCCACTCCTGCATGGGTGCCTGCGGATGCGGAATAACGGCGGTGCAGAGTCCTTTCCGGCCAGCATCCTGATCCGCACCGGAGCACCGCCCGGCGATGCGGCGGGGCCAGCCGGAGCGGACTCTTTCACGCTTCAGGAACTCTCGGCCTTATTTTAAGCGATGTGGTGTCATAAATGCGATGTCAGAAGGCTGCAAAACAGCAGCCAGGCCTGACAGAGGCCGGAGCAGGCATTTCTGAGGTGGCATGGCTTTGGGGAGATGGGCAGAACCGCACAGCCGAATGGCCTCTGCTCCCACAAAGGCAGTTTTACAGCGTTTTCCGGGATCCTGACGTGAAAGGATAAAGAGATGATGAAGCATGCAGGCTGCAGCCGCCCAGCATGGTTCTGCAGCCTGATTCAGAGAGAGGAGACAGTATGTTCGCAAACGATATGAGGCCCGACTTCTGCATCCGCCACACTAGGAAAGAGAACGCATCAGGTGCGGTTAAGGAAATTTACTCAAGGCTGCCGCAGCAGGTGATGGTCTCGGGCCGGTCCTCGTGAAGTCCTCCGTTCCCGGGCATGCCGGCATGAACGCGGCCGGGCTCGGCTTCTTCGCCTGCCACCGACCATCCCGAGAGCAGTGATGGAGGCGATCCGGTGCATTCTCGCGGTGAAGGTCAGCTCTGCCTGCTGCGCTTCGGTGAATGGCAATTTCCTGATTGCGGAAGGCTTCCCTGAGGATAGGTTTGACTCGCTCGCTGAGGAGAAGAGGAGCTCGTTCTTCTCCGGGAAGGACAATGCCATGTCAGCTTCGCTGTCGACGCCTCCATGAGCCCAACATCTGTCAATGCCGCCTGCATTGAGAAGGTCAGGGCGGCAGGCTGGAGCGATGAGGAGCTTCTTGCTGCCGTCGTGAACGGCATCGACTCCGTTGCCGGCATCAATGTATTCAAGGTGTTCCGGGTGAAGGAGCCCAGGGCCTGAGAGGCTCGGGCTGCTGGATTTCTGTAAGGTCAGCGGGCGTGCAGGCTTTGATGCCTGACACGCCTTCGTTTCTCAAGGGTAAAAACCATGGGCAGGAAAAACAGTTCTTTTGATTACAGGACTCTGGCGGGCTGTATCCTCCCGAAGGACATCCTCAGGCTCTTTGACGTCACCGGGATTGAAGAGAAGCATGCCGGAAGGTCCGGCCCTGACGGGGAGGAGGAGGTGATCCTCCGCATCAGCCTCGATGAGGCCGACAGCCGCAGCACACTGGGACACAGCCTACAGCCTGGGGCCGAACGGCTTTACCGAGGGCTGCGATGTGACTGACTTCCCGCTGAGAGGACACAGGGTCATCCTGCGTTTCAGAAGGCGCAGGTGGCTTGACGCCGAGGGGCACAATGTGGTGCTCAGCCGGTATCAGCTTGCGGCACCGGGCACCGGATATTCCGCTGAGCTTGCCGGAGTCCTGAAAAGGTGTATGGACACTATGCCTGTATCAGCCTCTTCCCTTGCAAGGCACTTTAAGATTGAGCGCTTCAATTTTTTACGCTGCTACAAAGAGTGCCTGAGCGGCTTCACGGAGTGGGAGCAGGCACCGCATGCGGATGAGTGGGTGCTTCTCGAAAGAAACGCTGGCCTGAGCCTTTCCATAGGTGAGACGGAGCTTGGCGGAAGTGTACGGACGATTGTGTCCAATGCTGAGGCGAAGGGAGGGAAAGGATCTCTCGTTGCCGTAATAAAAGGCGCTGACCCGGATAATGTGGAATCAGTGCTCAGGAGAATTCCGGAGGAGAGGCGCAGAGGCGTCAGGGAGCTTGTGATTCACTCTCCGGGCATGCGCATGGCCGCAGGGAAAGAGTTCCCGGGAGCCGCCATCGTTTCTGCCGGACGTTCAGACGGTGCCCGGGAGGACATTCTCATCGAAAGGATGAGAGAGTTCAGGGAGACGATACAGGGAATAAAGGATCTTCCGTTCTTCCTCTTCAGGTGCATGGGAATTTTCGGCTGAAGCCGGGAGGGCATAGCGTCAGTGCATGAGACCGGAAAGGATGCTTTCCATGATGAGGCGTGCATGAACAGGGGCGTCCTATGGCAGGATGGCCCGGCACGCGTTTGATGCTTTTCCTTTCGTGTCCGGCAGGGTAAGCGAACTTCCTCCAAATCTCTGTTTTTCAATGAGATTTGGAGGAAGTTCAGCTGATCAACATGCTCGGAATCCATGAGCGGAGTGGTGGCCTCTTTACAGGTTTGCAGGAAGCTTTGCGGAATATTGCAGCAGGCTTGTCTTCGTGTTACCAGGAAAATCCTGATGTTCAGAGCCGGCAGCTGCCTGGCTGAGCTCGTCAGGCAGGCCGGTCCATCAGCGTGAGAGTGGTACTGTTATTCGGTAAGGCTTGAGAGCGAGCGCATGATCAGGTCGACATCCTTGTTCTCAAGCTCCTTGATGATGTGAAGGTAGGTCTTCTGCGTGGTGTTGATGCTTGAGTGGCCGAGCCTCTGCGCAACGCTAGCGACCGACACTCCCTCGAAGAGAAGAAGCGACGCGTGGGTATGGCGGAGGCCGTGGATGGTGATGGCCGGAATGCCGGCGCTGGCGCAGCGCCTCCTGAGCGCATCGTTGACCGTAGAGTTGAAGATCCTTTTATCCTCGCCGACAAAGATCGGCTTGTCATGCGGCAGATCCTTTATGAGCGTGAAGAACTGGATGACGGTCTGCCAGTCAAGCCTGACTTTCCTGACCGATGACTTGTTCTTCGTGGGCTGGAAGCCCTTCTGATCCTTGTAGTCCCAGGTCTTGCTGACTGAGACAGTCTGGTGGGCGAAGTCAAAATCGCCGGGCGTCAGGGCAATGGCTTCGGAGAAGCGCATGCCGGTCTTGGCGATAAGGAGAAGCAGCCAGTCGGTGTTGATGCCGCTCTGGAGATCAAGCACCGAGATGAATTTCTGCAGCTCGTAGCGGCTCAGGTACTTTTTCTTCTTTGCGGCAGGTGCCTTGCCCTTGATGATGACCTTGCGGGTCGGATCATGGGGGATCAGGCCGTCGTCAACCGCGTCGATGATTGCGCCCTTGAGCTGGTGGTGGAAATCCATGGTGGTCTGGCGCTCATGCTCCGCGGCGTAGTCGTTGATGAGCTGCTGGTAGGCAACTCGGTCAAACTTGCAGAGCTGGAGCTCGGGGATAAGTTTCTTTACCCACTGCTCGGTCAGACGGTACTTTTTCAGTGTTACCTCCCTGACGGAGCCTACCTTGTAGATGGTAAGCCAGTTTGAGTAATACTCGTGGAAAAGCTGATTTGGTGTGGAAGTCATAGGATTAGTTCCTGCAAATAAGCTCACGCTGATGAAGGGTGATAGCATAATCAACATTGCGGAAGAACTGACCTATGCGAATCTGTTCCTCAACTGCCGGCAGCTTTATTGAGATTCCCATAAACTGGTCATAGTTGATATTCAAAAGACCATTCATTCGGGCTCCAGACGAAATTAGCTTACTCAACTCAATGTCTGGAAGTTTGCTTGCAAACAGGTACTCTATAAAAGCTGGATCTGCTTCATTTGTTGTTTTAAAACTGTGATAAACCCTTGGTACAAGCGCTTCTTCGTAAGTTCTAAGTTCAAAAACAGCACCATATTTTGCTAGTTTTGAGTTCCCGTGGTTATATGACAGCTGCCCTTTTTTGAGCAGGGTATAATTTTTCTGTTCAGTTCCTGCGATGTTTCCAGAAAACCGATCCTCTTGGTTCATCCAACCGTTTCCAGCTGAAATTGTTAATGTCGGAAGATCCATTCTGCCATCATTTCCGCGAACCCTTTCTGAAATTTCGCCGAGCTTACGCTGTTCCCAAGCATCGGTGAATCCCGGGAATCTTATCTTCGGTACTGCCATCGTTACAGCCTCACCTCAAGCCCGAGTTCCTCGAAGAACTTATTAAGCTTCGCGTTTGTCTCGGATATCTCTGCGTCAACCTTCTGTAGCTCCCTGTAGACATCGTTCGGGTCTATCTCCTCTTCCTCCTCGGAAGTATCCACATAGCGCGCGATGTTCAGGTTGAAGTCGTTCTTCTTTATCTCCTCAAAGGATGCAAGATGGGCGTACTTCTCGACGTCCTTCCTGTCAAAGAAGGTGCTTACTATCTTGTCTATATTGGCGTCAGTGAGTTTGTTCTGGTTCTTGCCCTTCTCGAACTCCTGTGAGGCGTCAATGAACAGGATGTCGCGGCTGGTATTGTCCTTCCGGAGGACTATTACGCAGGTCGGAATGGAGGTGTTGAAGAAGATGTTCGCGGGAAGCCCGATGACAGCATAGATGCTGCCGTCCTCGATAAGGTGCTTCCTGATTGTCCCCTCAGCTGCTCCACGGAACAGCACTCCATGAGGCTGTACGATGCCCATTACCCCGCCCGGCTTGAGGTGATAAAAGCCATGGAGCAGGAAGGCCAAATCAGCCTTGCCCTTCGGTGCCAGCTGCTCGTAACGTGCGAAGCGGACATCCTGCAGCATTGACTCCCTGTTGTTCCAGTTCTGCGAGTACGGAGGGTTCATGACAACGGCATCGAAGTTGGTAGGCTCGTCGGTAGGCCAGTCGGCATCAAGAGTGTCGCCCTGCCTCAGGTGCTGCCTGGCAGCCGGCACCTGGTGCAGCATCATGTTCATCCTCGCGAGGTTGAAGGTCTGGTTCTTGATTTCCTGCCCGAAGAACTCGATGTGCTGCCTGCAGCCCTCTGACTCATTGCCCTCGCCGCGGCCGATATAGTTCTTTACCTGGAGCAACAGAGAGCCAGAGCCCATGCACGGGTCATATATGGTGAAGCCGTCCTTGTCCTCTTTCCCTCTCGTGACAATCCTCGTTATGAGCTTCGAAACTGCCTGAGGGGTGTAGAACTCTCCGGCCTTCTTGCCTGACTCCGAGGCAAACTTGCCAATCAGGTACTCATAGGCATCGCCAAGCGCGTCAGCGCCGTAGCTCGAGAAATCAAGGTCATAGAGCTTCTTTATCACTGCGGAAAGAAGAGAGTTGCGCTCCGTGTCGGTCTTGCCCAAATCCTTCGAGTAAATGTCAAAGTCATCGAACAGCCCGGTATAGGGCTTGTGCCCCTCATTGCCGATTGTTGACTGCTCTATGTCGTTGAAAGCCTCGCCAAGCTCCTTTACGAGGAAAGTGCCGTCGTTGATATGGTTATAGAAGGCAGTGAAGGTATGCTCCGGCTCAATAGCGCAGCCGTACCTTATCTTCAGCTCATCCTGTACGTCCACGAACTCCTCTTTGCCCTTCAGTCCCTCGTAAATCTCCTGGGCCTCATGCATATCGCGGGGCTTCCTTTCCTCCAGCAGCTCAACCACAGTCCTGAGCTGGCTGTCTGAAACGGCCTTGTAGAAAATCAGCCCGAGCAGATAGTCCTTGTAGACATCAGCCGACATGATTTTCCGCATTTCGTCTGCTGATGACCAGAGGGCACTGAACAGATCCTGAGACTTTGTATCCATATCTTTAACCGAAATTTTAGTTGCTACGCCAAAAACAGAGAATAACTTACACAACCGACATATATTTTCATAACCTTACACCGAAAATCACAACAATACAATTTTTTCAATGAGCAATAGCGCCAGCAGTCATAAAAAAATTGCACCGAATCGTACAAAACCAGGGAACACGGTATGGAAGATAGCCGATTACATAAACTTGGGAACAGCGTAAGCTGGATAAGATTGCTAATCGCTATGACAATTTAAGAATTCCTGTAACAGCCTCAGATCGTATTTCAGGAACGACTCCGTACTATGGTGCGAATGGCATTCAAGACTATGTAAAAGGCTTTACTCATGATGGAGAGTTTGTCTTGATTGCTGAAGACGGAGCAAATGATTTGCATAATTATCCAGTACAGTACGTAAATGGAAAAGTCTGGGTAAATAACCATGCTCACGTACTTCAAGGCATAAATGGACTGGTAGATACAAGGTTTCTTGGATATGCATTTTCCCAGGTCAATATGGAAGCAATTTTAGTTGGCGGTAGTAGAGCCAAACTTAATGCTTCTGACCTTATGAAGATAGAAATTAGATTGCCAAGATTGATGCAGGAACAGCAGCATATAGCAACATTCCTCCACTCATTAGATCAGACTATCACCCTTCATCAGCGTGCGCCATGAAGATGCTAAGAATTGGCTCCCCACTCATATAACAGGGAAGCCATTTTTTACAAAACAAGGCTATTGTCTCTTAAGCAGCGGCTTCAGCTCGTTCAGGATCAGCTCTCGTAAATCCTTTCTTATCTGTGAACGGTACTTAAGATTGCTGAGGCTTCCGCCTTTGGCCTTATAAACGTCCCAGCTGTAGGAGTTAAGGCTTATGGGGTCACCGTCTTTATAAGTCTCGGCAAGATACCTGATCTCACGCTGTGATAACTGCCACTTTTCGCAGAACTCGCTGATCTTTCCGTCTATGCTGGCGTCTATGCGCTCATTGATGATCCTGCTGACTCTCTGTCCTGTAAACCTTGTCGGATCCGCCTTGATATCATTCCAGGTGCCGCGGACAATGTCAGCAAGCTTAGGATTTACCTGATAAAGGGCATTGATGTATTCCTCAACCTTCGGATCCTCGATGAACAGTTCGGCCTGATCACCTGTCTCGGCAATATGGCTCTGCATCAGGGCAAGGAGGTACTGGAAATCAATAACCGTCTCATGTACCGACTCGATTCTGTACTCGATGTCTATAGGTGCTTCTGTTGGATCAGGATCTGGCCCAGGACCGATTACCTTGATCTCCTCGATGGCATTCTTGTATTTGCCAAGATATTTCTCGAAGTCTTCTGCAGTGAAGCCGAATTCCTCCTTTGCCATCTTGGGATCCCATTCATCAAACACCTGAATGGCAGCAAAATTGCGATCGACAGCCTGGAACAGCCTTGCGAACTTCTTGAGCACGGCGACGGACGTGTGATCCATGCTGTCGATGTCCTCAGGCCTCTGGGCGAATTTTCTGAGAGCGTCAATTGCCTCCTTTAAATCAGCCCTGGTCTGGGCCCATGACGGTGCTTTTACCCATGACTCTCCTCCGCAGGAATATAAAGTCAGCGCATCATCAGTTGCTTTCTGGAAGAGTGCCGGTGTCTGGAAGGTGACGATATTGCCGTATTTCTTGTCGCTGTCGAAAAGGCGGTTTGTCCTTGAGAACGCCTGGATAAGCCCCTGTGGAGTCATCGGCGGCCGGTCGATGAAGATGGTTGAGAGGCATGGCGCATCAAAACCAGTGAGAAGACGGTCAACTACGATCACCAGGTCAAGCTGCTCTCTACGATCTGCAAAGCGCTGCGCTTTCCTTGCGAGCCTCTGGTTGAGGTCAGAGTTGTAGCTCAGCACTCCGTTTTCGAGATTGAACTTTGTCCCGAACATATGGTTGTAGTCTGCGAGGGACTTCTTCATCTTTTCCTGATCCGCAAGCGCACCGTCCGAGTTCACTCCGACACTGTAGGTTATCGCGACTTTCGGAAAATCAGGGAGGACGCTGCGGACCTCCTCAGAGATATTCTTAGGATCAGACTTGAACTCCATGAAGAGCTCATAGTATCTCTGGGCGCTCGCTATGGAGGAGGTGGTAAGCATTGCCTCATAGGTTTTGCCGGAACCGGCCGCAAAGTTCAGCAGCTTGTTGCTTTTGTTGACGATGTAGTCAATGACTACTTTCCGGTACTCATCAGAATCGTAAAAATCCCTGCCGTAGGTGTCACGGTAGATGTTGAGAATTCTTTTCTCAAAGGCCGCCTGTGAGTCAACATTTGCAGATCGTTCAACTGGTATCCCGAATTTCTTTGCGAGATCCTCCAGCGCCTTGCCGGCAACATAAGCCTTGTGCAGCCTGAATCCGAGGACTGACCTGTCCTTGATCGCTTCCTTGATGGTGTACTTATGAAGCTCACGGTCGTAAAGCTTCTCCGTCGTAACCTGATACCCGCCCTTCTCAGTTTTTTTGTTCTCTGTGAATATCGGCGTACCGGTAAAACCGTACCAGAGAGCCGGCCGCGCAGTCGATCCGATAAAGCCGTCGATAAGCTTTTTCGTGGCATAGGTCACGGTGCGGTGGCACTCGTCGACTACAAACGCAATGCAGAGCTCATGGCAGCGCCGGCATACCGCCTCCCTTTCCTTATCAGAGAAGCGGAAACGCCGACCGGCAGGTATGTTCTCTCCGTCTGCGCTCTCCTCCGAGCTGTTTTTGTCAGGAGAGCAGGCGCTGATAAGGGCCTGGAACTTCTGTACGGTGGTGATGATCGCCTCGCGGTCATGGCTCATCAGCTTTCTTTTAAGGTCTCCGGAATTGTCGGTGCTCAGCACGGTGAGGTCAGTGTTCTGCGCATAGGCCATGAAGGCGTCAGAGGTCTGCGTGTCGAGATCAGTCCTGTCTATTAGGAATACTGTCTTGTCGATACTTGGGATGTCCAGCAGGTTCTTTGTGACCTTGAACGATGTAAGGGTTTTTCCGGATCCTGTCGTGTGCCAGATATAGCCGGACTGCCGGTTCCTTGAGGCCTTTCTAACAGCCTCGATTGCGTGGATCTGGTACGGCCTCAGCAGGATCAGCCTCTGGCTGCTGTTGTCAAGGACTGAGTACTTCCCGATCATCATATGCGCCATAGGGATGCTCAGCGCTTCTTTAGCAAACTGGATATAGTCCTCTACCGGCCTGTTGTCCTTGTCCACCCACCTGGTCAGGAACTGCTCGTTCAGCCTTTCGAGGGTGTCTGCAGCAAAATACCTTGTTCCGGAGCCGTTGGTAACCACGAACATCTGGATCATGCCGAACAGGCCGCGGAACTTGGAGTTCTGCATATACCTCTGAACCTGCCTGAACGCGTCCATATACGAGTTGCCGTGCTGCTTGAGCTCGATCTGAATCAGTGGTATTCCGTTAATCAGAAGAGTGACATCAAAGCGGGACTTTTGATCCATTACATCTGAGGCATTCCTGTCTATCTGGTACTGGTGGATGACCTCGTAGCTTGAATGTCCTCCGGCAATTTCCCGGTTGTTGATAACCTCCAGTGATATGGTGCCTCGGGAAACGTCCTCTCGCTGGACAGGGATCTGCGCTATTCCACGTTCTCCAGCGAGCCAGAGAGCTGCCTTATAAGGAGTCTGTGAATTGCGGCTGATGAAGTCCTTGATCTGCTGCATCTCAGAGTCAGTGATCAGCTGGCCGTCAAGGACAGCCTGGTTATTGCTGTTGAGCTTCTGACGGAAGTTGTCCCAGAGCTGTTCCTCGTTTTTTATGTCCTCACGGAGAACCCACTGGGACTGGCCTGAGATCAGCTGCTGTATCAGGCTATCTTCCATGAAAGTTTCTTTGGTTGGCATAACAGACTCCTGATTAAACAAACATTTGCTGAAGGAGGGACTTCTTCAGCTTCTGCAAAGCTTCGACCTTACGCTGATGAAGGGTGATAGTGTCGTCAATGGTCTTAAAGAATCCGCCGATTCTTACTTGTTCTTCCTTTGTTGCGGGAATGAAAATAGAAATGTTTTCTACATCTCTAGCATTGTAAGAAGGCAAGGCACCCGTCTGCGCAAGTCCTGGCAGATAGATGGTCTCAAATACAGCTTTTCCGAATCTAGCATCCCACTTACTGCTGAATTTATATGCCATTGTGTTGTTATCAAGAAGGAATGGAAAAGACACTAATCGCTTGCGATTTAGCAGGACTGCAGCTCCGACTTTTGCAAAAAACATGGCAGGAACTTCAGTGATAGGTTTCCATTTTTTCCTGGCAATTTGTTCCTCAGTGACATAGTTGTTGGCATTGACCATTTCGGTCTCATTGCCAGGATTATTCATATCCGAAACTTTGAAAAAAGGGATACCTGTCGTACCGCCTTGTTCAGCATCAGGGAAACCTACTCCGGACTGACATTGCCCAATTTCACCGAGCTTACGCTGTTCCCAAGCATCGGTAAAACCTGGGAAACGAACTTCCGGAACAGTTTCCCCACTTTTCGGGAACATTTTTTGGAGCAGCGATTTTTTGAGCAGTTTTATGCTCTCTAGCTTACGCTGATGAAGGGTGATAGTGTTGTCTATACGCTCAAAGAACTCACTGATTAGTGTCTGCTCGTCAATTGAAGGACACAGAATATCAACACCTTTTAAGTCCTCATTATGAAGGTGGACAATAGTTGCGCCCTGTGCCTTCATTGACAGCTTTTTCTGCTGATTTCCATTTGAAATGGTCAGTGCCAAAAATCCAGGGTTCAATTCGTTATTCGGGTGAATAATGTTGATATCCCCGCCAAGCAAAATTCCTGAGTTAGCAACGACTGAAGCCCTTGATATATCTTGTGCTGTTTCACCAGAAGCCGGTACGATTACATCTCCGCTTTCACTGTAGACGGACCCCGCTTTTTCCTCTGCAAATGTATCGACATTACGAATTATTGTTTCGTACTTCGTATACATCCGGCCGTACAGGATTATCGGTTTGCCAGATGTTTTTAAATCGGCTTTAGAATAGCCCGATCCCTTGGAAAAGGTAGCCATTCCTGAGAGTTTACGCTGTTCCCAATCATCGGTGAATCCCGGGAATCTTATCTTCGGTACTGTCATGGTTACAGCCTCACCTCAAGCCCGAGTTCCTCGAAGAACTTATTCAGCTTCGCGTTTGTCTCCGAGATTTCCGCATCAATCTTCTGCAGCTCCCTGTAGACGTCATTAGGGTCAATCTCCTCTTCCTCATCGGAAGTATCAACATACCTTGCGATGTTCAGGTTGAAGTCGTTCTTCTTTATCTCCTCGAAAGAGGCGAGATGCGCGTACTTCTCGACGTCCTTGCGGTCAAAGAAGGTGTTCACTATTTTGTCTATGTTGGCATCAGTGAGTCTGTTCTGGTTCTTGCCCTTCTCGAACTCCTGTGAGGCATCGATGAACAGGATGTCACGGCTGGTATTGTCCTTCCGGAGGACTATCACGCAGGTCGGGATTGAGGTGTTGAAGAAAATGTTAGCAGGAAGGCCGATTACGGCGTAGATGCTGCCGTCCTCGATAAGGTGCCTCCTGATTGTCCCCTCGGCGGCTCCCCTGAAAAGCACCCCGTGAGGCTGTACGATTCCCATGACTCCGCCCGGCTTGAGGTGGTAAAAGCCATGGAGCAGGAATGCCAAATCAGCCTTCCCCTTAGGAGCCAGCTGCTCGTAATGCGCGAAGCGTACATCCTGGAGCATTGACTCCTTGTTGTTCCAGTTCTGGGAATACGGAGGGTTCATGACAACGGCATCGAAGTTGGTAGGCTCGTCGGTAGGCCAGTCGGCATCAAGAGTGTCGCCCTGCCTCAGGTGCTGCCTGGCAGCCGG
>JAEEGJ010012012.1_pt1 | contig 21652 bp, 15 predicted proteins | sample 8958761 | NCBI WGS metagenome assembly JAEEGJ01 (sample SAMN16246546, study PRJNA631951) | gut metagenome | biome: gut microbiome; feature: rumen; material: RS-attached | host: Bos | place: Iran: Karaj | collected 2018-10
CCACCTCTTAGCGTAGCGAAGGTGGGGGGAGATCTTCGTTTCAGGCGGGGTTCAAGCCCCGACTGAAATGAGATGCGGAGCATCGTTTTGTTACCGAGGAAACGCTGAAGGCGTTTTCGAGGTGACTGTGACGTCCGTCCTCTTTGGTTTAAGAGGGCGGTTTTTCTTACATAAAAACAGAGCTTACACGAGCGGTCTTAAAGAGGGAAATCACATGGTCATAAAAAATGCTGAGCTGGAAATCGTATGCGGAGTTACAAGCACACTGCCCAAGAATATTTTACCTGAATTTGCATTTTCCGGGAAGTCAAATGTGGGTAAGTCATCACTGATAAATTCCCTTATGTTGCGGAAAAACCTGGCAAGGACTTCAGGACAGCCGGGGAAAACGCAGACCATAAATTATTACAAGGTTAACAATGAGTTTTACTGCGTGGACCTGCCGGGTTACGGGTATGCTAAGGTTTCAAAGGAAATCAAGGCAAAATGGGGTAAGATGATAGAAAAATACTTAAGGACTTCCAAGGTTCTGACTACGGTTTTCCTTCTGGTTGACATAAGGCACGAACCCGGTGAAAACGATAAGACCATGTTTGAATGGGTGGTAGCAAACGGTTTTGACCCGGTGGTCATATGCACTAAGATGGATAAGATAAGCCGTTCGCAGGTACAGCATCAGGTCTCTGTTATAAGAAAGGGACTGGGAGCAGGAAAGGATATAACCTTTATCCCTTTTTCTGCGGAAACAAAGCAGGGAAGGGATGAGATATGGGCTCTCATGGATGAGAGGATCGCAGCGTTCAACAGTGAAGCTGCAGTCGTTATTTCAGAAGATGACCTATAAGCATCGGATAGATGTCCTCTGCAGTTTTGTTCCAGTTTGAACAGATTTTTTTTGCGGATTTTTCCGAAGAGGAGCTTAGGTTCATCTCGAGTATCATGGTGCCGTTTTCCTCAATACAGAGGTTAGACATATATTGGTTAAGCCCGTATTGGTAATACTTGCTCCTTACGGAATAGTCATTATGTATTGAAAATTTGTTTTCTTTGATATACAGGTCGATATCATCCTTCATGCTCCGGGAGATTTCGCCCGAAAGAAGCTTTAATACGTTCCGGCCTTCTTCGGTTATGCTGTAAAGAGTCTTGTTCTGAGAAAAGATCTCAGAGACATAGCCGTCGCTTACAAGCTCTCCGAGGTCCTGCTGGAAAGTAAAGTAATCGGTATAATCATCTTTCAAAAGAAAGAAACTGAGCCTGTTTGTCGTTACAGGCACAGCTATTTTAGAGAGCAGATACAGTGTGGATATTTTGTATATTGTTTCCGTTTCCTTCATGATCGGGCCTTTCTTTAAGAAAGAGATTTTTATGACGCAGATACAGTATACAACGATTTGCGATAAAGTGCAAGAGTCATTGTGAGTAACGGGACCTTAAAAGGAAGGAGAAGTGCTGTTGATCCATATAGAGCTGCCGGAGGATGTAAGATATATCATTTCTTCGCTAAAGGCTGAGGGACATGAGGCATATGCCGTGGGCGGATGCGTCAGGGACTGTCTTTTAAATACTGCCCCGAAGGACTGGGATATTACTACTTCCGCTTTTCCGGATGATGTAAAGAGAATATTTCCAAGGACAATAGATACGGGGATCAAGCACGGGACGGTCACGGTTATGCTTAAGGGTACGGGATATGAGGTAACGACCTACCGGGTGGACGGAGAATATCTGGACGGACGCCATCCCGAAAACGTATCCTTTACCGGAAATCTTGATGAGGATCTGAAAAGAAGGGATTTTACGATAAACGCCTTTGTTTACAGTGACGAGACGGGCGTAAAGGATCTATTCGGAGGACTTGACGATTTAAAAAACGGGATAATACGCTGCGTGGGAAACCCTGAAGAACGCTTTGGGGAGGACGCTTTGAGGATACTGAGGGCGATCAGATTTGCTGCAAAGCTGGGATTTGAAGTTGAACCCGAAACTTACAGGGCCTGTATCAAGCTGAGGCAGAACCTTTCAAAGGTCAGTAGTGAACGCATAAAGGCGGAGCTTGATAAGATACTTGTATCACCTAATCCCGGACATATTTCCGTATTAAGGGAAATGGGTATATCACAGGTTATAATGCCGGAGCTCGACAGAGCAGACATATCAGGGCTTTCCGCCGCACTTGAAAGAGCGGAAGCGGAGCTTCCTATAAGATGGGCCGTGCTGTGCTTTTTCCTTGCTCGCAGTGACAGGGATTCGGCCTCGGAACTGATGCGACGTCTTAAATTTGACAATAGGACACGTGACAGAGTGCTGCTGTTTATAAGGATTGCAGAGGGAAAGCTTCCCGTTCCGCGAGATCCGGAGTTTAGAAAAGCCTGCAGGATACTGATAAATCATACAGGAAAAGAAGATGTCTTTGCTTTCCTTTCCTTCTGTGAGGCGCTTTCGGCGGCGTTCCCGGTATTTGATAATGATTATGAGACAATCCTACAAGAAATAAAGGATATTTTTGAGAAAAAAGAATGCACGTCCTTAAAGGAGTTGGCGGTAAACGGAAGGGACATACTTGAGATATCGGATGTCGGCGGAGCAGAGATAGGAAGGATACTCGAAGCGCTTTTAAGGAAGGTAATGGATGAGCCGGAGCTTAACCGGAAAGAAGAGCTTCTAAAGCTTGTTCCGGAGATGGCTGGAGCTTGATAAAAACAGGGGGTGATGGGTACGGAGAGTTACAAAAAAATATTGATCCTCTGCGCTGTGCTTGCAGCCGGGATAATAGGTGTATCCGTTCTTTTTGCCCTGAAAAACGATGAGCCCAAAACACATAAAACACAACCCGGTTCACAGGAGAGCGGAGAACTTACGCCGGAAGAACCGGAAAAGCAGGAAGTGATGATAAAGGAGATAAACCTTGATGCTTCCTTTATAACGGTGGAAGATTTGGACGACGGTCAGACGGCCTCATATGTATTTACCGGCGGATCGGATATACGGACAAAGACAGGACGGAACATTTCCGCCGCGATGCTGAGTCCGGGCAATATAGTTAAGATTTCGGCCGATGAAAACGGAAAGCTTCTTTCACTCTATGGGCACGATCGGGTATGGAGTTATAAGAATGTCGAAAGGATGAAGATTTATACCGATCCGAAAAAGATAGAGGTCGGGAGCGCGATTTACCGTTATGACAGGCTGAATGTTTTAAATGAAGGAGAATTTGTAAGTATTGACAGCGTACTTCCGGACGGTACGGACATATTTGATCTGTACGGCATAGATGACAGGGTTCTTCTTATAAAAGTAAATACCGGACACGGATACCTTACTCTGCAGAATGAGAAGGCTTTCATAGGCGGGACCATACATTACGGAGTCGGGAAGAGTGCCGAGGTTACCGAGAACCTTAATATCGCATTAAGAGAAGGTGATTATGACGTAACCGTCGAAAACAACGGTAGTGAAGCAAAGGCAACTATAAGGATAAAGAATACGGAGACCACTGCTTTCAATCTTGACGGATACGGGCCGGAGCCGGTAGTTTACGGAGAAGTTGTATTCAAGATAGATCCCGAAGGAAGCGACCTGTATATAGACGGGGTAAAGACAGCCTATAAGGATCCTGTGAAGCTCATACGCGGAACGCATGAGATAGAAGCAGTGCTTGGCGGATACAATTCCTATAAGGGTGCGATAGATGTGGATACCGAAGGCTGTACAAAACAGATAAAGCTTTCACCCGCACCTCAGGAAAAGCCGGAGGATATAGTGTATGAGGAAACAAACGGCGGTGAAAATACCGTAACGCCTCCTGTAAATACAGGACCTGATGTCGGAGAACCGATAAGGGACGGAACCGACAACGCCGATCTGTCGGAATACTCCAATGTGGATATCCCGGGGTCTACGAGTGATGACGGGGATAACGGGAAAATAGAGGTTATTGACGGAGATAAGCAGTCAAGTCTTAATTCCGGCCTAAACGGAGGAAATCCGGGAAACAATAACGACGGAAAAGACAAGCCCGGAGGAATAACCATTGTTGTAAGCGGTGATGGAGAAGATGACGGAAATGAGGAAGACGTGGGTAACGAAGATCTCGGGAAGGAAGAGAACGGTAACGACGGTTCCGAAGGTAATGAAACGGAGAATGACGTAACGGGTCCCGGAAACTCTGACGGAAACACGAAAAGCACCGGACATCTTGTGATACGGACTTCCGACGGAGCGGAAATATATATAAACGGAGAATATAAAGGAACCGTAAAAAACGGAGAACTGAAAGTCGCGAAGCCGCCCGGAGTCATAGAGCTTGAACTGAAAAAGGACGGATATATCACGAAAAAATACACGATAACCCTTGATGATGCGGAGAAAGAGGAGGTGTACAGATTTCCGGAAATGACACCTGCGTCATGAAAGAATGCAAATTAGACATTTCTATTCCGCAAAAAAATGTCTTTAAGCTTAAGGGGAAAAAATATATAATACCCGGTAACAAAATAAATCAAATATTTATAACTACGCGGGATGTTTAAGTAAAAAAAATAAACATATAATAACAAAAAAGAAAGGGGAGTATCATGAGTTTAAATTTTAAGTCTACCTCGGATCTTAAGGTTTCACCGGGACTGATAAAGGCAGTGGTGATAGTCGCAATCTTAGTGGTCCTCGGATTAAACTCTTTTTACACGATCAATGAACAGGAGGCGGCGGTTGTAACTACCTTCGGTATAGCATCGGCAACGACCGATTCGGGTCTGCATTTTAAGATACCTTTTATACAGAAGGTTCAGAAGGTTGATACGACCATAAAGGGCTTCCCTATCGGATATGATTCTCAGACAAACGCATCCATAGAGGATGAGTCCCTGATGATAACTTCCGATTATAACTTTGTAAATGTCGACTTCTATATAGAATACAGGGTAACAGACCCGGTAAAGGCTCTTTATGCTTCGGAAAATTACGAAGCGATATTAAAGACTATCGCACAGTCAAGCATAAGAGCGGAGATCGGTTCTTATCCGGTTGACAGTGTCATCACTACAGGAAAGAGTGAGATACAGGCAAATATCCGTGAAAAGATAATACGTCATCTGGAGACGCATGATATAGGTATTACTTTGATCAATCTGACCATACAGGATGCCGAGCCTCCGACAGCGGAAGTGCTTGAAGCTTTCATGAATGTTGAGTCGGCCAAGCAGGGTGCGGATACCGCCAAGAATAACGCCAATAAGTATATGAACGAGCAGATACCTGCTGCACAGGCAGAGGTGAACAAGATCAAACAGGAAGCCGAAGCAACTAAGGAAGCACGTATCAATGAGGCCAAAGGACAGGCGGCAAGGTTTAACAAACTGTTTGAGGAATATAAAAAATATCCGCTTATAACAAAACAGCGTATGTTCTATGAAGCTATGGAGGAGGTACTGCCTGACCTTAAGGTTATAATAGACGGCAGTGAGGCCGGAGATATTCAGAAACTTCTTCCCTTAGAGTCACTTACCGCTACCGAGTAACGGTACTTAACAGTATTTCGTAACTTGGAAAAAATTAAAACAGGAGATTGATATGAACGATAATAATACAGATGCTAAGAGCAGCAGGGCAGAGGATGATAAGATAGAGCGCATCCGCCAGCCGAGATCGAAAACTCCGCTCATTATAGCCCTGGTCGTAGTTGTTCTCGGTGTAATAATATTTATAAATTCCATGGTCATAACCAATGAAAATGAATACAAACTGATAAAGCAGTTCGGAAAGGTTGAAAGGATCGTAACCAGTGCGGGACTTTCGTTTAAGATACCTTTCATACAGACAAGCGACAAGCTGCCGAAGACAATGCTTCTTTACGATCTGACAGCTTCCGATGTAATCACGCAGGACAAGAAGACGATGGTGGTCGACAGTTATGTTCTCTGGATGATAACCGACCCTCTGAAGTTCACACAGACACTGACCAACATTACTAATGCTGAAGGACGTATAAATACGATAGTTTATAACTCCATGAAAAATATCATAAGCAGCATGGATCAGAGTGATGTGATCAGTTCGCGTGACGGAGCTCTCAGCCAGGCGATAATGAACAATATCGGATCGAGCGTGGATCAGTACGGTATCCGTCTGGTGGCAGTAGAGACAAAACACCTTGATCTGCCGAGCGATAACAAGGCTGCGGTTTATGAACGTATGATCTCGGAACGAAACAACATCGCAGCATCCTACAGTGCAAACGGTGAGGCTGACGCTAAGATAATCCGTACCGAGACGGATAACAAGATCATTGTGGATGTTTCCGAAGCCGAGGCAGAGGCAGAAGAGATAATAGCCGAGGGCGAAGCCGAATACATGAGGATACTTTCAGAGGCATACAACACACCCGAAAGAGCAGAGTTCTATACCTTTGTAAGAGCTCTCGATGCGGCAAAGAAATCACTTAAGGGGCAGAAAACCCTGATCTTAAGCTCGAACTCACCTCTTGCGGAGATTTTTAATAAAGTTGAGTAAAAGACTTAGATTTTTCACAATTATAATATATAATGTTGCTATTCACGGCTTCGCTGCAAGTCGTGAATAGTACCTGTTTTTAAGCAAAAAATCATATTACGGAAGGAAAAGAAATGAAAAAGATTGCAGCAGGCATATTAAGCCTGATGATGCTTTTGTTAGTAGCTTGTTCTAACGGGACGGAAGATACGGCAACGACACCTACACCCGATCCTGCAAACAATCTGCCCGAAAGGGAAGAAGGAAGCAATATCATTACGGGATATAAGAAAGGGGATGTATCGCTTCCGATTTATATCGGGGTCAAGTATTATCAGAGATCTACTGAAGTAACAGACGAAGAGATACAGGACAGACTGGATGATTTTGCATCTATCTATAAGAAAAAGGTAGAAGTTACGGACAGGGATACCGTACAGGCCGGTGATGTTGTTGACATCGATTATGAAGGACTAAAGGACGGAGCCGCATTTGATAAAGGAAGCGGAAGCGCAACGGATCTGGTCATAGGATCGGGACAGTATCTTAAGGAGTTTGAGGATGGGATCGTTGGGCAGAAAAAAGGTTCGTTTTCAATAAACGTTACCTTCCCGGAGGATCACAAAAATAAAGATCTTGCCGGAGCTACCGTCGTTTTCAATATTACGCTTAAAGGAATCTACTATTATGATATCCCGGAGTTCACGGATGAATTCATTTCGGAAAGATCGAGCGGAAAGTATAAAAATGTCGATGAGTACAAGGATTATATAAGGAATCTTATTACAAAAGAGAAGGAAGAATCCGCCCAGTTAAGCAAAGAAGAGGAGATTGCCCATACGCTTGTTGACACAGCCGTGTATAATAAGGATCTTACATCCGAGATTGATTATATGGTGACATCCTTAAAGAATAACTACAACAATCTGGGTATAGAGAAATACGGAGTTGACGGTGCGGGATATCTGTATTACGAGATAAATCTGTCTTCGTCAAGCTATGAGCAGTATGTTCGTGATGAGGCGGAATACAGCGTAAAATTCAGCTATGTTATGTCGGCCATAGCAGACGATCAGAATTTCCAGGCAACCGAAGCGGAAATAGAAGAACTGACCAGTAACATAATGACCAAGTATCATTACGGAAGCAAGGATGTATTGTATAACGAGATAAAGAAAAATTTCGGGATAGAAGGCGCTGAATATATGAAGGAACAAGTACGCCTGAACAAAGCGTCAGAGCTTGTTCTTAATTCCGCAATTCCCGTAAAGGCTGAGGATGATGCTGAAACAGGATCCGGCTCCGGAGCAGAAACCAAATGATCCGTACCTTTTGAAATTTTGTTTGCTTACAGAAAGGGTTTAAAATGAAAAAAATAATTGCAGTCGTATTATGTCTTGCTTTATGTATGTCGCTTGCCGCGTGCGGAGGTTCTGAAAAGCAGAGTACAACAGGGAAAAACATAATCACGGGCTATAAGAACGGGGACGTTACTCTCGGACAATATGTGGGGCTCACCTATAAACCTTATTCAACGGAAGTTACGGATGAAGAGGTTGAAAAAGCTTTTACAGCATATATGGAATCGAAAAAGGAGAAGGTTGAGGTAACCGACAGATATGATATCCGTGAAGGTGATTTCGTAACCGTTGATTATGTTGGGAAAAAGGACGGTGTCGAATTTGAAGGCGGAACCGGGACCAAGGAGAATCTTGAGATCGGATCGAATACTTTTATCAAGGATTTCGAACAGGGTCTTATAGGTAAGAAGAACGGTACTTCGTTTACAATAGATGTTACTTTCCCCGAAAACTATAAAACCGCAGCTCTTGCAGGACAGCCTGCGACCTTTGATATAACGGTAAAGGGGATCAAAGAGTGGAAGATCCCGGAAGCCACTGATGCGTTTATAACAGAAAAGACCTCCGGTGAGTTTACGACAGTGGAAGGATATAAGGCAAATCTCAAGGCACAGATCAGGGCCGAAAAAGAACAGGAGGCCGAGCTGGAAAAAGAGAACGAGGTCGTTCAGAAGCTGATAGAGAATACTACCTATAACATTGATATGGAGCCTGAGATACAGAGAGGCTTTGAATCAATCAAGAACTATTACGAGACTATCATAAACGGTACGTACGGCATTGATCCCGCAACATTTTACGGAATTTCCACAGAGGACTTTGAAAATACCCTTCGCAGTCAGGCGGCCATCTCCGTAAAGTTTGAGTATGCCCGTTCGGCAATTGCTGAAGCGGAAAGATTTACTGTAACAGATGAAGAAATAGATAATCTTACCCAGGATCAGATGGATCAGTACGGATTTACCAGTGTAGAAGAGTACTATCAGAAAATAGCGGAAAACTTTGACGGAGCATCCGGAAGGGATTATATTACAGAGCTTATAAAGCTGGAAAAGGCCGAGAAACTGATCTTTTCATCGGCTGTTCCCGAAACGGGTTCCGGAAGCTGAGACAGCACTTAAAAATAATTCTTGACAATTATCGGAATTTAATATATATTCACTTTAATGGTTTATACCGTTACAGAGTATAATGCATATTTTAAATGCAATGACGGAGAGGATTAGTTAAACGGAAGTGTCAGAGAGAACGGTTCACGGCTGAAAGACCGTTTCATGAAAGTTTAATGAAGGTAGCTCCTGAGCGGTGCTTCTGAAAAATACCTTTTGTTCCGAATGCACATGACTGTGAAAACCAAGGGATTATGGTTCTTTGGCAGACAGCGGATTTTGGATGCGAAGGGTAAGTGTAGGAAGCAACGGGAAGTCCCGTTACAGACGAGCAGCTTGTTTGAGCTTGCGTAAATGAGACCGGTTTAAGCATATGTTTTTAAGCAGCTTACTCTCCGGTGAATTAAGGTGGTATCACGATAGCCCTCATCGTCCTTATGCGGTGGGGGCTTTTGTGTTGAAAAAGTTACTATTTGCGGCTAATCTGTTTTAAATGCAAAGCGCGAGTTCGCTTGCAGATTTGCATTTATGTAGATTGAGCCGAAAGGCTTCCCCTCAAGGGGAAGGCTGAAGAAGGAGGAAATTATGGCAGAGAAAGAATTAATGGCTAAAACCTACGATCCGAAACAGATCGAAGACAGACTTTACTCCAAGTGGGTAGAAAAAAGATACTTCCATGCAGAAGTAGATGAAACAAAGAAACCCTTTACCATCGTGATCCCGCCCCCCAATATCACGGGACAGCTTCACATGGGACATGCACTGGATAACACCATGCAGGATATCCTTATCCGTTTCAAGCGTATGCAGGGATATAATGCACTCTGGCAGCCCGGAACAGACCATGCTTCCATAGCTACTGAGGCAAAGATCGTTGAGACTCTTAAAAAAGAAGGCACATCAAAGGAAGAACTCGGACGAGAGAAATTCTTAGAGCGTGCATGGGCATGGAAAAAGGAATACGGTGGAAGGATTGTTAGCCAGCTTAAGAAGCTTGGTTCATCCTGTGACTGGGAACGTGAGAGATTCACAATGGATGAAGGCTGCAATAAGGCAGTTACAGAAGTATTTACAAAGCTTTATGACAAGGGCTGGATCTACAAGGGCTCACGTATCGTAAACTGGTGTCCTGTTTGTCAGACATCCATCTCTGATGCTGAGGTTAATTATGAGGAGCAGCAGGGACATTTCTGGCATATCAAGTATCCTTTTATAGAGGCTGACGGATCGATATCCAAGACCAGATTCCTGGAGTTTGCTACCACACGTCCCGAGACCATGCTCGGTGATACCGGTATAGCAGTTAATCCTGATGATGAGAGATATTCGGACATAGTAGGCGGCTACGTATGGCTTCCTTTTGTTGACAGAAAGATACCGATCATCGCCGACAGCTATGTAGAGAAGGATTTCGGAACGGGCGTAGTTAAGATCACACCCGCTCATGACCCTAACGACTTTGAGGTAGGAAAGCGTCACAACCTGCCTGAGATCAATATATTAAATGACGATGCAACCATTAATGAGAACGGCGGAAAGTTCGCCGGTATGGACCGCTATGAGGCAAGAAAGCAGATTGTAAAAGAACTTGACGAGATGGGACTCCTTGTTCGCATTGAGGACTACTCACACAACGTAGGTACCTGCTACCGCTGCCATTCCACAGTAGAGCCCATGATCAAGAAGCAGTGGTTCGTAAAGATGGATGAGATGATCAAACCTGCAGTAGAATGCATTAAGACAGGCGATATCAAGCTCGTTCCCGAGAGAATGGAAAAGACCTACTTCAACTGGACCGACAATATCCGTGACTGGTGTATCTCGAGACAGCTCTGGTGGGGCCACAGGATCCCCGCATACTACTGTGACGGGTGCGGCGAGATCGTAGTATCAAAGGATGCGCCTGCTAAGTGTCCTAAGTGCGGAAGCACGCATCTAACACAGGATCCGGACACTTTGGACACCTGGTTCAGCTCGGCACTCTGGCCTTTCTCGACACTCGGATGGCCCGAGAAAACAAAGGATCTTGATTATTTCTATCCTACGGACGTACTTGTAACAGGCTATGATATCATCTTCTTCTGGGTTATCAGAATGATATTCTCAGGATATGAGCAGATGGGAAAGAGACCTTTCCATACGGTTCTTTTCCACGGACTTGTAAGAGACGATCAGGGAAGAAAGATGTCTAAGTCCTTAGGAAACGGTATCGATCCTCTTGAAGTAATCGATAAGTACGGTGCAGATGCACTCCGTTTTATGCTCATCACAGGTAATGCACCCGGAAATGATATGCGTTTCTACTGGTCAAGAGTAGAAGCTGCACGTAATTTCGCCAACAAGGTATGGAATGCTTCACGTTTCATCATGATGAACATGCAGCAGTTAAAGGATGCCGGGATCGAAGTTGATTTCGAGGCTTCCATAGATTCTGTAAAAGCTTCCTTAAAGGATGCCGATAAGTGGATACTTTCCAAGATGAATGACGTAACAAAGGAAGTTACCGATGACCTTGAGAAGTTCGAACTCGGTATCGCTGCACAGAAGGTTTATGACTTTATCTGGGAAGAACTTTGCGACTGGTACATCGAGATGGTTAAGCCCAGACTCTATGGTGATGATACAGAGACCAAGAAAGCAGCTATCTGGACACTGAACAGCGTACTTACGGATGCGTTAAAGCTCTTACATCCTTTTATGCCTTTCGTAACAGAGGAGATTTTCTGCAATCTTAAAGCTGAGCAGGGCTTGGCAGACAAGTATGAGTCAATCATGATCTCAGACTGGCCTGTATTTAAGGCAGATTACTGCTTCGCAGCAGAGGAAAAAGCGGTAGAGCTTATCAAGGAAGCAGTAAAGGGTATCAGAAATGTACGTACGGAGCTTGGAGTAGCACCTTCCCGCAAGGCTGCTGTATATGTAGTATCCGAGTCAGAGGAGGTTAAGAATATCTTCTCTAACAGCCGCGTATTCTTCGAGGCACTCGGCGGAGCATCTTCAGTTACCATCCAGTCGGATAAGACCGGTATCGGTGATGATGCTGTATCCGCAGTTATCCATGGCGCCGTAATCTACATACCTTTTGCGGAGCTTGTAGATATAGCCAAGGAAATCGAGAGACTTGAGAAGGAAAAGACAAGGCTCGAAGGTGAGTTAAAGCGTGTAAACGGTATGCTGGCTAATCCCAATTTTGTAAACAAGGCTCCCGAGGCTAAGCTTAATGAGGAAAAGGAAAAGCTGGCTAAGTATACAAGCATGTACGAACAGGTTAAGGAAAGACTTTCGGCTTTAAAATAATTCACAATTGCCATTTTTCTGACACAAATGTTAAAGTTTGTAAAATCTTTGAAAATTTAAGCGTTTAGGCATTGAATTTAAAATCAAAATACACTATAATGTATCATGTCGTCGGATATAAGTTTTCTATCCGGCAAACCATGAAAAAGTTATAGTGTATTTTTTTGGAGGAAAAATTGCAGCGTAGATATAAGATTTTAGGTTTAATGCTGACAGCGGTTATGCTGCTGACCGTTCTGTCAGGAAACGTACCTGTCTTTGCAAAAAGCAAAAAGCCGGGTCAGAATAAAACCGTTACCCTTAAAGAGACGGTAAAGGTCCTTTTTCTCGGAGAATGCAAGGGACTTACAAAGGACGGTGTTCCTGCCGACTATCTGAGCGAACTGAATGTAAGAACGGCCATTGAGGGTTTTAATAAAAAAGATTACAGTATTACCTTAAAGACAAAGAATGCCGATGTTGCAACTGTCAGCAGTAAGAAAGACAGGATATACGCAAACGGTATCGGACAGACTAAAGTGGTCATTAAGGTAAAGTCCAAAAAGGACAAGACCGTAGTCCTCAAAAAAAGCATCAGCATTGTGGTAAAAAAGAGTGCTGACAATGCGGGCTTCGTGGTTACCGGCATAACGGACGGGCAGACCGTATATGAGGGCGACGAGCTTACGGTGAGCATGCCGGGGGATTATACGGATGTGCGGACAGTCATCTGTGAAGATGAAGGTATCACGATACTCCCTCAGCCTGACGGAAAAAGCTTCAGGCTCATCTTTGAAGAAGCAGGTGATTATTATCTTATCGCCGGAGCATACTTAAGTCCGGAGTATGACGGCTTCACCGCATACCGGGAGTTTGACATAACCGTTAAGAACAAAAAGGCAACGGTTAGGCAGACAGAGTCTGACAAACTTGTATTTGAAGGCGGACCGGTCGATGAGGAGCTTGAAGCCGGAGACATAATGATAGAGTCTGACGAAAACGGCATCAAAATGTTTTACTGCTACGCCGCGAAGGCTGAAGTAAATGATGATTGTGCTCAGATCACTCTCTTCAAATGTCTTGAAAGCAGAAAGACATACTACCTTGAGTATGATGGCCTTACTTTTGAGTTCGTATCGGGAGGCAGCGGGAAGGAAGAAGTGGCTTCCTTTGAGATAACGGAAACTTCGGTCCGTGCCGGTGAGGATAAGCAGCTTACCTTCAGATATTATAATTCCGAAGGTATGGATATCACCGCTTCTGTAGAGGAAGAGCTGGACAGCTGTATAGAGCTTGAGATTGTTGATCCGGAGCAACAGTACGATGCATACATAACCGTACATAAGCTGTATGTTCTTGAAGAAGGAAAAAAGATAGAGATCAAGGCAAAGCTTGACCTCGGGATCATCGGGGACGATACTGAGAACAGGATATTGTATTCAACGCAGACGATCACCTCACTTCCGAAAAAGGGAGAAACGTTTACAGGCAAAACCTGGTATTCTCTTAAGAAAGAAGACGGGAAATACCTGAAATGGGGTGAAAAAAGCGTAAACAGCGTACCCCTTGGCGACTCAGTTGTTTTTCAGGCTCTGTTCGAGATGGATGACGGAAGATACAGAACCTTGAGCGAGATCGGGATAACGGAGATAATAGTCGGAGATATGCGCGTGGCCATGATAGGCTCGGAAGCGGCATCAGGCGGCTACAATATCGTCCTTAACAGTGAAGGAAGCTCTTCCATCATATGCTTCATGGGTGAAAAATCCGTTGCTACCTTTGAGATAAATGTAGTACCGAAAAGAAAGGCTTCCGAACTGAGGACCGAGCTTAGCAAGCAGTATCTGAATACCGACGATTATGCCGATGATCAGATAATCCTGAAAGCGGATGTTTACGATCAGTACGGAGACTTGTTTAAGGTTGACAGCATCAGTGTAGAACAGCCGGAAAGCTGTATAAAACAGGTAGGAGCCGTGAAGTTTAATGAGGCAGCGCCGGGACGTTTTATAATATACGGATGGGAATGTCCCAAAAGCACGGAACAGAAGGCTGTCAGGGCTACGGTTTCGGCGGAAGGCTTCTCGGAGGAGATACTCTTCTATATATGTGACATAGCTTACGATGACCGGTGCACCGATTATGAATACAAGCTTGAGATTGACGGCAATATCGTGATCGATACTGCAACCGGATTGACGGGGGAAGAACCCCAAAGCACATTTGTTACCGTAAAGATATCCCAAAACGGATACTATGTGAGTGAAGGAACGGGACTTTTCTTTTCCGGGCTTCCGTCAGTCAGGAACGGTGCTGAGTATTACGGGGTTGAACCCGGAGAGTGCCTTTACGGGATAACCGTGGGATACAGGGAGGAAAGAACTGACAATCCGGTATTCTGTGAAGAAGGCAACTGTATCGTCCCGGCATACACGGAACTGGAGTTTGTTCCATATGTCTGGGGAGAGAAGCTGCTTCCGGGGTTTTATGAAATAACCGTCTATATGATAAAGACAAAGGAAGAAATGTCTGATATCAGGGAATGTGACAGGGTAACCCTGATCGTGGTGGATTCCGATCCCGAGATCGAGGTAACCCAGATAAAACAAAGCAGTACAATCAGGGAAACAGACTGGAAAAGCGCAGTAACAAAGTACTTTGATTTCCGTTACGGCGGAGAGGATATATCAAAGTACGTAACCAAGGTTGACTGTGTCGAGGCGTCCAACGGAAACGTTTTTATCCGAAGTGTTGATTTTATGATTCCGGATCCGTATTTCGGGCTATTTACAAAGACCGCTTTGGTTGAACGGCTTGTCACTAAGCAATAAAAAAACTATCAAACGGAGGGAAAACATGAAAAAAGTAATGAAGCTGTTGGCAGTTGTGCTTTGCCTGGTACTTGTTATCGGTGCAATACCTGTACAGGCTGCAAGTTCAAAAGACCTTTCTCTTAAGAAGACCAAAAAGGTATTATACCTTGACGGATGTAAGGGAAAAAAGGCTAACGGAAAGAAAGCAAAGTATTACAGCTATCTTACCGTATCAAAAAACATCAAGAACTTTGACTCAAAGAAGATGGATATCAAGCTTGTATCCGATGATGAGTCAGTATGTACCGTCAGCAATACGAAAGGAAAGATTACTGCTGCCGGAAGAGGAACCGCAAAGGTTACCATCACCGTAAGGGATAAGCAGGAAAAGGCACTCCTTGTTAAGACCATGACCATCACCGTTAAGAAGAATTCCGATAAGAATTTCGAAGTTAGCGGCGTTAAGGACGGCGACAAGGTTAAGGTTGGAGATTCCATCACTGTTAAGATGCCCAGAGATAAGGATGATGACTACAGAAGGCTTACCTGTGATTCTAATGATGTTAAGATCAAGAAATCAGGTTCTTATGGTTCAAAGTATAAGGTTACCTTCAAGAAGGCCGGCGAGTATACTCTCGTAGCTGAGACCTACCAGACAACCACTTATAAGGGAACCATCGCTCAGAAGAAGTTTAAGGTAACTGTAGAAGGTAAGGCTGAGCCTACACCTACACCTACTGCAACACCTACACCTACCGCAACACCTACACCTACTGAAGAACCTACACCTACCGCAACACCTACTCCCGAGCCTGCAAAGCTTGATGTAAAGCAGACTAAGCTTGATACAATCGTTGTTTCGGGTGTTGCCGATGCTGAAAATATCAAAGCAGCTGATATTGAGATATATACCGAGTATGTACCGGGTGTAAAGAGTCCTCTGAACAGTATTTATGATGTAACTGTAGACGAGAGTAATGTAACAGTTAAGATGTTATCGGCATTTGCTGCCAATACAGAATACTTTGTATCATATAAGGGTTATGAAGGAACACCTGCAAGTTTTAAGGGCGCTTCATGCAATGCAATGGATATTGCAGACATTGATATTGAAAACAAACGTGTTCTAGTTAATCAGGATGTAGATCTTGGAATCAGATATTATAATATAAAGGGTTGTGATATCACAGATGGTGTTATAGGAGTATTTCCTAACACTAGTATGATATCAACTAACTTTGACGCATATTGTAGCGGAGGAACTTCAGTATATTTCATTAATGCAAACAAATCGGCAGTTTTTGAGATTGAAGTAAATAAGGGCGTAGATGACTTAGGAAATCCTGTTACACTTAAGAAACAGTTTACGGTTTCGTCATATGAGCTTCAGGCCAGCGGCATGATTTATACCGTAAAGGCAGCTAACGGAGTTTATTTTAAGAAGGATGATGCTCAGAATACTCGCTTCACAATTGATGAGATCAATCCTGTCATAGAGGCACTCTTTGTATATAGAGATCTTAATGGTAATCTTACCTATAAAACTTTGGATGAGGAAGGCGTAGATAAAATTAAGGTAGCTAATGATCTAATCCTCTTTGTAGGTTCAAAGGATATAGCCGGTGGTTATACTCTTATGCCTAATCAGACAGGTACGACTTATGTTTTCTTCTACAAAGGCGAAACGCCTGTAGGAACAGCTGAGGTTACAGTCCTCGATGCTAAAAAGGTAGCTGGGATTACAGTAGTTCCTTCAAAGACGACTCTTAACGTTAGTTCTGTAGCATCAGACAGCATTGTTCTTACCGCAACGGTTAAAGATCAGTACGGAAATGCGCTTACGGGTCAGCCTATAACTATTGAACAGACAGAACAGTCAAAGAGTACAGGATTAGCAACATTCGGATCATTTGATTCAGAAGGAAAGCTCGTTATTGACAAAACTTCAATAACACTTAACAGCGGAGTAAAGAACGGTACAATTTCGGCAATTGTTAAGTGCGGAACTGTTACGCAAACCGTTTCTTTCAAAGTAGCTGACTTATCAGAGGCCAATACTTGGAAGCTTGTATCAAATCTATCAAATCCCGATCAGCAGCTTATTCAGATGGATGCATCAATTAAGCCCGGTGACGTTCAGCCTCAGTGCATAATATTTAGCGTACAGGGCAAGGCCGGAGAATATACAGTTAATACAGAGACTATCCAGCCTTATTACGGGAAAATGCCTACAGTTGCACTTAAGGCTACCGATTTAGGAGTTACTCCGGGAACGACAGTTTATCTCTATACTGTTCAGAAGGATGGTAAGTATCTTACAACATTCCCTTCTCCGGTAATAAGCAATACTTCGACTGAGCTTCAGTTTTTAGCATATTACTCCGGAGCAAAGCTTGAAGCAGGCACCTATACTGTTACAGCATACACTGTAAAGGCCGGTGACAGCAATTCTCAGATTGCTACTATAGGACAGAAGACGATCAACGTTATAGCTAGCAATCCTGAAGTAATATTTAAGCAGGTTAAATCTTCCACTACTTTCACTTTAAAGGAAGATATCGTTAGGGATTGCTTTGAATTCTATGTAAACGGAACGAAACTTGATGCAAGCGCTGTTATCAGTGCGGAAGTGAATATTGTTCCAGACAAAAAGAAAGCTTTAAAAGCAACGGTAACAATTACAAATTCATTTTACGGAAGCTATACCGTTGATGTAGATCTTACGAAATCCAGCGTTATATCTTAATGGACAGTCAGATTAAATGAAAAAAGGGACATGCTCACTCGGGCATGTCCTTTTTGTGCGATAAGCGAATGCCCTCTGTGCAAGCTCGCTTGCAAACTGAGGGCTGAGTGAACGGTCACTGAGAGAGCTTGCTCTCGAAGTGGCCAATCGCATCGAGTAGGAGTCATCCTATTCGATTTATAAAGCTTTTTCTTCAAGAAGCTTTCTCGCTTTCATCAGAGCCTTTCCTCTGTGGCTTATCTTGTTCTTTTCCTCAGGAAGCAGCTCTCCGGAGTTACAGCCTTTTTCGGGAACATACATGATAGGATCGTATCCGAATCCGTAAATGCCCTTGGCTTCATGAGCAACCCGGCCCTCAAAGGTATCGCGGACAACTTCACAGGTTCCGTCGGGAAATACGCAGGCTATCGCGGCAACGAAGCGTGCGGTACGATCTTCTTCCGGAACACCTTCCATTTCATCGAGGATTTTCTGATTTTTTATGGAATACGGAGTATCCGTTCCCATGAAACGTGCACTGTAGATCCCGGGTTTGCCGCCGAGATGGTCAACCTCAAAGCCGGAATCATCGGCCATGACTATTGCATCGCCGTACACACCTGCTTCACGTGCTTTCTTAGCTATTGCCGTAGCCTTTAAAATTGCGTTTTCTTCGAAGGTTTCACCTGTTTCGTCAACTTCGGTTTCAAGTCCGGCCTCCTTCATGGAAATGATATTGTAGGGAAGTCCTTCCATTATCTGCTTTATTTCCCGGAGCTTTCCCATGTTCCCTGTGGCAAATATTATGTCTCTCATTTTAGGTCCTTTCTGCATTAGCAATGAAATTTATATCAAGTTTACTTTATTCTGCTTGCATTTTCAAGTAAAATTATTATAATTATATAATGAGAGATTATGATTGAAAGGATCCGCGCCTGCGGTAGAGATAAAAATGGAAACCCAAAGGATAACGCTTCACCAGGAAGATAAGACCACAACCATTGTATATGCAAGCCTTTCGGATATATCGACGCCAATCGGGAGTGTACTGCTTCTGCATGATATGGCCGAACATCACGGAAGATTTGATGATTTTGTGAAAAAACTTAACGCAAAAGGATATGACACCTACACTTACGACCAAAGAGGGCACGGTGCCGAGATACGTTATGAAGACCTCGGATTTATAGCCGAGGAAAACGGTTATGAACTCCTTATCTCGGATGCCCTTCATGTATTAAAGTATGTAAAACGTGTCAACAGAGGGAAAAAAATCATACTTTTCGGTGCAGGTATGGGCGCTCTTGTAGCAAGATGCCTCCTTCCGATATTTGATTCACTTAGTGCCTGTATCTTATGTTCATCTCCGAATCCTTCTCATAAAAAGATCAATTCCATGATGACATCGGCAAGACTTGCGAAGTTTTCCAAGAAACCGAGGGATAAGTCTGCAAGACTCGGAAAGAAGTTTATGGAGTATGAGGATTTTACGGATATTTCCAACAGAACCTCATTTGACTGGGTTTCAAGGGATAATCAGCTTGTAGGTGCATATATGAGCGATCCTCTTTGCGGATTCCTTTGTACGATATCCTTCTATATGGATATGTTAAGACTTGCGGAAGAGGCAATCTCAAGGATAAACCTTAAGCAGATAAGAAACGATCTGCCCATCCTCCTTCTTGCGGGAAGCCATGATCCCGTATGCTATTACGGTCATGATGTGGCTGAGCTGTTTGACACTTTCCAAAGATATCATTTAAGTGAGGTTGACTGTACCATTTATGAGGAGTGCCGTCATGACCTGCTCCATGAGATCAACAATCTCGAGATAGTAAAGGATATTCTTGAGTGGCTGAACCGTGCCCTTGACAACAGGAGATTAAAGGCCTCCGCAGCTATGAAGGATAAAAAGAAGAAAAAGGGACGCAACCGGACGGCCGCTGAAGCGGCAAGGTCCGCACTGGGATACGGTACAGATGAAGGCCAAGAGGCTGATCCAAGTAACGCGGATGATGACGATGACGATGATTTTCTTGAGGATATGGGTTATTTCGGAAGACCGGAAATGCCGAAGAATCCGGAAAAAGAAGCTGTTGAGGAAGACGAGGATTTCATAACAGCGGACGACGAGGAAGATGAGGATCTTAAGCTGCTCGCAGAGTCAGATGCGGAGGACGCTAAAGCCTTAGTACAGTCCCGGAAGGAAATAAAGGATGACGGTGAGAACAAAAGCCTGAAGGCTGATAAAAAAGAAGGAAAAGATACAGCCGCAGCTGAGATGAAGCCTGAAGTTACCGTTGCAGAAACAAAAACAGAAGAGGAAAAAACCGTTGAAAACGGAAAGACGGAAACCAAGAACAGACGTAAAAAATAATCGGCCATGACAGAAAAAAGGATTGATATATGCAATATGAATTTATAGCTCCATGCCATTTCGGGATGGAATCGGTTCTGAAGAGGGAAATACTTTCTTTAGGTCTGGAAATAATAAAGACGGAAGACGGGAAGGTAACCTTTACCGGTGACGAAACAGCATTTGCCCGTGCAAACCTGTTCTTAAGGACAACGGAAAGGGTATTGCTTAAAGTCGGAAGCTTTAAAGCCACTACCTTTGACGAGCTTTTTGAAGGAACAAAAGCACTGCCCTGGGAGAATTATATCCCCAAGGACGGAAGGTTCTGGGTTACAAAGGCGAACTCCGTAAGAAGCGCGCTGTTCAGCCCTTCGGATATCCAGTCCATCATGAAAAAAGCCATGGTTGAAAGGCTTAAGGCAAGATACGGCGTCACATGGTTCGACGAGACCGGAGAGGACTATGCGGTAAGGGTTTCGATACTAAAAGACGAGGTAACCGTCGGTATAGACACATCGGGAGAATCACTTCATAAGAGAGGATACAGAAAGCTTACAAGCAAGGCTCCCATAACGGAAACACTGGCAGCGGCACTTATCATGCATACTCCGTGGAAAGCCGACAGGATACTGGTGGATCCGTTCTGCGGATGCGGAACTTTCCCGATAGAGGCAGCTCTGATCGGTATGAATATCGCTCCGGGACTAAAGAGAATCTTTGCTGCAGAAAAGTTTTCATTTCTAAAGAAATCCATATGGGACGAGGCTCGTACCGAGGCTTCGGATATGATAAATCGAGATGTTGAGCTTCATATACAGGGTTACGACATAGACGCGGACATCATAGCGGCAGCCCGCCAGAATGCTAAGCTTGCCGGCGTTGAAGACAAGATACATTTTCAGGCAAAGGATGTAAGAGAGCTTTCAAGCCCGAAAAAGTACGGATTTATCATTACGAATCCGCCTTACGGCGAAAGACTTGAAGAAAAGAAGGACCTTCCGGCACTGTATAAGCTTATGGGCGATACCTTCAGCAAGCTTGATTCATGGTCGTACTTTATCATTACCGGATTTGAAGATGCGGAAAAGTACATAGGCAGAAAGGCTGATAAGAACAGAAAAATCTATAACGGAATGCTGAAAAGCTACTTTTATGAGTTTATGGGCGCGAAGCCTCCAAAAAAATAAAAAAAAACAGTTGACAAGTACAAAAAGACGCGTTATAATATCTCTTGCGTTGTGAGAAAGGGAGACGCATTTGAGTGTGATTCTCTTAAATCCTGCTTACACGAGAGCGGGGTGTGGCTCAGTTTGGCTAGAGTGCTAGATTTGGGATCTAGAGGTCGCAGGTTCAAGTCCTGTCACCCCGACGTAAAATGAATATGTTGTGATATGCGGGTGTAGTTCAATGGTAGAACACCAGCCTTCCAAGCTGGACACGTGGGTTCGATTCCCATCACCCGCTTTTAGTGTGAGATATGTATTACACTAGGTGAGTGCCAGTAGCTCAGTTGGATCGAGCAC